>OJLA01000643.1_pt1 | contig 27474 bp, 20 predicted proteins | sample 1596611 | NCBI WGS metagenome assembly OJLA01 (sample SAMEA4350168, study PRJEB24818) | metagenome | biome: human; feature: gut; material: faeces | place: Denmark | collected 2013-09
AAATAATATAAGGAACTACCCCAATTCTTTCTAATTTAAGAGATTTATTATGTGATGATTTCTTTAATTCTTTTCGGTACTTTCTTCTAACATCAAAATAACCTTTTACCCATCTAGTTCTTTGTTTAATAGATACACTCATACCAAGAGGTTGTTCATCATAAAAAATTGCCTTGTCATTATAGTAACTAGGTATATTATTAATAATTGAATAAATTGATAATTCATAGTCTTCTGTTAATGTGTTAAATGGATACCCTCCTGTTTTCTTTATAACTTCTTTTGTCATATAAAATCCAGTACCAGATATAATAACATTTAAATTATTCTTAACTCTTCTTTCATTATCTAAAGTGTTAATCATCGAAAAAGTAAGTGATGAAGCTGCTGCTACTAAAGACTTGTCCCCATTAATAGTATTTCTATATCCTACACCAATATCATATCCATTTTGATAAGTTTCTATCATATTTTTAAAATAATCTTTATCTATATAATTATCTGCATCAAAAACAAAATACATATCGTATTCCCTATTATTCTTTTTTATAAAGTTAAATGCATCGTTAAGTGCATAACCTTTTCTATTCTTATTTAAGTCTTCTCTAAACACAATAGTCATATTATAGTTATCTACAATCTTAACTGTCTTATCAGTTTTATCTTCCACAACAACATAAACATCTTTACTATTTATTTTTACTGAACTATTAATAATACTTTTAAGAAGTTTCTCAATTACTTTTGATTCATTTCTTGCAGGTATAATAACAGCAATAGAAGGAAGATTGTTTCTTTTATTTAACTTTCTCTTATCTTTAATAGAAAAAATATAAATATATGAAAGTATAAATATTAATACAAATACTGCTAATATAATATAATCCATTAATCAAACCTCATATTAGGAAAATGTTCTTGTAAATACGTATCAGTATAATACTTATCATACAACTCTCCAATAACGGTCTTTGGAGGAATTCCCCTCTTTCTATAATTTTGTCTAAATAACGCAGTCCAAGAAACAAACATATCTAAGCTTAGAAATATTGCTAAAAAAACAGTAATATTTTTCATAAAGTTATATGGCATAGATTCAATAAAATTACTTATCTTAGGATATATTTTTTTAACGAGTAATAAGCTTAAAGCACCCCATACCATCATAAAAGGTATTGTTGTTCTTCCACCAATATTTAAAAAATAACCCTGATAATTCCATGAAGTTGTACCAATAAATATTTCCTGCAAGTAACAAATAATATACTCGATTAACCCACCAATTATAGAACCTAGTAAAAACACTTTGGTGTTACTATAATTTCTCTCAGCAAGAAAATAAACAAAGATTATTGCTCCAAACCCATATAAAGGATTAAATGGCCCATATAACACTCCTCTTCTTATCTCCCAAAATATTATTCCCTCATCAAGGTAATACTCTACAAGATTTAATATCTGTTCGTAATAAACTCCAAAAACAGAAAAAATAACAAAGATAAGAAAAAGCTTATAACCACACATTCCTTTAGCAAATCCTTTTTTCGTATTTTCAAACTTTTTATTAAAATATTCTTTTACTTTCTTTATCAACTAAAATTCACCACTCATTACATTATATTACATAAATTAAAAAAGCACCAAAAAAGTGCTTATTTAACAGAAGTAAAATTCATCATTTTTGTAACAACAGTTCTAACATCACTTTCAGTAAATGGTTTATTAAGAACATCAACTATTGGATAATCAAAAGCTTTCATAACTGTGTCCTTTGAATCATCTCCAGTAATAACTGTTACAGGTACTGTTGAAAATAAATTATTATTTTTAAAATAATCAAGAACTTGGAATCCATCAACCTTAGGCATATTTAAATCAAGTAATACCCCTTTTAGACTTGTCGCTTCTTCATTAATTATTTTAATTGCTTCTTCTCCGTCATTTGCTACAACAATTTGAAATCCTTCAGGTATCATTTTTTGAACGAAATTTCTTATTATTACAGAATCATCTACTACCAACACTTTATTTGCATTATTATTGTTTACCACTACAACTGATGGTGCACTAGCTCCTGAAACATATTTTTTAAGAACTTCTAAAACTCTATTTACTTCATTAATTAAAGCATCATAACTTCCAATTACAAAACGTACATCTCCTGCTTTACTTGCCATTTCATGGTTATATGCAAGATCTGCTAAAGTAGTAAACCCTAAATACTTAGAATCACTTTTTAAACTATGAACTTGTATTGCGTAATTAGGCATATCTTGAGCTTCTTTATATTGCTTAATTAAACTTACTTTATTATCAATCTCACCTAAAAAATCTTGTAAGGTATCATTATATGTTTCCATATCCCCAAGAAACTCTAATGCTCCATTAAGATTAACACCACCCTGAATTAAAATATTAACATCCATAAACTCCTCCTATTTTAATAGTTTAACGTCTTCTTTATTTTTATTTTCAACTTGTTCATTTACTACAACTGCTTCACTTACTCCATCATCTGACTTATCTTTTCTTCCAATAACATAACCAATAATTTCACATATTGCATATAAAGTTACAAATATTCCCACTACCATTAAAGGAAGTCCAGGAATTGCTGCTAGTAAAATTGCAATAAGAATAATAGCTGCAGCATTAAGAAAATATGGTTGCTTTCTTGTCTTTACTTTAAATGCATAAACAAGTCTATTAATGCCAACATACAATAGATAAATTGATAATATTAATCTAAATACTGTCTCTAAATGTTCATAGAATGCAATAGTACAAATTATAGTACCCATTCCAAGTAATATAAAGAACCCACCACTAATAATATCTCTTTTATTACCATTGGATTCTTTGTAATACAAAAGTAGCTTAAAAATTCCAACTAAAGTTATAAATGACCCAAAGACATATAAACATACTTTAATTAAATTAACTGGCTCTGTTATTAAAAATATTCCAAATATTAAAAATATAATTGATGAAAATAATGCCTCTCCCATTTCATGAGTTTTTATTCCAAATTTTTTCATAAAATCCTCCATAACTAATAAATATTATATATTAAATGTCGAAAAAAGTATACTATTCTATCTAATTAATTTTATTAAATTCCAGTTTTTCAGTAAGTCCTACAACGTTATCAACAGGAACTGAAAAAAGTATCCCTCTTCCTTCATGAGAAAGTCCTACAGCTTTAGTAACTTCTTCCATAACTTTTCTTTTTTCTTCTTTTTCTGTAAGCACAAGTACCACGTCTTTTTCGGGTTCAATAGTAATTCCTAATAGTTTAGTAGCTTCTTTTGTTCCTAAACCAATTCCATTAATAAGTGTTCCTCCACTTGCTCCAACTCTTTTCGCTGCGTCCATAGCAAGACTAGCATAACCTTGCGAAACAATTAATACAATAAGTTCATACTCTTTTTCATTCATAATCTCGTATTCCTCCTTAGAAATAGATAAATCTTTATACATAGTTGATAAATATCTACTAGCACTAGTAATAGGAAGTGAAAAACATATACCATTTCCAGGCTTATATAACTTCAAAACATTATGTAAGTCATACATAATCTTTGTTTCTAAAACACAAGGAACAACAGTAACAACAACGCATTTTTTAACTTCCTCAAGTCCAAAATAAGAAAGAAGCGAGCCAGATGCTGTTCCTTCACCACTTATAGAACAAGAATAATTAACATCAAATTTTTTAAAATGCTTTATAACTCTTCCTACCTTATCTTTATCTGCAATGGTAATTAGAATTTTAGTCTTAATAATATTTTCCATACACCCTCCTAGTAATCGATAATTTCCTCGTTGTAAACTGGATCATTATATGAAACTTTTCGACTAGTTTTAATTTTATATATTAATCCAACTACTTGAATAGTAATTAAAGGAACTGTTGCAATCATTGCAATAAGACCAAAAGCTTCTGTTAAAATGTTCTTTCCAAGAGCAACTGCTATTCCTTCTGCAAAAGGAAGTAAAAATGAAGCTGCCATCGTTCCGCTTGCAACACCACCTGAGTCAAAAGCAATTGCAGTGAATACTTCTGGAACATATGGTGTCATTATTAGTGCAAACAAGTATCCAGGAAGCAAAAACCACATAATTTCAACATCAAATACAATTCTTAGAATTGAAAGTCCAGTAGCAATTGCAACAGACAAAGAAAGCGCTGACTTTAAAAGTTCTTTTTTAATATTTCCATTTGTAATGTTTTCAATTTGTACAGTTAACACTCCAACAGCAGGTTCACTTAAAACGATGAAATATCCTAAAACCATTGAAATAGGAACTAAAAAGAAATGATGTCCTGATAAGAAATTACCTACCATATACCCCATTGGCATAAATCCAACATTAACTCCAACAAAGAAAATTGATAAACCACAATATAATAGTAGAATACCAGCACATATTTTTAATAATTCATTTTTCTTTAATCTTAAAAACAAAATATTATAAGCAAGGAAAAACAATGTAATTGGGCAAACTGATAAGAAAACCTCATATAAATATTGAGGAAATGCCCCTATAAACGAACTAATTATATCAAAGAAATTACCATAACTTGGAATATCAAAGGTACTAAAGCTTCCACTAGCATTAAAAAGTATTCCCAAAAGTAAAACAACTATAACTGGACCAATTGAACAAAAAGAAATAATTCCAAATGTATCTTCAGTTTTCTTTTTATCGTGTCTTGTAAAAGAAAGCCCTGCACCAAGTGCGATAATAAATGGAACACTAATAGGTCCTGTTGTAACTCCACCAGAATCAAATGCTAAAGGAATAAAACTCTGTGGAGTAAAAAAAGCAAGTACAAAAGTTATAAAACATAATACTGCTAAAATAATAGAAAATTTAATTTGAAAAAGCATTCTTAGAATAGCAACCAAAAGAAAAATTGCAACTCCAAGACTAACTGCATTTACTAAAATATCACTTGATATTGATGGTACTAATGATGCTAAGACTCTTAAATCAGGTTCTGCAACTGTAATAATATAACCAATAATAAAGCTTAAAACTAGTAAAAAAGGAATGCTTTTCTTTCTAGTTAAATGACTACCAATCTTAGAACCAATATCAATCATTGATATATCAGCACCTATATTAAAGATAGAACTACCAACAATAAGTAAAAAAGAACCAATAATAAAAGATGGCAATAGATTAATTAAAATACTATTCTGTGAAACAAGACAAATAGCTAATACAATAACTATTATAGGCATAACAGATTTTAAAGATTCAATAAGTTGTTTCATAAATACATTCTTCATATAATCACTATCCTAAAATAATTATAACACGTAAAAAAAGAAAAGATAAATCTTTTCTAATTAATAAGTATAAATTCCATGAATCTTTTCTCTATCCATATCAGAAATACCATCAAGAACCCATTTATCATCCTTTTTCCTTACTACAAATTCAATTGTGTACTTAACTCTTTCTTTCATATCTTTCATAAGATTAATCTTGTAATCAACGTATTTTGTCTTATCAACTTGTCCATTCTCATCTAAGAAAGTATTCTGATTTAACATAAAAAAGTTATTAGCTTCAGTAATTGCATTGCTATAGTCATACACTTCAACTTCAACTTTAACAGTTGCAACATCTCCATTTATTTCTTCATCTTTAACAACATAAACTAAATCTTTATATTGTTTTTTCATAATATCTTTATACTTTTCTTTTTGCTCTTCAGTATAATCATTTTCTTCCATTACTAAATCTAAATCTTTAAGTAGTTTTTTATCTAAAGTTTGATATTTATTTAACAATTCTTCTACTCTTTTAGTAGGAGTATTATTTAAGGATTCACACCCAACAAGAAAAGAAAACAAAATTAAAACAACAAATATCTTTTTCATAATTCCTCCTATTTAAAGTATTAACTAAATAAGAAAAATTATACAAAAAAAAGGCAAATTTGCCTTCGTATTAATAATCACAACTTCCTGGAGTTCTTGGAAATGGTATGACATCTCTTATGTTATCAACACCAGTTAGATATATTATTAATCTTTCAAATCCCATACCAAAACCTGAGTGGAAACATCCTCCAAATTTTCTTAAGTTAATATACCAATCGACAACATCAGTGTCAACTCCCATACTTTTAGCACGTTTTACAATTGTATCGTAATCATCTTCCCTTTGTGAACCACCAATAAGTTCACCTGCTCCAGGAACTTCTAAATCAACTGCAGCAACTGTCTTTCCATCACTATTTTCTTTCATATACCAAGCTTTAATATCTTTTGGCCAGTTAGTAATGAAAACAGGTCCATTAAAGTATTCAGTGATATATTTTTCGTGCTCTTTTGCAATATCATCATCGTAATCTGGAGTAAACTCCCATTTAACAGGAGCTTTCTTTAATATATCGATTACATCGTGATGATCAATTCTAGTAAACTTAGAAGTTAATAATTTATTAAGTCTATCAAGAAGTCCAGGTTCTACCCATTTATCGAAGAACTCTATTTCACTATGACAATTATCAAGTACATATTTAACAATAAACTTAAGCATATCTTCTTCTATGTCCATAAGCCCATTAAGGTCACAAAACGCAATTTCAGGTTCTATCATCCAAAATTCATTTGCATGTGTCTTAGTATTTGATTTTTCTGTTCTAAATGTTGGTCCAAATGTATAAATCTTCTTAAATGACAAAGCATAAGACTCTCCATGTAATTGTCCAGTACCAGTAACAAAAGAAAGTTTTCCAAATAAATCTTTAGACATATCAACGTCCCCATCTTCTGTTTTAGGTAAATAATCAAAATCAAGTGTTGTAATCTTAAACATTTGGTTAGATCCTTCACAATCAGCTGTAGTAATTAATGGTGTATGAACATACACATAGTTATGACTTTGAAAATACTCATGAATAGCACGAGCAGCTACACTTCTTACTCTAAATACTGCTTGATATTTATTTGTTCTAGGTCTTAGATATGCTTGCTCTCTTAAAAATTCATCAGAATGTCTTTTAGGTTGCATAGGATAATCTTCTGGAGAATCACCCTCAAGCTTAATAGAATCAACTTTTACTTCAAATTCTTGTCCTTTTCCTTCTGATTTAATTACAGTACCATTAACAGTAATAGCACACCCAACACGATACTTTTTAATCTCTTCAAAATCTTTATTCTTATCATCATATACAAGTTGTACGTGATTAAAGCAAGTACCATCAGAAAAATCAATAAACCCAAATTCTTTTTGTTTTCTATGGTTTCTAATCCATCCTTGAAGCACTACTTTTTGCCCCATATACTTATCAACATTTTCAATTAACTCTTTGACATCCATAAATATTCCTCCCAATAAAAAAACTAGTTTATCCCCAAAGGGACGAAAACTAGTATTCCGCGGTACCACCCCAATTATTATTATAAAATAATCACTCAATACTTTTAACGGAGTATCCCGGCTTATTCTACTAAATTTCTTTAAGCACTCACAAATGTTATTCATAATGTATCTTTATTAGTTTACACCAAACACTAACTCTCTATCAAAGAATCCATTATTACTTCTTTTGTTCATCGTTTGACTAAATTATAACACGATAGTTAAAAAAGTCAATTATTTAGTAACAGGTTCAACCTTACTCCAATAGTAATTACCATTAGAGTCCTTTTTATATGTATGCTTATATAATGAAGCATCTTTTGAAAAAGACTCAAATAAAATATCTTCTAAATAAGTATGAGCAAAACCAAGCTCTTTTCCATCTTTTTTATCATAAACTTTAACATACATACTACCAGATTCATCAGTTGAATCATAATATGCATAAAGATAGTCTACATAAATATATAGTTCATCTTTACCAACTTCATATTTATTAAATCTAGAAACATTACTAAAGCTTCCTTCAACATTTTCAATATAATTATTGCAATTACAATAATAATTATCATTTTTTAATTCACAAATACATTTTTCTTGATCATTAATACTCATAACATTTGGAAATTCTGTATTAGTACCATAAAACTTTTGAAATTTGTTTTTTACCATTTTTAATGTAAAGTAAAAGTTTTCATTGTTAAATTGTCCAAATACATAACAATGATTGGATACATAAGTTCCATTTTTACTAGTACATTCAGCCTCATTTTTAGCATTAATTGTAGAACCATCAGCATCATATTTATCCATATTACTATATAACTCATTAAGTAATAGTTCTTTAGGAACATCATCAATAGAAACAGCTTTATTTTGATAAATTGTAAAGCCTTCATGATATAACTGAGGTATATAATTATATAACTCTTTAGCTTCCTCTAACGTTACTTTTTGAGTCTCATCAACTTTATTTTCAGGAGAGTTTTCTTTCTCTTTCTTAGGTAAAGAAAGAAACACACCTATCGCAATTAATACAACAGAAACACATATCACAATTAAAGCCTTTTTATTCTTCATGAAATCCTCCATACTTTATACACAAAAATTTAAAATATCTTTGTTATTTTATCGTTATATCCAGTAATAGATATAATACACATAGTGCAATATTCCTATTTTAATATCTATTATCATATTATAACTAATATCATTTTAAGATTGTTTGTTAATATTGTCAAATTTTTTTTGACACATATTATATATATTTGTTCAATACAAATCTTATAGAAAAAAAGTCAACGATTATTCGTTGACATATATTTTTTATTCTTCTTCTACTCCCCAAAACTCTGTGTACTCTTCAGGAATATCACCAGAATACTTTAATGGTAATTCAACTTTCCATTTACCATCACCCAAGTATTGAATTGATGTATCCATTTTATCATTATTGTTGTTTTCAATTTCTAGTCTTACTAAATATTTACCATTTTCATTAGAAGCTAATATTGAAGCGCTTATTATTTTTTTATTTTTAGTTGAAGGATCCTTATTTAAGTAAAACTGGATGATTTCTTTTGCTGTATCATCACTAATTTCTTCTTCTAAAATTTTTCTCAATTCTTTTGGTTCTTCTTTAACTTCTTTCTGCTTTTTATCATCAGTTGAAGAGGAAGGTATTGAAATAACTGCAATAACACCTACAATTATCAATACCATTCCGATAACAACAATTATTAATGATTTATTTATTCTATTTTTCATTAAATCATCCTTTCTATGGTCTATAAACACTTACACATACTGATCCATTAAAACTATCACCAGGATTACAATTATAGTTTGGTGTTGCATTATATGATGATGAAATATAGCAAGTTGTACCAGAAAGATATCCTCCACTTGGACATGAATAAGATAAAGTACCCTTACACTCACAAGTATATACTTTATATGTATATCTTTTAAGATCACTATCACATGACTTAGTACAATTATATGTGCTCTTAGTTGCTGACTTACAGCTTATTTTTCCACGACCACAATCATATACATCCTTAGCAAGACCAGAATTACTTGGATTACATGAAGGTAAATCGGCTTTATATATACAATTACCTTGATTATTATTTTTACTCATATGTCCACTATCGGCAGACCAAGAACATCCTTCTGAGTATGACCCTGTGGCAGCATATGATGAAGAAGTATCACAAATACTACCAGAAACAGTTCCACCACTCGGACACGAATAAGTTACTGTAGCAGCATAAGTTTTCTTACAAGTACCATCAGGTTGATGTGTATATCCTGCTGAACATAGAGCATAACAAGCAGATGCTGAAGTACTTCCTGTTCCTGATGTTGTTTTACCAGCTCCACAATATGTACAACCACTAGTTCCTCCATAGTACACTGTATGAGCACCGCTATAATATCCAACTCCACACGCATTAGTAGATGATGTATTAGCAGTTGGAAGATAACGTCCAGCTGATACACTTATATAACAACTTGATATACTAGTTGCTCCTGCTCCACTTGTATATCCTGATGGACAACTTGAACATGATCCTGCTCCTGCATTACTATATGTTCCAGCCCAACATGGGTAACAGCTACTAGTATTTCCATAGTACACTGTATGAGCTCCTCTATAAGTTCCTGCATTACATGAATTATAATACCACGCATTAGCAAACGATACATAGTTTCCTGCTGGTACACTCATATAACAACTTCCTACACCTGATGCTCCGTTTCCACTTGTATATCCTGATGGACATGCTGTACATGACCCTGCTCCTGCATTACTATATGTTCCAGCTGAGCAAGTATTACAACTACTAGTACTTCCATAATTTACTGTATGAGCTTCTTTATATTGTCCTCCACCACATTGAGAAGGACTAGATGCATTTGCAGTTGCAAGACGATATCCTGCTGGTACATTCATAAAGCATCCAGTTATAACGCTTGTTCCAGAATTACTTGTATATCCTGATGGACAAGTTGAACATGAATCTGCTGAATTATAGTATGATCTATGTGCTCCCTTATATGTTCCAACTCCACATGCTGCTGTTGATGAACTTGTTGAACTTGTCTTATATTTTCCAGCACCGACATTTATATAACATGATGTATTTGCTGTTGCTCCAGCATCACTTGTATATCCGTAAGGACATCCTGAACATGTATCTGCTGAATTATAGTATGATCTGTGAGCTCCACTATAATATCCTGCTGAACATGCTGCTGTTCCTGTTCCTGTTACTGTTGTTTTGTATCTTCCAGCACCAACATTTATATAACATGATGTAATTGCTCCAGTTCCAATATCACTTGTATATCCTGATGGACATCCTGAACATGAATCACCCGAATTATAGTATGATCTGTGAGCACCTTTGTAATATCCTGCTGAACATGCTGATGTTCCTGTTCCTGTTGCTGTTGTTTTATATCTTCCAGCACCAACATTTATATAACATGATGTATTTGTTGTTGCACCACTATCACTTGTGTATCCTGTTGGACATGCTGTACATGTATCTGCTGAATTATAGTATGATCTGTGAGCACCTTTGTAATATCCAGCAGAACATGCTGCTGTTCCTGTTCCTGTTACTGTTGTTTTGTATCTTCCAGCACCAACATTTATATAACATGATGTATTTGCTACAGCTCCTGTATCACTTGTGTATCCTGATGGACATCCTGAACATGAATCTGCAGAATTATAATATGATCTATGAGCTTCTTTATACTTTCCAGATGTACAAGCTGTAGTTGTTGTTCCTGTTGCAGTTGTTTTATACTTTCCAGCAGCAACGTTTATATAACATGATGTATTTGCTACAGCTCCTGTATCACTTGTATATCCTGTTGGACAGTTTGTACATGAGTCAGCTGAATTATAATATGATCTATGAGCTTCTTTATACTTTCCAGATGTACAAGCTGCAGTTGTTGTTCCTGTCGCTGTTGTTTTATATTTTCCAGCACTAACATTTATATAACATGATGTATTGACTTTTGCACCTCTATCACTTGTGTATCCTGCTGGACATGCTGTACATGAATCACTTGAATTATAGTATGATCTATGGGCTCCAACAAATGTTCCAACTTCACATGATGTTGTTCCAGTTCCTGTTGCTGTCGTTTTATGATTTCCTGCTGTTACATTTATATAACATCTAGTTTGTGCAGTTGCTCCAGCATCACTTGTATATCCAGTTGGACATGCTGTACAATTTGAAATCGTATCTGTTGAATATGTTCCAGCTGTACATGTTGACCAATGTGCATATAATGTCTGAGCATCATATCCATAGAATATTGTTGAAGCTGTTACTCTTACTCCACCTTCTTTTGCTGTATACCATCCTTGGAATCCATATCCTGCTCTTGCTATTACTGGTAATGTTCCATACGTACTTCCATATGTTGCTATTATACTATTTGCTGTTCCTACTCCACCATTCTTATCAAATGTTATCGTATGTTTTGCTTTCTTCTTAAATGTTATTGAACATGTATTTGTATTTCCTGCTTTATCATCTATATGTCCTGTGTATGTTACTCCAGCTGGTTTCTCTTCTTGATGTACTACTGTTTTACTTCCATCTGATGAGCCTATTCCATACTTTCTTACTGTGCTTCCACCAGAATCTTCTGCACTTGCAAAACTTACTTTTACATCTGTTGTATACCATGGTGATCCTGTTGGTATCGTTCCTTCTATCTTCAATGAACATGTAGGTTTTACTTTATCTATATTTGCTATCTGTGCTGTTCTTGGATCTGATATTAATCCTGAGAAGTTCTTTGTCTTTGTTACAATACTATTATTGTTTGCTCCATATTCTTTGTATTCTTTCGTTTGCCATGTTCTTCCATTATCAAACGAATACTGTGTTAATCTATATCTTCCTTTTTCTGGTAATAGTACTACACTTACATCTTTGTTTGTCCATAGTACACTTCTATCACCAACTCTTAATTCTATTCTTCTAATATTATAACTTAAACCGCTTGTCGTTCCTAAATCTATTCTTATATTATTATATGTTCCTTTAGGTATCTCAAACTCTACTTTATCTGATCCTTTTACTATTGGAACATTTCCTACTGAACTTCCTTCACTATGGGCTCCATTTGAATAGAATACTTGTCCCCAAGCATTATTTGATACTGGGCTTGCAAAGTATACTACTACTCTATTTACATTTCTATATTCATTAAGTCCTGTAAATGCTATTATTGGATCACCTGATGTTGATGTAAATATATTTCCTATTTGAGTCATATTTACAACTTCATATTTTTCCTTATTTGGATATATCTGATATCCATATTCTATAAAGTATTCTGGCTTTGGTTCTCCTACTCTTACATCAAGTGAACATATTCCTTCATTTCCCGCTTTATCTTTTACATATCCCATTACAGTTGTAATTCCGTCATTTACTTTTATTTTTGTTCCTTTGTTATAGTTTCTTTCTTCAAGACTTGTTCCTATACCATATGTTAATAAACCACTTTCTCCATCTTTTTGGTTCTTTAGTGTTACTTCTACTTCTCCTGAATACCATCCTGTTGCTTCAAGTTGTCCCTTTGTTACTTGTAACTCACATGTAGGCATTGTCTTATCTACATATACTTTTACTGGACAATTCTTTGTTCTACCACTTTTATCTGCTATTGTTACATAACTTTCTTTTATAGTGTTAGCAAATGTTCTTGAGAATGTATTACTTATACATCCACTTGACCTATCATTACATTGAACTGTAATTTTTCTATTTGTATTTGTCCATTTTGTTGATTCTCCAGTTATAGTACCACATTCTGGATCATCGTTGTCATTAGAGTAAGTCGTACATACAGCATCATTGGTTTTATAATCCCCACAATACAAACATGCTGTATATTGAAAATCTGCATTTCCAGAATTTGATATTTCAATATAACTTATCTCACTTTCACAAAAGTTTTCACTATTTGGATCCTTAAACTCATCTATATACCCACTATTAACAAGATCAGATAAATAAACAATCTTTTTCTCACCTTGTTCAGGTAATAAACAGCTTGGATCATTATCACTTATACATTTAATAACGTGATTTTTGGCAGCTTCTCTCATAGAATGCTCATATGACAAAAATGTTGTCTCTGTTGAGTCATTAATGTATCTAATTACAGATGGTACTGCAATTATTGCAATAATTCCCATTACTATGACAGCAGCAATAATTTCTACTAATGTAAATCCATTTTTCTTTTTACAAAACAATTTATCACTCATATACATACCTCTATCTTATATAATTATATAATATAAGATGACTAAAATCAAACAAGATATTATATTTTTTGAAGAAAAAATAATTATAAAAAAAGAATGATATAAATTATTAAATCATTCTTCTATAGTAAAATCAATTTTAAGAAAATCTTTTATTGTTTCATCAGATATATCACCAAGAGTAGTGTAAGTAACGATATAATATACACCATTTTCTAATTCTCTAATTAAATATAGTTTTTTATAAGTCAAATTATCTAGTTCATCAAAATAGGAAAAACTAATTTTACGATAAGTTACGTCATCATAAATACTCTCATTTATTCCTAGTTTATTAGGAACACTATTAGAATATTGTAGACTCAACAAATCTTTATATTCCTCTAGAAAATTAGAACTATTATCAAATACTATTTCAATATCAAAGTAATCACTACTTTTATCTTCAATAAAACGTGTTTTAAATATATTATTATCGTACAAAGGTAACTCTTTGTACTTATTTGTTGGCAATTCATAATTTACAACATACGTTTTATTGTTTATATTATTTTTTTGTTTAACTTGTCCTTCTATTTTATCTCCAACAATTTTTCCATAGGTATAAGATGCTGTATTCTTTTCAATCTTCATTTTGTTAATGAATTGAGTTAGAAAATCATCTGATATTTTTGCATTATTAGAAGTTATAATTATTGATAATAGACTATCTTCTGACTCTTGAATTAAAATAACAAATTTTTCTACATAATAATTTTGACTATTACCACTCTCGTCAGTAATTTTTTGAAGGTAATTAACTTTATAATAATAAGCATCATAACTAGAAATATCTACCTTATCATTATGATCATATACTTGTAATAAATTATCTTCTGTATCTAGCTGACTTATATATTCCTTCTTGTAACTTTCAATAGTATAGTCATTCATAAATAATGTTTCTATATGTATATCTTTACCAACAATGTTCTTTTCTTTATCATTTAGACTATTTTCAATTAAATCCTCAGGATAACTAAATATATATTTATTTTTTAAATCAGTATCATACCCGTATATATATGTCTCATTATATTTGTTACTATTTTTATAAAAAGGATATTTAGAACTTTCTATATCATCACCAACCATATCACTTGTTGATATTTTATTGATAACACGATCATCATCAATAGAATTATTTTTATGTCTAAACATTGATAATAAATATAAGAATCCAATAATTATTAATATTATTCCGAAAATAGCAAAAATATTTTTAATTTTACATTTCATATTTTCTCCTTTTCACTAACAACATTTATACTTTGAACATACTTTAGATTGTACTGTACAACTAAAGTTGCAATTACCATCAGGCCTTCCGTTAGATGCAGTAGGATTTGAATATCTTTTATTACCAGATACATAAGGAAATACTGTAGAGCAAGATAACGTTATTGTAGTTGATGAACCACTTCCCCAACCATAAGTCTCACAACCACAACTAGAATTTCTAGTACAAGATGCATAACATGATGATGATGAAGTGCTTCCTGTTCCTGATGTTGTCATATTTTCTCCACACGATGTACATGAAGTGCTTGTTCCCCCTCCACCATATGTTCCAACTCCACAAGGAACACAACTATTTCCACTTACATATTGTCCTGCTGGGCAAGATATATAACATGCTGATGATGAAGTGCTTCCTGTTCCTGATGTTGTCATATTAGTTCCACATGATGTACAAGCACTTGTTCCTCCATAGTAAACTGTGTGAGCACTGCTATAAGATCCAACTCCACACGCATTAGTAGTTGTTGTCTTAGCAGTTGGAAGATGACGTCCTGCTGATACACTTATATAACAACTTGATATACTAGCTGCTCCTGCACTACTTGTATATCCTGCCGGACAATTTGAACATGATCCTGCACCTGCATCACTATATGTTCCAGCTGAGCAAGTTTCACAACTACTTGTTCCTCCATAGTACACTATGTGAGCAACTCTATAAGTACCTGCACTACATGAATTATAATACCACACGTTAGCAGATGGCACATAGTTTCCAGCTGGAACATCCATATAACAACTTCCTACACCTGATGATCCTTCTCCACTTGTATATCCTGCTGGACATGCTGTACATGATCCTGCACCTGCATCACTATATGTTCCAACTGAACAAATATTACAACTACTTGTTCCACCATAATACACTTTATGAGCTTCTTTATATTGTCCTCCACCACATTGAGTGGGAGTAGATGCATTTGCAGTTGCAACATGATGTCCTAAAGGTACATTCATAAAGCATCTAGATATAACACTTGTTCCAGCATCACTTGTATATCCTGCTGGACATGCTGTACATGAATCACTTGAATTATAGTATGACCTATGGGCTCCAACAAAGGTTCCGGCTTCGCATAACGTAGTTCCTGCTCCTGTTGGTGTTGATTTATGTTTTCCATCTTCTACATTTATATAACATCTAGTCTCTGCAGTTGCTCCATCATCACTTGTATATCCAGTTGGACATGCTGTACAATTTGAAATCGTATCTGTTGAATATGTTCCAGCTGTACATGTTGACCAATGTGCATATAATGTCTGAGCATCATATCCATAGAATATTGTTGAAGCTGTTACTCTTACTCCACCTTCTTTTGCTGTATACCATCCTTGGAATCCATATCCTGCTCTTGCTATTACTGGTAATGTTCCATACGTACTTCCATATGTTGCTATTATACTATTTGCTGTTCCTACTCCACCATTCTTATCAAATGTTATCGTATGTTTTGCTTTCTTCTTAAATGTTATTGAACATGTATTTGTATTTCCTGCTTTATCATCTATATGTCCTGTGTATGTTACTCCAGCTGGTTTCTCTTCTTGATGTACTACTGTTTTACTTCCATCTGATGAGCCTATTCCATACTTTCTTACTGTGCTTCCACCAGAATCTTCTGCACTTGCAAAACTTACTTTTACATCTGTTGTATACCATGGTGATCCTGTTGGTATCGTTCCTTCTATCTTCAATGAACATGTAGGTTTTACTTTATCTATATTTGCTATCTGTGCTGTTCTTGGATCTGATATTAATCCTGAGAAGTTCTTTGTCTTTGTTACAATACTATTATTGTTTGCTCCATATTCTTTGTATTCTTTCGTTTGCCATGTTCTTCCATTATCAAACGAATACTGTGTTAATCTATATCTTCCTTTTTCTGGTAATAGTACTACACTTACATCTTTGTTTGTCCATAGTACACTTCTATCACCAACTCTTAATTCTATTCTTCTAATATTATAACTTAAACCGCTTGTCGTTCCTAAATCTATTCTTATATTATTATATGTTCCTTTAGGTATCTCAAACTCTACTTTATCTGATCCTTTTACTATTGGAACATTTCCTACTGAACTTCCTTCACTATGGGCTCCATTTGAATAGAATACTTGTCCCCAAGCATTATTTGATACTGGGCTTGCAAAGTATACTACTACTCTATTTACATTTCTATATTCATTAAGTCCTGTAAATGCTATTATTGGATCACCTGATGTTGATGTAAATATATTTCCTATTTGAGTCATATTTACAACTTCATATTTTTCCTTATTTGGATATATCTGATATCCATATTCTATAAAGTATTCTGGCTTTGGTTCTCCTACTCTTACATCAAGTGAACATATTCCTTCATTTCCCGCTTTATCTTTTACATATCCCATTACAGTTGTAATTCCGTCATTTACTTTTATTTTTGTTCCTTTGTTATAGTTTCTTTCTTCAAGACTTGTTCCTATACCATATGTTAATAAACCACTTTCTCCATCTTTTTGGTTCTTTAGTGTTACTTCTACTTCTCCTGAATACCATCCTGTTGCTTCAAGTTGTCCCTTTGTTACTTGTAACTCACATGTAGGCATTGTCTTATCTACATATACTTTTACTGGACAATTCTTTGTTCTACCACTTTTATCTGCTATTGTTACATAACTTTCTTTTATAGTGCTAGCAAATGTTCTTGAGAATGTATTACTTATACATCCACTTGACCTATCACTACATTGAACTGTAATTTTCCTATTTGTATTTGTCCATTTTGTTGATTCCCCAGTTATAGTTCCGCATTCTGGATCATCATCGTCATTGGAATACGTTGTACATACAGCATCATCACTTTTATAATCCCCACAATACAAACATGCTGTATATTGAAAATCTGTATTTCCAGAATTTGATATTTCTACGTAACTTATTTCAGTTTCACAAAAACCACTACTATTAGGATCCTTAAACTCATCTATATATCCACTATTAACAAGATCAGATAAATAAATGATTTTTTTCTCTCCTTGCAAAGGTAAAAGACAATTTTTGTCATTTTCACTCACGCACTTAACTACATGATTTTTGGCAGCTTCTCTCATAGAATGTTCATATGACAAAAAAGTTGTCTCAGTTGAATCACTAATGTACTTAATCACAGATGGTACTGCAATTATTGCAATAATTCCAATCACTATAATAACTGCAATAATTTCTACTAATGTAAAACCACGTTGTTTTCTACAAAATATCTTATCATTCATATCATACCCTCTATTATAATCAACATTATATAGTAAAGGTAAAGGAAAAGCAAACAAGATATTATGTAAAAATATTATAAAAAAATAACTAATCATTTAAAACACAGTTATATTATGCTAAAATACAAATTAAGGATGTGAGATATTATGAAAAAAACTATTTTAACTGGAATTAGACCAACAGGAAAAATTCATTTAGGTCATTATTTTGGAGCATCTAAAAACTGGGTAAAACTTCAAGATGATTATAATACTTTCATTGAAATAGCAGATGTTCAAGCATTAACTGATAATTTTAATAATCCTACTAAAGTAAGAGAAAATGTAAGAGAAATTGCAATAGACTTACTTTCAATTGGAATAGATCCAAATAAATCTACTATATTTATTCAATCTATGATTCCAGAAATTGCAGAATTGACTATTTTCTATTCTAATTTAGTTACTATGGCTAGATTATATAGAAATCCAACTATAAAAACTGAAATTGCACAAAAGAAAGCTATATTTGGAAACAATGGTGAAAGTGTTACATATGGATTTGTTGGATACCCTATAAGTCAAGCTGCTGACATAACTGCATTTAAAGGAGAATTAATCCCTGTAGGAGAAGATCAATTACCATTGTTAGAGCAATGTCGTGAAATAGTAAGAAAATTTAATAGCATCTATGGTGATACTTTAAAAGAACCTGAAGCATATTTAAGCGAAAACAAAAGAATTAAAGGTTTAGATGGAAATGATAAAATGGGTAAAAGTCTAGGAAATGCTATTTATCTAAGAGATTCTGAAGAAGAAATATCTAAAAAGATTATGAACGCTGTGACAGATCCAGCAAAAATCAAAAAAGATGATAAAGCAAACCCTGATGTATGTATGGTTTTTTACTATCACAAATTGTTAAATAACGAAAATTTAGAAACAATATGTTCTGAATGCAAAGAAGGAAAACGTGGATGTGTCGCATGTAAAAAAGAATTAATAGCTAAGATGAACGAATTCTTAAATCCAATAAGAGAAAAAGCAAAATACTATGAAGATCATCCTGAAGTTGTTGATAAAATATTACTTGATGGCACAAATAAAGCAAGAAATGTATCAAAAGAAACCATTAAAGAAGTTAAAAAAGCAATTAAAATTGATTACTATGATTAAAAATTAAAACGTAACTAGACTTTAGTTACGTTTTATTATTTATAAATTATTTTGTAACAAGAATCACACTATTTGTTGAAACACCATCTACTGACTTAGCAGTAATATTAGCAACACCTGGTTTCTTTGCAGTTACTTTACCATTTTCATCAACAACAGCAACACTTGTGTTATCACTTGACCATGTTATTGTCTTATTAGTTGCATTACTAGGAATAATATTAACACTTAACTGACTAGTTCCTCCAACTTTTAAAGAAACGTTTCTAGCATTTATCTGAAGTAATATAACTCTAACAAAATTACTTGATGAAACATTTATTAAGCAAGTAGCTTTACTTCCATTTTCAAGTTTAACAGTAATTGTTGTCTTACCATTTTTTAAGGCAGTTACAAGTCCATTAGAAACAGTTGCAACAGTTGGATCACTACTTTCCCATGTTACCTTTCCTATTCCTTGTGGGGTAATTGTTTCAATTAATTGAGAAGTATCTCCTACATTCATAAATAAATTATTAGTATTTAATACAATAGTACTATTAGGTTCAGTTACTTCTACAGCTTTCTTTACTACTTTAACAGTACATGTTTGTGAAACATCGTTTGTTGTTTTAGCTGTTATCGTAGAAGTTCCAACAGCAAGTGTCTTAACATTACCTTTTTCATCAACAACAGCAACAGTTGGATCTGATGAACTCCATATAACTTTTTTATCTATTGCATCATCTGGTTTAACAATAGCAGAAAGAGTATAACCATCTCCAACATACAAACTAATTTCAGATTGATTTAATGTAATAGTTTGTGGGTTTACTTCTTCTTTAGAATCTTTAACAATAACATTTAAGTTAGCTTCTTTTTTTCCACCTTTAGCAGTTATTGTTGTATTTCCTTCTTTTAATGTTTTTATTACACCATTTTCAACAGTAGCAACTTCTGGATCAGTACTTTCCCAAACAATATCAGCTTCTACACCTGTAGGAATAGTACTATAGTTAACAATGTATTCAACACCAACGCCAAGTTCAACAACAGATGTATCAAATGTAATTTCTTCGATATCTGAAGTATCATCACCTTTAACTTTTACTAAGCAAGTATCTAAATTACCATTATTTGATTTAACAGTAACCATACAAGTTCCAGGTCCTACTACTTTAATAACTCCTTTATCAACAGTTACAACTTTTTCATTAGAACTAAACCAACTAAGAGTATTATCACGAGCATTTTCTGGATAATACTTAACATTCATTGTATAGTTTCCACCAAGTTCAAGTTCAAGTGTATTTTTCTCCATTTTTACACTTGTAATTTCAAGTTGACTCTCATCAATAGTAACATGAACTTTATAGATAATAATTTCATTATCAGTTGTTACTGTAATAGTAGCATTACCTTCTTTTAATGCACTAATTTTTCCATTTTCATCAATAACAGCAACATTTTTATCAGTGCTTGTCCAATTATAATCATTAGGTTTATAAGATAATTTATACTCTCCACCAGTAGTTAAACTAATTTCTTTAGAAGTTTCTTTCTTCTCATTAGACTTTTTTCCACCAGAAGTAAAAATAGCCATAAAAATTAATAAAACTATCAATGCCACAAACCCAATAATAGCATACTTAATTAACTGTTTCTTTTTATCTTCTTCCATATTATCACCTATTCTTTAAATACATTATAAACGTATATTAAAAAAAAGAAAAGAGGTTTTAATTTTGAGTTTGGATTATTTACAAATTTGTAGATTATTTTCTAAAAAAAAAGAGGTTAATCTTTAAAAAGACTTAAAGATACTTTCTCTTTTTCTAATGATATATCACTAACGTAACAATCAACAACATCCCCTACAGCAACAACATCACTTGGATTTTTTACGTACTCTCGTGATAATTTTGATACATGGCATAATCCGTCGTTATGTAATCCAATATCTATAAATGCTCCAAAGTCAACAACATTTCTAACTGTTCCTTGAAGCTTATCCCCTATTTTTAAATCTTCAATTTTCAAAATATCTTTTCTTAATACAGGTCTTGGCATATCATCTCTTGGATCTCTATTAGGTTTTATTAAATCTTGTACTATATCAGTAAGTGTATATTTATCTATTTTTAATTCTTCACTATATTTGTTAATATCAAAGTCTTTCAAAGAATCTTTTAGTTTCTCTGTACCAATATCATTACTAGATAAATTAAGTTCATTTAAAAGAATTGATGTTTCTTTATAAGTATCAGGATGTATTCCAGTTTTATCAAGAGGATTATCTCCATCGAGAATTCTAATAAACCCAATTGACTGCTCGTATATTTTTGGAGTTATTCCCTTTATATTTTTTATTTCTAAACGATTTGTAAACTTACCAGTTTTATTTCTTTCATCGATTATCGCTTCAATTGCCTTTTTGTTCATTCCAGATACATAAGATAAAAGTGATGGTGATGCAGTGTTAATATTTACTCCAACCTGGTTAACTGCTTTTGTAACAACAAAGTTTAATGATTCATCAAGTTTCTTTGGTGTAACATCATGTTGATATAGTCCTACTCCAATACTTTTTGGATCAATTTTAACAAGTTCTGCTAAAGAATCTTGAATACGTCTTGCAATACTTACTGCACTTCTTTTTTCAACAGTAAGTGTTGGGAACTCTTTAATTGCAAGGTCTGATGCTGAATAAACACTAGCTCCTGCTTCGCTTACTATAACGTATTCTACTTTACGACTGCAATCTTTAATTGTATTTGCAATAAACCCTTCAGACTCTCTTGATGCGGTTCCATTTCCAATTGCAATTATATCAACAGAATATTTATCAATTAAATCTAAAACAATTTTCTTACTTTCTTCTATTTTATTATGTGGTTCTGTTGGATAAATAACACTTATATCAAGTAGTTTTCCAGTAGAATCTACAACAGCAAGTTTACACCCAGTTCTAAATCCAGGGTCATACCCCATAACAACATGACCTTTAATTGGAGGTGTAAGTAAAAGTGCTTCCAAATTGCAAGAGAAGTTTTCAATTGCACGATTTTCTGCAACATCTGTTAAATCACTTCTTATTTCTCTTTCAATACTAGGTTTAATCAAACGATCATAGCTATCTACAATTGCTTCCTTAACGAGTTTTCCACATTCGTTTTCCTTCTTTATAATTTCTTTATTTAAATAACTTATAATAGTATCTTTATTAATATCGATACTTACACTTAATACTTTTTCGTTTTCTCCACGATTTAATGCTAATACTCTATGAGGTTTAATTCTATTTACTCTTTCAGAAAAATCATAATACATCTCATAAACTTTACCTTCATCGTTAGCATTTTTCTTAATTTTAGAAATAATTGTCCCATCTCTATAAGTTAATCTTCTTATTTCTTTTCTGTATTTAGCATTATCACTTACTATTTCAGCAATTATGTATTTAGCACCTGTAATAGCATCATCAACTGTAAGAACTTTAGAAGATAAATACTTCTCTGCCTCCTTATATATATCTATATCACTAAAAGAAAAAATTAATTTACTAAGTGGCTCTAATCCATTAGCAATAGCATCAGTTGCTTTTGTTTTCTTCTTTTCTTTATAAGGTCTATATAAGTCTTCAACGTCAACTAGTTTTTGACAAGCCATAATAGAGTTTTTAAGTTCATCAGTAAGAAGCCCCTTCTCATCAATTAACCTAATTACATCTTCTTTTCTTTTTAATAAGTTTACTTGATATTCATAAACAGTATTAATACTTCTTATAACTTCCTCGTTTAAAGCACCAGTTGCTTCTTTTCTATATCGAGCAATAAATGGAACAGTATTTCCTTCACTTAATAAATTAAGTACTGTTTCAACTTGCTTATCTTTAATGTTTAAATCTTTACTTATTTGTATAATTATATCTTTGTTCATAACATCCTCCATAAGTATTTTATCAAAAATAAATTAAAAATAATAGTAAAAAAAGAACTAGCATATTTGCTAGCTCTTAAACTAATCTTTTAATTAATCTTCGTAAATTGGTTTTCCAGTTTTTGGATCAAATCCCTTTTGTTTAGCATAAATTGGTTTTCCAGTTTTTGGATCAAATCCTGTAACAGGAGCTCCATTACCTTTATTAAATGGTTCATCACTTACAAAATACCATACTACTGAAATAGCAGCTAAAGCAACTCCAACGATTGTATTTAACCATAGACCTACACCAGCTCCATTATTATCCATTGCTAAGAATAAGAATGATAAATGCCAAAGTGTAACAAATCCTACTGCATAATTAGCATATGTAACCCATTTTTCAGTCTTAAATACACCAAATAAATGTAATGCATATAAAGTTATAATTGCAGCGTATCCAAGTAGCATAAAGAATCCATATGAACCAGACATATCCCATAAATTGCTACTAGCATATCCATAATCAGCATATGCAAGGAATGTAAATATGAATCCTAATAATGCTAAAGACATCATTATTATACTAAAAACCTTTCTTAAACTCATTTTCAATTTAAACACCTCTTTTCTCTAATAAAAATATATCACAAAAATTTAAAAAAATGAAGACTAAATTTCAAAAAGTAAAATTAGCACTTAATACTAATCAAAAATAGGTTCACCAGTTTGAGTATTATATCCTTTAAATGTTGCATATATTGGTTTTCCAGTCATTGGATCATACCCTTTAATTTGAGTTCCAAAAGTATTATTTGTATTACTCTTATTACCAATTCCATTTCCTACAAAGATTAAAACTAAAGAAGCAATAGATAAAATTGGTCCTAAAATACATCCAATAGAAATATACTCACCACCAGTAATTAAATATGAAACAAATAAAAGAATATAAATAAGTAGTGGAATTGGAATAGACGACAAAGCATATTTGTAATCTTTTGTAACATTACATAGACAAAGAATACAGTTTACTATTCCTAAGATTAAAAAGGAAAAGTAAATTAAAACAGGAAATATAATGATACTTGAACTTTCTCCATAATCTGGTTTAAACAAAATATCATAAAAACTAATAGAAATTTCACCATCACTTGCTAAAGGCAAAAAGAAATTAACTACTAAAAGACATAACATAATTAAAGTAATAATACAACATACTTTTCTTCCACTCATAAAAAACACCTCTTTTAAAAAAATATTATTTTTTAATATACATTTTAAATAATTTTATATTTTATTACCTATAAATAGGAGCACCTGTATTAGGATCATACCCACTTAATGTTGCATATATTGGTTTCCCAGTCATTGGATCATACCCTTTTATTTGAGTATTAGGAGTATTATTTTGATAATAATTTACATTACTCTTGTTTCCAAGGGCATTTCCAACAAATGATAATACTATAGAAGCAATACATAAAAGTGGTCCTAAAATTCCTCCTATAGACATACTAGATCCACCAACATTAAAGAAAAGAGTTAAAATAAAGAAATATAGTAACATTGGTATTGGAATAGCTGCTAATGTATATTTATAATCTTTTCTAACATTACATAGACAAAGAATGCAATCTATAATTCCAAAAATCAAAAAGAAAAATGAAATTAACACAGCAAATATAATAACAAACGAACTTTCTCCATATTCAACACTAGTTAACGCACCAAAAATACTTGCATTTTCCCCATTCCCTATTGGCAAAAATACATTAAGAATTAAAAGACATAACATAATTAAAGTAATAATACAACACACTTTTCTTCCACTCATAAAAAACACCTTCCCTAAAGAAAAAGTATATCAAGACAATATACTTTTTTAAATAATTTTATAATAACTACCTATAAATAGGAGCACCAGTATTAGGATCAAATCCTGCTGGTTTAGCATAAATAGGAGCACCTGTGTTAGGATCATATCCAGTTACAGGTAAAGATCCATAATTTTGCCCATACATCATAGTATTATTCTGTTTCTTTTCATTACTTAATGCATTTCCAACAAATACTAAAATCATTGCAACAAAAGAGCAAAGAATACCTAAATAGAAACTAATAGATAAGTACTCTCTTTGATAATCACCAAGTGATGAAAATAAAACAACACTATAAGTCATAATATAACCTATAGAAAACAAAGAATATTTGTAATCTTTAAGTACATTGCAAATCGTTAATATACATATAACAATTCCAAAAATTAGTTCTCCTAAAACAAGGAAGCATCCAACTTGAGCACCATTTTGATCTAAATAGTCCCAAAAACTAATTGATTCCCTTCCTGCTTCAAGAAATGGTAAAAACATATTAACAATTAATAAAACTAGTAATATCATTGTTATCAAAGCAAATATTTTTCTTAAACTCATAACTACACCTCTACTTTCTACTTTAAGTATACCACAATATAAAAAGAAAGCAAAAAAAAAGAAAAAATATTTTCTAAAAAATACTTTTCTTATTAAAAGAAAGAATCAAATTATATAAATAATCATACTTATTTATATATTCTTTATAGTTTAATAATCTTTCATAAATAAGTTTATTATCGCTTTCTATATCATTAAATATTTCATAGTAAATATATCTTAATTCTTCATACTTTTTTAAGTTATACAAACTTTTTAACTCTTTATTAACATATTTATTCTTTTCTAAAAAATGTCTAGGTAAAGAAAAATCATATTCATTATCGTAATTAGTATAAATAATATCTGACTTATCTATTTTTAAAGCCATCTTGTTAATTATTTCTTCTTCGTCAAACAATAAAGAGCTTTTATAAAGAATATTTCCAAGCTCATCAAAAGAAAAGCCTACACTTTTTTCACCATTAGATAGAATTACCAAATATTTTATTTTATCTTTTTTATAACACATAGATTTATCTTTAATAAATTCCAAAAATGTTTTATTTACTTTTATCTTATATTTTATAAAGTCATTTAATACTTTATTATTAACTCTTAGTATTAATGCTTTTTTAATATTTACTAAATGATCATCTTTTTCCCATTCATAAACATCGAAATATCTATTTACATCAGTAAAATTTAAAACTATATCATAAATATATGTCATTTCTTCTTTCCTTTCAATAAACATAGAACAATAATAAAATAGCCAATAAAGAAAATAATACATTCAAACTTACAAAATATATATTTAACATAATCTAAGAAACTATACCCCATTACTAACAAGTTTAAATAAATAATTATGAAGGATAATCCAATTACAGATAAAATAAATCCTAAAACGAGTAATATATATTTCATATTAAATTATATGAGCAAGTGGAATATTAATTCTAACATCTAATCCTTTCTTACCTTTAGAAATATATTTAATTTCACCATTATGTAAAGAAAGTATTTTATAAGAGAAATTAACTCCTAACCCATTACCATTTGCTTTAGAAGTTACGTAGTTTTCCCCAAAAGAAGAAAGATTATCTATTCCTACTCCATTATCATCTATATCGATAATAACGTTATTATTAGCTATTTTATAATCAATATCTATCGCTACTTTACTTCCTTTTCTTGATTCAATACTATTTTTTATTGTGTTAATAATAACTTGTTTAAGTTTTGAGTAATCTCCATAGATAAATACTTCTTCTTCATCATAATAGAAATTAATTTTCATATCATATACACTTTCTAATTCTTTATATTCTTTAAATACTTCATCAAGTAATAAATTAATATCCATACATTCTAACTTGACATTAAATCTTCCAAGTTTAAGATATTCTTCAATAATATTGATTGATTCATATACTTCTCTTTCCATAATAGTTAAATATTTCTTAAATTCTCTTTTATTATTATTTAACTTCATAATTTGAAAGTATCCTAGTACAACAGTTAATGGATTTTTAACTTCATGAACAAATTTAAGTAAACTATTATTATAATCATCAACAACTTTTTGATATTTATCATCAAGAAATACTGATATTACAAAAAGAAGTACTACTGAATAAACAAAAATCATAAAGAAATAATTAATAAAATCAATGTTATATTTAAATAATATTAATG
>OJLA01000654.1_pt1 | contig 27048 bp, 49 predicted proteins | sample 1596611 | NCBI WGS metagenome assembly OJLA01 (sample SAMEA4350168, study PRJEB24818) | metagenome | biome: human; feature: gut; material: faeces | place: Denmark | collected 2013-09
TATCAATTGCATTTACACCCATTTCTCCAAATTCAGTTCCATCTTCTTTGTAAAAATGTTGTCCCGTCTTATCCAATGCCATCATTACCTTTTTGTCTTTGTCCAATATTGCCAAACTTGCATTATTATTTATTATCATCATTTGAATAAAGTCTGAAATCTGGTTCCAAGCAACTTTTACATGTTCATAGTTTTGCTCTATTGCTGTTCCCAATTTGCTCGTTTCTGTATAACCTTTTAACTTGTCATCTGTATTAGAATTTGCACTTTTTATTGCTTCTTGTTTGGCATTTGATGTTTCTGTTTTTGTTGAATATGTTTTACTTACTTCACTTGTTATACTTTCTGCTTTTTGTGTTATTTGTGAATTTGTTTCTGTCTTTGTATAATAATTAGTAGATAAATTGTTATCTGTATCGTCTGCTTTTTGTTTTGCATCTTTTGCAGTAGTATTTGCAGTTTCTGCTATAGTATTTGCTTTTTCTGCCGTAGATTTAGCAGTATTGGCTGTACTACTTGCCGTGTTTGCAGTCGCATTTGCATTTTCGGCTGTAGACTTTGCAGTATTTGCTGTTGTATTTGCTTCTTCTGCTGTTGTTTTAGCAATCTTAGCAGTACTTTCCACAGTTTCGACTTTTTCTTCTACATTGCTTACACTTTGTGTTATTCCATCAACATCCTGTGTTATTGATGTTTTTTTCTCACTTCTGTCTCCAACTTCTTCAACTAATTGTTCTATTTTTCCATCTGCTTGATCTATTCTACTTTGAACTCTTCTATTTACAACTTTTTGGCTTTCTTTTTTTACTGTTGTTTCTTCTTTTTGCTTTATTTGAATTTTGCTAGATATTTGTGCAATAAATCTTCCTTCTAATGACATTTCGCCTTGATAAATAACATTTTTTCCATTTATAACTATTTTGTCTCCAATGTCTATAGCAGGATCTATTATTACTTTTCCTTCAAATGTATTTACTATCAAATCTTTTATTTTGTTGTAAATCTTTTGAACTTGGTCTTCGTCAACAATGTACATATTTTCTTGATTTATCCAAAGATTATTTCTTGTGTCATCTCCAAATTTAAAACTTCTAACGCCATCTTCATATGATACTTTTGAAATTTTAAATTCTTCACCCCATTTATATTCTCCAAACATTTCAAGTGGTATTTCTGTTTCATCTTGACCAAATTCTCTAAAACATAATTTTCCTTCTCTATCAATACAAGCAAAACAACCTGCACTCTCTGCAATATAACTTATATATTCTCTTGCAGTTACAGTATTGTCATATACTGATACTTTTTTATCTGAATTTAAAAAAGAAATAGAACCTAATTCTACTCCTGCTTTATTGCATATATCTTGTGCAACTTGTAATAGAGTTGCTTCACCTTTTGATATTAATTCACTGCCATCATAATTAAATTCAAATTTAATCATATTATCCAGTGCTTTTATTGTTATTGTATTATCGTCATTGTCTGTGTAATCATCTACATTATAAATTCCAATTGGTATCATTTCAAAACTACTATTATTACTACTTAAACTTTTAACTGATATTCCATTTAATGTTCCTACCAACATTGCATTTACTTCTGCTACTGTTAATGCATGATTGATTAAAATGCCATATTCTACTCTTATTTTTGAAAAAGTTTTTGGCATTTTATCTTTATATAGTTTCATTTCAATGTATTGACTTGGTGTACCACCTAGACAAAATTTTTCTTCAAATGCATTGCCACCCTTTTTAAATTCCAAAATATAATCTGGATTTATTAATACATCATCTATATAGATATTCATTGCACAAACTGGGTTTTCATATATATTTTGTTTCCATTTTTTACTTGTTTCGTACATTAACTCAACCCCTTTGCTTTATTTACTGTTGCTTTTTGCTGTGCTGTTAATTCCTTTTGCATCAAATTAAAAGACACTTTCCATTTTGATTTGGAAGTGTCTTCATCTAATCCTGTTTTATGCATTTCACTTGTTCTTTTACTTACTCTGAATTTGGCATTTTCTAACATACCGCCTTGAACAGATGGACATTTTACTGTTACTAACATCGGATTTTGGTATGTTGCTTGCAAAAGTTCTTCTGCCTCATCTTCTGATAAGTAATCCCATGACATTTCAAGCTTTAGCATTCCGAATTGCAATTGGGTTATCTATTAATGCTCCTGTTACTTTTGATGTATAACTGTCATTGTCTGTATCTTCTATATTGTCTTTATATGTACTTGGTGTTTTCATTAATTTACCATTTAATTTCCATAACATAATTTCTATCCTCCTACTAAAGCTTCTATGTCTTTTCCTGTTCTTCTTTTCTTGTCTCTTAAATTATCTAGTAATATTTGTCCTAATTTTTCATTTCCTACATTAACTGTTAGGTATATTGGTCTGTCATTGTTGTTTCCACTATAATTAGACAATACATCTTCAAATGTATCTCTCATTATGTTTTGAGGTGTTACAATCTCTGGGTTTGTTCTAGCTCCAGAATATTCACCAGCTAATACTGTTGTTGCTTCTGTTAATACACCACCCTTAGCAAGTCTTGGTATCTGTGGTACACTTATTGTACCTATCCAACTAAATGGTCTTAATCCCATTATTTCTGCATTTCTTATGTTTCTTAATACTGTATTTAAACCAGTAAATGGTATACGTATTACTTTGTTAATTCCATATATAATTGCATTTACTATTGATTTTAATCCACTTAATATTCCTTCTTTTATACCATCAAATATTCTTCCACCTGTACTAAATACATTTTTTACTGCTTGCCATGCTTGACTAAATTTATCTCTAAACCAATTTGGGATATTACCAAATATAGATGTAATTCCATTCCAAGCACCTTGTGCACCTTCTTTTACTTTGTTTTTTATATTTTGCCAAGTTTCAGAAGTTTTGTTTGTTACTTGTTGCCAAATATTACTTATAGAATTTTTAATATCTGTAAATTTTTGAACTGCTGTATTTTTAATATTTTCCCATATCTGTTTTACATTATCTACTAAATTGGTTATTCCATTTAGTAAACCTTGCATTATGAAGTTTCCTTGTTCAGCCATTACTGTCGAAGGTGAATGTATTCCAAATGCACTTTTAAAGCCATTAATAAAAGGTGTAAAAATATGGTCTATTATCCATTGTCCCAAATTACCAAGTGCCTCTATAATTCCTTTAAATATTCCCTCAACAACATTTCCTCCACATTCTTCTATTTTTTCTTGGAAAAATTCCTTTGCCTTATCTAAAGCTTCGTTTATTTTTTCGCCTATTATCATACCTAAATTAACAAAACTTGCACATGCACTTCCCAACATTTCAAGCATTGAGTCTACAATTCCATTCCAGTCTACATTTTTGCAAAAATCAATTAATCCTTGAATAACAAGGCTCCAATCAAATTCTTTAAAAAATGTTGTAATACTATTAAAAATTCCTTTGATTCCTGTGCTTATTGTATCTCCTAATGCTCCCCAATTTGTATTTTTAAAAAATCCATTGATTGCATTTGCAATAGCACTGCCTAAACCTGACCAATCAAATGTATGAACAAATGATTGAACAAAATAAATTCCAGTATTTATTCCTTGAGCTATTGTATTTCCTACTTGATTCCAGTCTGTTGTTGCTATGAACCCATTTAAAAATTGTGCGATATTAGTTCCTATGTTTTTAGCAGCGTTTTGTATCTTATCCCAAGGTATATTATTCATTGCTTCATTTAATTTTTGTCCAATTGTCGAACCAACTTCATACCAATTTCCATTTTTTATAGAATCTAACAAACTATTTGTTGGATTTAATTTTGATAAATCGCCTATATTGGGTGAACTATTTCCACTTCCACTATTGCCTTTATCTCCAACATTATTTATTTCACTATGTATACTAGATAAACTTTTACTGGTATCTTTTGCACTTTTTTGTGCACTTTTAAATGCTCCTGTACTTGCTTTCGCAAATATATTTACTCCTGTTAATGCATAAGCAACACTTTGAATTGCTTTCATTAATTGATATACTAAATTTGTTACAAATTGAATAATTGGTGCTAATGCACTTCCCATTGCATATTTCATATATTCAATATTTGCACTCAATTGTTTAGCCCCTGCATTTTGACTAGATAGCCAACTTTGAGCACAGCCGCTTAATGTAGAATAAATACTTCTTAAACTAAACAATGCTGCTGCATATTTTAATACTGTTCCTATTCCACTTTTTATTCCTGTTCCAACGCCTTTTGTTTTTGTGCCAATGTTTTTAACAACATTTCCTATTGCGCCTGCTCCCTTTTTTATTAAATTTATAGGATTTAAACATCTTACTATATCACTTCCAACATTTTTAAATGCTGTTCCTATTCTACCTGCTACCGTTTTTGCCTGTTCCATTTTAGATTTAAAAGCACTAAAAAAACTACCCAATTTACTTTGAGTAGTTGCTGTTTGTGATGTTTGTTGTTCTAGTTGTGACATTTTGCCTTTTGCTTCACTTAACTGAGTATTATACATCTCTATTTCTGTGTATAATTTTTGTGCCTGACTATTTAATGATGTAAAATCTTTATTTGTTCCCAATGCATTATTAATTGTTGTATCCATTGCTTTATCATTAGGATTTATTCCTTCTGGCGTTACACTTTTTCTAGTATCATCTACTATTTTATCTATTTGTGGATTTATTACATTTAATTTCATTTGTCGTGCATTTATTTTTTCTTGTAAACTATCTATTTGTTTTTGTATTTGATATATTTGTTTTTGTGCATCTTTATTATTAACTTTAATTGATATTTCATTATTTTTTGAACTTTGTTTTAAATCTTGTACTCTTTTTTTTACATAATTAGTAGCTTGTTGAACTTTATTTTGCATCTCTTTAGTATCAATTTTCGAAAATGCTTCCTGAACTTGTTTCATCTGTTTTTTTATATTTGGTACTATTTTTTCAAATTCTTTCAATGCTTCCTCTATTTTTGCAGTTACTAAAATCTCGACTTCTTCTACGGTCATCTTTATTCCTCCCTTCTCGTTTAATTTTTACCAAAATAAAAACACCTACTTTAAAAGTAAGTGTTCTTTTTTATATTTAATTATTAATACATAGATGCTTCTATAATTTTAAAAGTAGCATTTTTCATTGAATTTAACTTATCTGAAGATACATATGTAAATATATCAAAACTTTGGCTTTGACCTGCTGCTAAATCATTAGCATACACATAGTCTTCATTTATTCTTGCACCTGTTGCATCTACTGCTTCTATGTGAAAATTAAAAGATTTCTTTTCAGTAGTTTTATTTGTAACTTTCACAGTTAACTTTGTATCAGTCATCCCATAACTATCTTTTGTTACTTCAAATTTTCCTAATTCAACATTTGCATCATTTGCTAACACTTCTTCTGTACTTGCCCCTGATGCCTTATCTAGATTTGCACTAACTTCATTCAAACTATCTGATAAAGCCTTTTGAGAGTTAATAGTTATTACTATTGCTAAAACACATAAAATAACTCCTGCTATAGCTTGTCCTTTGCTTGCTTTTTTAACTAATGAAATTACTGCGAATATTACACCTATTGCCCCTAGTACAAATGATAAATTGTTTACAATTGGAATAAATGATGTACATATCCCTATAATTCCTAACACCAAACCTGCTGTTGCAAAACCACTTTTCTTTTTTTCTTCCATAAGAATACCTCCTTTTATTTTATTATAAAAAGATTATATCACTTTTAGTTATATTTTCAAGTCGAATTTTGTCGAAAATGTATATTTTTTATCATTATCCCTTAAACAATATTCTTTGTTCCTCTAATGTTTGTTCTTTCTCCTCTGTTTTAAATAATTTCTTATAATTATCTCTAATTAGAATAATTTTAGGATTTTTACTCATACTATCTGCTCTTATTAGTTTATTTGTTACCACTTCTTGTAAATTAATTTCACTTTTTAAATCGTCAATTATTTTTACAAGATGTGTCTGACAATATGTATTTATTTCTGAATATCTGCTATTCCAAAATTCATGTGGTTTCATATCAAAATAGTATGCCAATGGCTCTATAGAATATATTAATTCTATTAAATTGTTAGTTTTTCTTATATTTTCAATAATATCATTTAAACCTTTTAGATTTGAGCCATTATTTCTTTTTCCACTACTCTGTTGGCTGCATTTTCTACTGCTTTTTCCAATAATTTGTCTGTATTCATTGTTAATAATGGATTTGATGTCATTTCTTTTAGTTCTTTCTTGCTCATTTTCTTTTTGAAAAAACCCTCATCATTCAATGCCTCTGCTATCTTCGCATATAATTCACTTATAGTTATACCTTCTTCTCTACAATCATCCATAAAGTCATATACTTCGGCTGATGATGTGAATACACTTTCACCATTTTCATTTTCTGCTAATTTAAATATTATTTTTGACAATGCTTCTATATCTAATATAGAATATGCTTTTATAAATACTTCTTCAAAATTTTTATTTTTTAGTAGATTAGCTATGTCTACTATTTTTCTTGTTTTTAGTACTAAATTAATTGTTTTATTTTTTGTTTCTATAATCATTTTATTTTCTCTCCTTTGCAAAAGAGAGAAGGCTTGTGCCTTCTCTTAAATTAAAATTTTGTTGAATCTCCTTCAACTGGATAGCCATCTGTTTCTACTACTGTTGAATTTTTAAATACTCTCATTGTATCCTTGATGAAATCTCCATCACTCATTTCTTGTCCTGCTATATCTATAGTACATTTTACTGTTTGAACAAGTGGCTTTGATGCAACTGATGCTGTTGTATCTGGATATTTTAAGAATAAATATATTTCAGTATCTGCATCTGCTATTGCCATCATTGCTTTATGTGTTTCTTGTATAAACATCATTTCTATATCAACAGCTTCTGCTTTTCTTTTGCCTTTTGCCATTCTTTCTTCATCTAAATCTAATGCACTATATGTTTGTCCTTCTTTTAAAGTTTTTAACTGTCCAACTTTTTGAACATAACCTATTTTTGTTTTATCTCCTGTCAAGCTTGTTGCATATGATACTTCTGCTTTCATTGCAACTTGTGGTGTTGTTGCTTTTGGTGTTGTTACTTGTGGTGTTTCTACTCCCATCTCTAATTCCTCCTTATTATTTTAAATTAAAAGAGGTCGTTATTGAATTATAACGAACCTCAAATATTATTGTTATACCGTATTTTTGCAATATAGCGTCATATACCGCAGGACTGGTATTCGTCCTTATAAAATTTAATTCTTGAAGTTTTTCATCAACTTCATCTGCCATTTTCATTGCTTGGCGTTGTTTTTCATTCCAACAAGTTATTGATATTTGAAATGTAGATTTGATTGGAAATGCATTTTCAGTTAAATTTACTGATTTCAAAGGTGTATGTAATTCCAAACAAGGAAATTTACTTGTAGTTGTTGGATTTGTTAATATTTGTTTATACTTCAATGATTCTAGTTTTTCATATACTAAATCGCTAAACTCTAATTCACTTAAATTTTTCATTTACATATCTCCTTTAACATCTCATCTAATTTTTTCTTAACTATTTCTGTATTTTCATTTCTACTTTTAAAACCTGCATCGGCTATAAAGTGGTTGGCTTTGCTACCATGAGCAACATAAAAGTCCATACCTTGAATATTTACAATTGGATAAGGCAATGCTTTTTCAACTTTACCTACTGGAATAAACCATTCTGTGTAACCACTTTGAATAAAATGTTTTGATTTTCCTACATGTTCCATCTCAGCATTAGCACCTGTACCAAAATATTCAAAAAACAAATATGAAACTCCACTACTCATAAATTTAGAAGGGTCAGCATATACACGACCGTTTCACTTCTTTAGTAGACATATCAACCATTTCAACTAATATGCCTCCCTCATTATGGCCGTTTTTCCAATCTTATAGCATAACCTCTAATGTTCTTTAATACATCTTCTGTTATTATTTTTGCAGTCTGTGGTAGTCTTTGAATTATAGCATCTATATTTTTAAAATTATGTTTTACTTTTATATTACAATTGAAATTTATCATTGTATTTTCTCCATTCTATACACATAAGTATTTCCTATTTTATTTTTATCTAGCACTCTATACTTCGGAATAAACTTCTCTAATTTTGAGACATCTTCAAATGATATTCCATTGCCTTTTTGTATATCATAATCTCTAGTCGTACGACCTTTATATGTACTATAATCCACTTCACCAGTAGACTTTCTATCTAACTCGTTGACATCTTGTTGCATATTTAGCCAAGCCTGTCCTTTATATTTCCATACTTTATCTATTTCGCCATGGTCTTCTATTTCTTCATATTCGGATATATATACTTTTGTTAAATCTCGTAATAACACTATCTAATCCTCCTTAATCCAGATTTAATAATATCATTTCTTAATTTATCTATAATGTCTTCAAATGATGTTGAAATAGAACCTTCATTACGACTTGTTAAGCCTTCTGCTCCCCTTGAAAGATATATTGCTTTTGTTGCTTTCTTAATATATGGAAATAACTTCTCATCATCTTTTTGCCTATTAGAAATATCAGAGGCAATAGAACTTACTTCCTCATATATTTCATTTAAGACTTCTTCATCATCTTTATAATTAGATGATAAATCTGCTATTATTTTATCTATATTGTTAGTTTCTGCCATTTCTATTGCCTCCTTAATTATTCTTTTTCAGCTTTTGGTTTAGCTTCTTTTGTTTCTTTCTTTTCAGCTTTTGGTTTAGCTTCTTTTTCTGCTTTGTTTATTTTTAGTCCTATAAATGTTGACATTTGTTTACCTCCTAACCTTCGTATGAGCAGTATACACCAGCTAATTTGTTTTCATATACATGTCCATATAAGTTGTTATTTCTGTATTTGAATACGTTACTGTCTCCGTTTTGGTCTTCGTCAGGTGTAAAGTATTTAATGAATTGGTCCATAGCTGTAACAACTGCAGATTTTTCAACACATAAGAAGTTTATATCTTTTCCACCTTCTACTAATTCATAATAGTTTAATGTTTTTGGGTTTCCAGATGGAGAATTTACTTTTGAATATACTCCTCCTGATTCAGTATAATATGTTTTACTTGATACTACTTCTGTATCTGTTGATTTTACATATGTGTCTTTTGCTTTTTGATATCCATAGTTTTCTTTTCCACTGTTTAATGTTACTGCTGTATACATTCTTGTTTGTGGAACTTCAATTATTGTTGCAAATCTTTCTAATACTTTCTTTGATTTTGTTGTATCTAAATCATCAATCATTCCTTTTAATGTAGGTGTTATGAATAGGATTCTATTTTCTGTTGAAACTTCGTCCTCATCCATTTTATTTGTACAGGTTCTTAATGCTGTTACTACTCCCGCACCATCGGAAATTGTTTCTTTCTTTCTTGATATTCCATCTACTCCTGCTATTTTTGCTATTCTTGCTGCATCAGTTTCTGGAACGACTTTTGTTCTTACAAATTCTCCAGATAATCTTGCGAATGGCAATCCTAATGCTTCTTGATTGTCTAATCTGTCAATTCTTAAATCTTGACTTCTTTCTTTATCATATTTTACAGTTTCCCACTTAAAACTTGTTGAACCTTTTGTGTATCCTGAATTTCTGTCAAAGTCTCCTAAACCATCCATATCTAGTTTAGCAACTTTGATTTCTCCATTTAATCCTTTTTGTACTGTTGTTTCGTCTCCATCTAATATAGATGTTTTTGCTTCGTTTTTATATACCTCGTCTAATTTTGGTAAGTATATTGTTGATATTTCAATATTATTCATTTTTTAATCCTCCTATTTAATTAATCCCATTGCCTTTCTTATTGCTTCATCAGCACTTGACTTATTACCAGATGGGTCTGGATTATATGGTGGTTTTTCTTTTGACCACTCATTTACTGCTTTTTCTACAATTCTGTCTTGAATTGCTTTTATAAGTTTTGTTTTGTCTTGTAATTGCTCTGCTGTCATATTTTCATAATCAAAAAGATTTAGAAATTCTGGGTCAAATGCTGTATCTTGTGTTGTTGCTATTTTTAGTGCTTCGTCTTTTAAATCTCTAGCATTTAACTTTCTTTGAATTTCTTGATTTGCTTCTTCTTGTTTCTTCAATTGATATTGAAGTTTTTGAGTTTCGTTCATTTGAGCTAATTTTTCTGCTTCTGACTTTTGTGTGTCTTGTTCTAATTTCCATTGTTCTTTTAATTTTGTTTCATGTGTTTGTATTGCTTTTTGAACTCTTCTATCAAATTCTGCTTGATATTCTTTATTAGATAAAACATCATCAAAAGTCTGTGTTTGATTATTTTGCTTATTATCCGTTGCGTTATTTGCCCCGTTATTATCAATAGTTGTGTTATTTGTATTTTGGTTTTCGCCTTCCATATTTTCTCCTATCCCAATTTGTTCTTCTGCCCAAATTGTTACATTAAAAATTCTGTTGTTCTTTTTTGCCTGCAATCAGTAAAAAGGCATAAAAAATAGACGCACGTCTACGTCTAAAAATTTATAATTATAAAATGTTAATAACTTATTTATTAATTGAACACTCCATTGTATCTTTTAATACCTTATCTGGTGTATCAATTTTATTTGCTGTTTTTGTTATTTCGTTCTCTATAATATTACAAAATAGTCCTACAAATGGTCTAAATATTGTAATTATAGTAAATATAATCCAATACCAAGTTGGCATTTGTAATTTAATACTTAATATTAAAACTAATAACCACATATTATTTTTCCTCCTTATCTTCATATGTTGCCATATAATTTTTCTTTACATCAAAATTAATTATCTCGTTTGGTACCAGTTTTGCATTAATTTCTATACTTGCAACAAGTTTTATATCATTTGTTATATCATCTGCCCTCTTTATAAGTTCTTGCCCTATTGCTATAATAGCTTTTTTAACATTTTCTTTTCCTGTTGATATTAATGGTTCTTCCATACATTCCACCTTCTTTCCATAATAAAAGCACCTACTCTTAGAGTAAGTGCTAAAATTTACCTTTTATCATTTTATTATGATATCTTTTCCATTCTTCATATTGCTTTATTATTTCTTTGGGTGTATTTTCTTTCCATTTCCAAGGTTTTTCTTCTCCTAATGTATCTATTTGCCAATCTGTCCAAGGGTGTTCCATAGGTATCATATTAAATCATTCCTTTCATAACTTCTATTATGTTTTTGCTTAATAATGAAGCATTTTGTTTATTAGCATAATAATCTGCAAATGCTTCTGCAATAATTTCTTGTCCTCTTTCTTTATATGCATATCCTGAAATATTTCTTATTAGCAAATCTTTTTCTTTTATATCATTTACACCTATTTTATTCAAGGCTTTATTTAATATTTTATTTACTGTTATATTATTTTCGCTATCAAAAACTATTGCATTATTATTGTTATGATTTAATTTTTTTATTATTTCTGTTACTGCTATATGCCCTGTTTCATGTATTGACATATCTTTATAAGTCGTATTATTAGGATGAAAATGATTCTTAACATCCTTTTCATATAATTGTTTTGGAACTTTACCATTATAAAATTTATTTTTATTTATATACATTACATATGTTCCATCTTTTTGTAATTCTACTGCTAGTCCACCATTTGGATGGTCTATTTCTTTTATTTCTTTAATCTTTCCTCTTATATTTGGAAAATCATTATATACTCTGTTCATATTGTTTAATAGTTCTTTTAAAACCTCTTTATGTATATGCCTTATATTCATCTTTTTGATATTGTATTTTTCCTTTATATCTTTTTCAAATTTTGTATCAAATATATTAAATTGTTTTTCTGTTTCTAACTCAATATGCTCATTATTAGAATTATACACAATTGTACTTCTACAGTAGTGAAAATGATGTTGTATTGGTGGTAAGTTTAACCCTAATACCAATCCATTACATCTAATTCTTTGTATTTTCAATTCTTTCTGATTTTCTCCATAATATCTATCAAAAGTATTTTCTTTATTAATATAAAATTCTTGGTTATTTAAACTATCACACATTAAAGTTGTTTTATCATCTTCTACTGCAATAAATCTAACTTTTGAATTATCTTCTGTTACTTCTTTTATTCCTTCTACTTTTGCTAGATTATTTAATCCAATCGTTTGTAAATCTGCTGCACCTGATATCTTATCATTATTTATATTAAGTTTTTGGTTGTTTTGCCTATTTATTATTATTTGAAACTCATTAGAATCAATTTCTAGGTCTTTTTGTTGTTGAATATTTAAAATTGCTTGTTTGTATATTTGTTGTGCATTATATTGTATTGTTGCTTCAATGTACTGTTTCCAATTGAAGCCACTATAATTTGGTTGGTCTAATAATGCAAGAAATAAAGCCATCGCTAATATTGATGGCTTTTTCTTTTCATTCACTTCTTTCTGACCCTGTTCATAGTAATAATTTGCGTCTTCATACATTATTTGTTTTTCTTTTTCTTCTAGTTTGCTTTGTTCTTCTATATATGCACTATAAACAAGCAGTTCTAATATTTCACTATTCTTTACTCTTGTTCTTTTATAAATATTATTTGCTAATACAGTAAAATAGTTGTTATTCTTTAATAATCCTTGTTCTTTCCATTGCTCTATATATGTATTTATTCTTTTCTTAGTTTTATTATCAGCTATGTTATAGATGTTTTCTGTTGTAAAGTTAAATGTATCAAAGATTTCCTGAAGTCTATTCTGTGTTTGTTTTGATATTTTATTATATAGTTGTTTTAATTCTTGCATTTTTGTATCGTGATAATTCCATATATCCATATCTTTATTCCTTTAATATTTTTAAAATTTTTTTCATATAATGTTTCCTTTTATTGAAATTTTTACATTTATTATATCTCTTAATGTATTTGTAAATTTTTTTATTTTTTAATATTATTATTTTTAAGTTTTCCCATATTTTTAAAACTGTTTTTTTGATTTCGTTATAAGCATGAATAATTCCATCAGCTACACGCTGAAATGCTTCAACAATTTCATTATAATTTATAGTTTCATCCAATAAAAACACCTCTATTCTTTATTGATTTGCTTATTAACTACTTTTGTTTGTTCTTTCTTATTATCTGCAGTTAATTTTTGTTTTTTTTGTTGTTCTGTCAAATCTGTCATTTTGTTGTCTTGCTTATTTTCATTCTTATTCTGTTCTACACCTGTTTGCCCCATCATTTGCATTTGTTGTAAATTTTTTTGAATGTTTTCTTCATTTTGTTTTTCTATTTTTTCTAGTTCTGAATTGCTATCTAAATCATCTGGTAACATATCAATAATAGACGCATCACTTAATAATCCTCTTAATTTCAATGCTCTTGTTGTCTCAGTGTCTTTGTCAGTTGGTAGATTTCTTTGTAAATCTATTTTTATGCTTCTAAAATCATAAGATTTATGTTTTCTTTTATTTATTCTATCTATAATTGTTTCCCATCTTCTTAATATTGCTTGCTTAAAATGTTTATCTGCATCTGTTATCATTTGCTCTAATGCGAAGAACTTTCTATCCAATGCACTAGCATTATCTGCATTTGTAAATCCAAGATCAGTTATGTTTGGCACTCCACTTATCATTGCTATTAAATCTATTAATGTCTTCTTATGATTTTCCAGTGCTGTATCTTGTACACTTTTTTCAACCCAAGCAATATCTCCTGTATTATCTGGTGTATAAAATACTTGCATTTTTAATAATGCTTTGTCTTCTTCTTCTCTTGCTTTATTAACCACTTGTTTGGGTTGTCCATTCTCATCTAATTCTGGTTCGCCTTTGTCATCTAATTTTGTGGTCATTAAATCATTTTGTGGTGTAAAACCTGTTATCTTTAATTTTGCATCATCATTATATTGAAATGTATTTCTACTATTTTGTACTACTCTTTCATAAGCACAAATTAAAGAGACTACCAATTCAAAACTTGATAGTCCCATTTCATTTTCTATTGCTATGCAAGGAAGCATATTCCACTTGCTTTTTTCAAATTTTTGTTTATCTTCTTGTAATTTTGCATAATCATTTGGTGTTGGTGAATAATATCTTTTACCATTTATTGTTGTTAATTCTACTATTGTTATATCTGCACCTTTTTTATCTCTTTCAGTCCATTTTCTTAGTTGTCCTATTTGTTTTACTGGTGTTGAATAATCAAATATTCCTATTGTATTTAATGCACTTTGTTTAGTATATACTATTTCATTATCTTCATTCTCGTATAATACTTCATAGCATCCTCTCATTCCAAAATAATCAAATGCTAAATCAAAATATTCTGTTCCATCATCATTGTATTTACTTATATAATCTATTAACACTTTTAACTCTTCATCTTTGTTTGTATCTGTATTAAATACTTTGTTAAGTAATTTCTTTATTATATTTAATTTTGTTGGATCTGATATTTTTTCAACATCATATACTGGTGCTTTTCCTGCAAAATACCCTGTTACCATTGAATTAATATAATTTTCAAATGCGACTTTTATTTTTTCATCATTTATACTTACTAGTTCTGAATTATCTGTCTTTCTTCTTATTCTTTCATATAGTTGTTTTCTTGCTTTCCATTCTTTATCTGCCAACATTAATATTTGTGCTACACTGTTTTCGTTTTCTAATGTTTCCGGATTCCATTGTATCATTGTTTTCCTCCTATATTGGTTTTATATAACCAAATTGTAATTTCTTTTGATTTATGTATTTTTCTACTGCATATCTCATCGCGTCCATCAAATGGTTAAAATCATCTATTGGTCTATTTATTTTGTTTCCAAACTTGTCCTCGTCCCAGGTATAGTTACTTATTTCTGTTATAAAGTTTACACATCTAGGATGAATTATTATTTCAAAATCCTGTATAAATTGAATACCATTGTTTATACTGTCTTTTCCTTTTAGTGCTCCAGTAATATGCCTTAATCCTAACCCTCTTAATTCATCAATAGATTTTGGTTCTGCACTATCTGCTGTTATTTTTTCTTTTGAATAACCCATTTGATTTATTTTGTCGTATATTACTTTGTTGCTCATTCCTTTTTGATATATTTCATCATATACATAAATCTTCTTATTTTTTAAATCTATTGCACCACAAAATAGTGCTGTCGGGTCGTTTGTATAACCAAAATCTAGCCCAAAAGCACTATCTAAGTTTCTTATTGTATTTAATTCAAATTTTTCTTCTTTCCAATTTTCATATACTAATCCATCTACTATCCCCCAGTTGCCTAATCCTGCAACTTGATATCTTCTAGGATTATTCTTTTTCATTCTTTCAAATACTTTTTTATCTGCTTCATCTAGCCACTCGTTACAAAGATAATTTGTTGTCATTGCTAATATATCCTCATCTTTAACATCAAAAAATCTTTTCTTAATCCAATGATGTTCATTCCAAGGATTTAATGTTATTGTTATTTGTTTAAATAATCCCTCTGGTACTTCTCCGCCTTATACTTTCATCTATTACATCAAAATCAGATTCTTTTGTTATTTCGTATGCTTCTTCTATCCATAGCCAACATAGAACACCAATATCTACTGATATTGATGTTACCTTTAATGGGTCATCTAAACCTCTAAAATATATTTTCTGTCCTGTAGGTTTGTATGTCATTTCTAATGGGCTTTCTTTTATTTCCCAGAAACTATCTACTTGTAATCTATGTATTGCCCACTTTAATTCTGTAAAACAACTGTCTTTTAATGTTCTAAATGTTTTTCTAATTACAAGTGTATTAGCCTCTTTATATTTCATCATATTGCTTATTATCCATAATGCTGTTGTCTTGGATTTTTTACTTGCTCTTGAACCTTTGCATACTCTATATCTACATTTGCAATGCCAATATTCTGCATAACCTTTTCCAACTATGCTTTGTAGTGATATATTATTTACTTGTTGTTGTGTATTTTTATTTATTATTTTATTCTGTAATATCATCTGTTATCACCACTGGTATATTTCCAGCCACTTCAACTTTTTCTTTAAATGTACCATATCTTTTTCCAAGCAGTTCTGCACATTTTGTTCTATCTTGTAATGAAGCATCTAATCCAAACTGGTCTTTTTCTTCTCCTCGCATTACTTTTGTTAAGTACTGTAATACTTCTTCTTGTGAGGCAATTCTTTGCTCTTCTTTTTCTTGAAGTTTTATTTTTATAAATTTGTCTAGTTTTGACAAGTTTTGTGAACCTATTCTATTGAGATTTTTTCCCTTATATCCTGCTTTTTTACAGGCTTCTGTTGCATTTGCAGTTTCTATATAATAATCAATAAATCTCTTTTGCATTTCTGTTAATGAGTTATATTCCTCTTCTATATTTTCATATTCCATCTGCCTCACTTCCTTTTCTATATTCATCTATTAGATATTTCATTACATCTACTTTGCTATAGCATTCTTCTTTCTGCTTATATCTATCTTGCAATTCAAATTTGTCTGTTTCCTCGTTGTATATTTCTACTTGTTCCCTTTTTAATATTTGGTATTTAGTACAATATTTACAATTCTTCTCACTATAAAATTGGAAAGTATTTATTTTATATATTTGTCCTCTTAAAGATAAAGCATATAATAATTTTTTAATATTTTTATTTATGTTCATGCTTTTTCTCCTTTTTTGGTCTATATCTAAAACAATAATCATAATATCTGCATTGTTCACATTTTCTTTTCATACAATTTGCATAGTTAATCTTGTCGCTCATAATATACACACTTTGTACATACTATATCATTGTTTTTGAATACTCTTATTTCACAATCAAACTTGTCTTTGTTTTTACATTTTGAACAATGCTCTTTTTTATACTTTTCTATTCTTTCTTGATTAGTCATATGTACATCTCCTCTTTTCTTTTATAAACACTACGAAATATGTAAGTTATATATAATTGCACTCTAGAACTGAACGGCTACTATTTGCCATTCTGCTATATATGTTTACATACTTCGTACTTTTTTTATAAAAAAATAATATGTGCGGATACTTTATAGTCCACCCGCAAAGCCACTCCAAGTTTTTATTTACGACAGATCTTATGACTGTCCTGGCGACACAGGTAGGATTTGAACCTACGGTACATTTAGTACTCTTGTTTAGTAGACAAGTGCATTAAGCCATCTCTGCCACTGTGTCATATATTTGGATGCACCTTCAAGACTCGAACTTGAAACCCCAACAGTCAAAGTGTTGTGTTCTACCATTTGAACTAAGATGCAATAATTAGAACTCACTAGGAAAGTTCTGGAGAAATGTAAAAATAAAATATTCGAAAGGAGGTTTATTACATTCAACCAAACATAACAAACTATATATTATCAGTTACCTAGTATACTGGTAATAACATAATAAAAAGAATAGACATTTAAAACATCTATTCTTAAATCAACAAATTGGTTGTCGCTTGGACTTATGAGATATTTCTATCTGCGACTTTTTATATTTTTTCTATTATAATTATATTACTTTAATAAAGAAATTAAAAGGAAGTTTTAACGAAATTTTAGCGAAGTTTTTAGACTTTTTCTTCTATTCCTGCATTTACTATTTTTAACATTCTTTTTATAGCATTGTCTCTATAAGTTTGTAATTGTTTTATACTTTTATATTTTTCAAATTCATTAAAATATGCTTTTTCTACATAATCCCATTTTGACTTATTCATGTAATATGTTTCTATAACAAATTTTTCTTCTTGCGTTAGTGGATTTATCATGTTTTTTACTCTTACTACTATTTTATTTAATTTTGTTTTTTGCTCTTCTAATTCTTTTAATTTGTTTATTAAATATTCTCTATCTTCTTTGTTTATATGATTCAATTCTTTTTGATAATTCATAACTGTATTTGATACTTTATCAGATATTTTATTTGTATTACTATGTATACTATCATATGCTTGTCCAGCTATTTGCATATTTTCTATCACTTCTTCTTCAGTATCTTCATATACTGTTCCAGCATAATCTAACCTTTGTTGATATTCATCCATTTTTAAATCAATTTCTGTTAATTGCGCTTCTTTCTCTCTATGTTCAATTAACATTGTTTCAATATCTTCTTTTATGTATTTACTCATTAGTGTACCTCCTTAATCACAATTCCTTTTTTATTCTCTTGTTGTAGATTTTCTATTAGATTTCTTTCTTTTGATTTTAATCTACTATCTAGTATGCTATATTCATATTCTATTTCTCTTTTATATTCTTGTTTTGCCTTTTCTACTTTGTTTTTGCATTTTTCACAATAATCTATTGATTTTTTATATAATACTACTGTATCTAAAATCGGTACTTTTCTTTTACATATATCACATTGTTGTATAATCATTTGTAATCCTCCGTTTCTTTTATATACTCTACTACATCTCTTTAGATTCTCTTTAGAAACTCTTTAGATGTAGTATTCTCTTTTATTTATTTAATAATTCTTTTACTTTATTTTCAAAATATTGTTTTATACAATTTAAGCACTTTTCACAATGCCCATCTGTATAATTATCTGCATAGCAACCTTCCTTTGTACAAAATTCATCTACTGTTAATTCATCTTCAATATATTCTGCCATTAAATCAATCGTTTTGTCTTTTTCTTCTAGCATAGATAAAACTGTTTCTAATACTTCTACATTTATTGAAGTATTACTTCCATTTATGTCTTTAGTTAATTTGCTTATATGTATTGACCATTTTATTTTTTCTATTGCTTGTTCTTTTGTCATATGTTAGTCCTCCTCTGAGTTATCTAATATAAACTGTTTTACTGTTTGTCCAGTATATTTATATGCTCTATCATCTATATATAATTGTGCTGGTAATTTTCTATTTGTTACACCTATATATTTCAAATCATTCCAAAATGTTTTGTCCTTACTTATGCTTATTGCATCACACCAAAATCCTTGTTTATTCCACCAATTTATTATTTGTATTGGTTCTCTTGTAGAACATATAAATATTGGTATTTCTAATTTTTGTAATAATAACATTAAGTCTAATACTTCCTTATTATATTCATCATATATACTTCCATCTTGCCAACCTTTTGAATATTTATGTATTACACCATCAAAATCAAAACATACTGCATGTCCTTTATTTAATTTTAAATCTAAACTTTTTTCTTTTATTTCCATTTTAATTCCTCCGCTTTCTTATTTATTGCTTGTAGTTCCTTTTTTCCCAATCCCATCACTTGATGATTTTTATCATTTCTATATGAAAATACTATTTTCCCTACTTTAGCAATTTGTATTGTATGTTCTACTTTATCGCCCATTATAGTGTTTATATAACAATATTTAATCTCTGTGTCGTTATCTATAATTTTTAAAAAACCCAACTTTTTAAACATCTCATCAGCACTCATTTTATTTACCTCTTTTCATTTTTTTATTTAAGAACTTTCTTTGATATTCTCTTACATTATTTTGTCTTTGTTTTTCTTTATTTCTATTTTTTATGAATCCATTATCATTTCCATTCATTTCATTTTCTCCCTTCTAGTAGTTCTTGTAAAACTATTAATATTGAGTCATCTTCAAAATCTTTATATTCTTGTTGCAATTCAAATTGTCTTTCACTCATCTTGTCTTTTATTTTTTGAATTGGAATATATAACTTATTTACTAATTCTTGCGATAAACAATTTTGTCTAATCCATTCATATTTTGATTTTTCTTTTTCTAAATTTAATTCATTATCTAATCTAATCATGTGTTCAACATATGCTTCACTTTCTCTTTTTATTGCATTGTTTTTTATTTTTAATTCTTCATTCTCTTTTAATACTCTTTTATAATCTGATAATTTTTCTTCTAAATTTTCTTTAAATACTAAATAACCTAATGTGGTATTTGCTCTTTGATTTCCTACTATTTTTTCAAAATGTCCTCCCATATCATCGTCTTTAAATACATATAGATTTTCGCAGAACTTTTCAAATTTTTTAATTATATCTTCTTCTATACTATTTTCTTTCACTTAAAGCACCTCCTAGTTATTATTTATAATCTCATACCCTAAATTTCTTAATCTATCACAAATTGGCTTGAATGTGTTATCTGTTGTATCCCAACTTTTTATTTGTATTACTTTCCAAATTTCAATTTGATTAAATTTTTTATCCGTTATCCTATCTAATATTCTTTGTACTGCTCTTTCTTTATTATTTATAACTCTGTTGTCAGGATAATCTTCATCTTCTTCTGAGAATATATCTATATATAAATGTTGTAATTTTACTATGTCCTTTAATTTTATTTTTATTTTATCTACTGTTTTTTTTTCACTTAAAACACCTCGATTTCTTCTGTTTTTTCTATGCTAACAGTTTCACAAACTTTTAAATTAAAGAATGAAAACTCTCCTGTTTTATAATCTATTTTTAAATCCACTTCACACATTGTTTGTTTTAAGCAGTCAAATATCCATAAAGGTATTTTTATGTACTTGGGATAATTATGATACTTCGCAACATAATCATGTATTCTATTATTAACAATACATTGTAATTCTAAATATTCGATACTATCTTTAGTTGTTCTTTTATTTATCTTTCCTTTCACTTAAAACACCTCCTTGTCTATTTCTTCCATCCATTTGTTAACATCTTGAATTACCTTTTCTACTTTTTCATTTATCCAATATTGTTTTATATTTTCTTTTGTATCCCATGTTGTTACATAATCATCTATTACTGTTGACCATAAAGCATATTTATTATCTCTTTTTCTATGATGTAATTGTCTTGCCACTTAAAACACCTCCTAAATTATTTCTTTTCTTAGATACTCAAAATATTTTCTTATTGGTTTAAACCATGTTAAATAAACAAATTGTTGTTCATAAAAAATATCGTTTAATTTATCAAATATAGAATAAATTATCTCTATTATAATTTTTAAAATATAATATGGAACATTTAAAATCAATTCTATAATACATAATAACTTCCAAAACACATAATTAAGTAGTCCTATTTTATTTATTTTTTCTTTCATTATGTATCACTCCTCTCTAAACTTTTATTCTTCATTTGTCTATAATTTGCCCATTTTTTCAACATAGTTCTTCTTGCAATTTTTCTTTGATTTTCTGTATTTTTTGCCAAACCTTTTTCCCATGCTCTCCTTATATTTTCTTTTGGTGTTACATACTCTAAATTATTTAATTTATTATTTAACTTATTTCCATCTATATGGTCTACTTGTAAGTTGCTCTTTCCTAAAAAAGCATTTGCTACTAATTTATGTACTTTTATTGTTTTCTTTTTTTCTTTGTTATACAAAAGAACATATAAATATCCTTTACCATCTTTATATTGTTTTAAATATTTTTGTCTATTTTTTGTATATACTTTTCCATCTGTGTCTATTGTATAATTTTCAAATCCGTTCTATTTCTCTTATTTTTAACATATCTATTCTCCTCCTAATAATTAACTCTAATTATGTAACTGTTGTATTGAGGTTCATAATCTATACTTAATTTTAGATTTTGCATTTTATCTATTCCGTATCTTTCTATTCGCATTCCACCTCTTAAATTTCCTATATGATTAGTTATTGCAAACTTAAGTATGTTTTCTAATTCTTCTATTACTGCTTTTTGTCCTTCTAATTCTATATTCAACATATCATTCTTATTTCTTAATCTACTATTAGATAATTGACAAGTTTGTAATTCTTTTTGTAAATTGTCTATTTTCTTATTTAACTTTTTTACTTTTCTTTTAACACTCATCTTCTCCTCCTACTTTATAGCAATTAGTCAAGTATTGCTCTTTTGTTAGGATTGTTTGTATTTTATGATATTCTTCCATTTATTAGTCCTCCTCAAATTTATATTGATTTAATATATTATTTGTTTCTGTATAATCAAAAACTTCATTCTTTTTTGTTATAATTTTGTCTTTATAATATTCTAGTTCATCTTTTATCTCTTTTATTAAATCAGTATTTTCGAATTTAATTTCATCAAATAATATTTGTTTTATAAAATATGGTTCTTCATTATAATTAAATATAAATCCACGGTATTTATATCCATCATTTTGAGGTCTTTCAACATCTGCTTCTCTTATAAGTTCAGTATCAAATAATTCAAAAAAGTTTTTATAATCTTTTTGAACTTCTACTTGTATTAGTTGTGTTCCATCTTCCTCATAAAATGTAATATATGTTTTTTCTTCATTTGTGATTATGCAAAAGTATGATATTGTATCATTTTTTCCCATACTTTTTTGAATCTCTTTAGCTGATATTTTTAATATTTCATATATTTTTTTAAAGTTGTTATATTCTTTTACCATATCATCATACTCTTCTTTATATTTATATTCTTTCATTATTCTTTACCCCACAATTCTTCAAAATTACTTGTGTTCTCTATTTCATCTAAATCTAATGTATCTGATTGTTCTTCTAATTTTGCATTACTTGCATTAAATTCATTATCAATATCTCTTTGAATATCATCAATATTAAATTCTTCAAACTCTCCAAAGTTTTCATTATATTCTTTTACTGCTTTACTAAATCTGTCTTTTGATTTCATTGTTTCTAAATTATTTTGTAAGTTTCTTATTCCATTTTCATATTTTTCTTTAGCTTCTAAAAATCTTTCTACTATTAATTGTTGTTTTGCTATTTGTTCTTTTAATACTGATATTCTTTGTTTTGTAGTATTTGTTTCATCATATACTTGTTTTGCACCTTTTTTGTCATTTTTCGTTTTACATATATCAAAACATCTATCTAATCTCTTTAAATTATTTTCATTTTTCTTTAATTCATCTTTATATGTATCTAAAGTACCTTTTGCATTATAATAACTTTCATTAAGTTTTTTTAAAGCCTCTTTTTGTCTACTTAATCCTTCTTCCACTTTTTCTATGTTATCTACTTTCACAATCTTATTAAAAAACCTATCCCATAATATTTTAATTTTTGTTAATTTTTTCATTATTATCTACCTCTTTCTCTTTATTTAATTCTTCAACAAATCCTGTTGTTATAATCCCAGTTGGTAAAGCTACAAATGCTATTCCTACTAAACTTGATATTATACTTATTAATTTACCTATTTCTGTTTTAGGACATATATCACCATATCCAACGGTTGTTAAAACAGTTGTACTCCAATATATTGCTTCAAAAAAATTATTAAAACTTTGTCCTTCAAATTGGAACATTATTAATGCACTTACGAATATAAATCCTATTGTAAATCCACATACAACTTTTAAAATATCTTTATTTTTTTCTACTACATTTTTTATTATTTTAAATTTTTTAGAATACCTTAATGTTTTAGCAATCATTAAAATTCTAAATGTACTAAATAATGTTAGAATTGGGTTATTATAAAATTCACTAAAACACGAAATTATAATTGTTAAATCAAATATTGCCGAAAATGTTATTGGATATTTTATAAAACTAATCACTCCTTTTTTTAGCCTATAATCTGATGTTATCCATCTTAAAATATAGTCTATTACAAATATCAAAGTTGTTATTATAGTTATTACATAAGTAAATTTATTTTGTTCTTTAAATATTAGTGGAACGATGCTTACCCATATACAAATAAGCATCATAATGTCATACCACTCAAAATATTCTGTATCTTTTTCTACTACTCTATATAATTTTTCTCTTATTTTCATTTTCTTCTCCTATAAAGAACATATAAAAACTATTAACGCTATTAGTCCAATAGTTAATATTGATATAATTCCGATAAAGATTGTCCAGTTATACCATTTCCATCCATCATAAAATGGTTTGTTTTCATTTTCCTCTGTTTTTGCTTCATCTAAAATTTGGTCAATTTCTTCTTTTGAATATCCTTTTTCTTCTAATGCTTTAACTATATCTTGTTCACTAACTTTGTCTTTTTCTTTGTCTTTATCTTTAAAAATTTCACTTAACATATAATAATTAAATATACTATTACTTAATGAATAACTTGGTTGAGTTGAATATGATGTATAATATGTTGGGTTATTATTTACTATAGTTGTACTTTCTTTTGGTTTTACAGTTTCGTGATTTACTGTTGTTCTTCCTGTTTCACTTTTAGTTGTTGTATAAGTTTTTCCTGTACTTGAACTTGTTGTTGTTTTAGGTGTTGATGAACTTACACTTGATGATTTACTACTACTTGTCGGTGTACTTGCTTTAACACTACTTGAACTTGATTTAGTTGTTGTACTAGGTGTACTTGTTTTAACTGAACTATGTACTGATGTATGTGTTGAGCTATGCACTGATGTATGAGCTCTTCCATATACATTTGTTGGCAATATTAAACATATCCCTATAAAAACTACTAACAAACTTGATATTATTCTTTTAAAATTCTTTTTCATTATTTATCCCCCATTTCTTCTAGCATTTGATTTGCTAAATTTAATACTTTTGTAATTTCTTTATTTGTTCTCACATATTCGTTTACTTCTATCATCTCTTATGTTCCTTTCATTTAATTTCTTCTATTTCTAGAATAACTTTACTTGATTTTCCATATTCAAAATCATCTCTAAAACCTTTTACGAAGTTTCTATTATCATCTTTTAACTTTCCTGCTTTTACCATACTGTCTAATATGAACTTTTTGGCAAAGCATACATTGTCTAAATCACGTCTTTTGTTTTCTTCAACCCAGATGAAATGAATCTTAATTGGATTTTTATATTCAGGTAATAAATTTATATACCAGCCTATATCTTTTTCTACATTCTTCTTCATATTAGCTCCAGCATATCTATTTTTTCTGCATTCGTTTATGTATTGATTTAAACTTGGAAGCCTAAATGGTATTTCTATCTTGTTCACTTTTCTTTAGCTCCTCTCTTAACTTGTCTTGCCAATTTTCTATTCCTGGAATAAAATTCTTGCATCTTATTACTGGCTTATATTCTTCACATTCTTGCTTGTTACAGCCTAAGCAGCAATAGCATAGCGTATTCTTTTTTATTTGTTTCATAAGCTAGTCCTCTGGCATTTCATAAACTTTTGGAATATTAAATATATTAGGTTGTATATCTATTTGACCTTGTAAGATTGCTGGTCCACCTTCTAATTTCAAATAGCTTGAAAATTTTTGTGCAATTTCTTGTAATACTTCTTTTGCTCTTTCTTCTGTTTTGTATTCTCCTAATACACTCCAATTATCTTTTTCAAAATATGCATATATTCCATATCCACTTAGCTTCGTATCATCTATTCCTACATTTGCTATTAAAGCTGATACAAATATATCTCCTAACTTATTTTCCAAGGATTCCTTTTGTGCTTCATAATCAACTATTTTTATTTCTGATACCCTAGAAAAATTTACAATATCTTTATTTTGTTTTACTATTATCATAACTACCTCCTAAAATTTTTAAACCTTTGAACTTTGCTATTTGTAATTCTTGTTTTGTAATCCATTTTTGCCATTTCCCACATTTACCACAATATAAGCCTCTTCTATTTCCTTGTATTTCTACAAATAGTTCTTCACTATCACATTTACTACATTTTTCTTGCATAATTGCCTCCTAATCAATTCTTGGAATATGGTTCATATTTATTGCAATAAAACCGTTTTCTGTTCTTTCATATACTGCTACTGTTTTGCCTGTGTATTCGCATTTCTTTTTATCTACTGCTTTTACATATCCCATTTTTTCTAATTCTGTTAGCCTTGGTGCTGTATAATTTCTTTCTGTACTTGGTATAAACCCTAAGTCGAATAATTCTACTGCTAATTCTTTTGCTGTTTTAGGCTTGTCTAATCTATTTAAGATTTGTATATATCTTATTTTTGTTTTATCTTGTATGTCATTAAAACTCATTTGCCTTGTTTCTGTTGTAATCATTTGTTTATCACTTCCTTTACTTAAATCTTTTATCTATACTCATTAAATCCATAAATAATTGGTCTTGCTCTTCTTCTGTCAATAAAGAATAATCACTACAATTTTTACATTCTGATATAATTCTTATTCTTTCATTTGCTTTTCCTTTTTCAATTTTCGCCTTATACTTATTAAATAAATATAAATAAATATTCTTTACATTCTTGTTTGTGTTACTTTGCTGTTCTTCTGTTGTTACTTTGTTGTTACTTTTTAATTCTTCAATTTGATAATCTTCCCATTTTTCAATGCTTACAACTGAAAATTTGTTGTTACTTTTTATACTAATCATTTGTAATTTTTCTAATAATTTTATGTATTTGTAAATAGTACTTTCTGTCATTTTTAATTTTTCTGATGCTTGTTTTCTTCCAAATACAAACTCACCTTTTTTTAATTTTACTATTTGTTGTCCTACTAACTGCTCTCTTTCTCTATGTGTTGCTTTTAGTAGACACCAAATCCAAATTTTCAATGCTTTTTCATTCTCAAATATGGGAGAATTTAATAATTTTCTAAATAATTTTATATAACTTGTATTTTCCATATCTCCCACCTTTTACAATATCAGGGATAAAACTTTATTTTGTCTTATCCCTGTTGTCTAATCTAAATAACTTTTTCCTATTAATCTTATAAATTCTTCTCTTGTATGATTTTTTTCATATTCTTTTTGACATTCCTGTTTTAATCTCAAATCTAACTCATGTCCATATTTACCATGTACTCCGTATGTTCCTCTATGTTCTAAATATGTTAGCCATACTTTGAATCCGTTTTGCTCTGATATTTTTCTTTTTCCTGTACCAAAATATATATGATGTTCTTCTAGTCCATAAGTTTGCCCACTGATATAGCTTTCTTTTTTGTTTTGTAAAATTGATTTCATTTTTTATCCCATTCTTTCAATAAACTATTTATTTCTGCATCTGATTTTGTTTCTATTCCATAAGCTTTACAGTCTTGGACTGCTCCATCTATTAATCTTGACATTTGTTTTGAATTAAAAGAACTAGAACCATAATAAGCATTGA
>OJLA01000659.1_pt1 | contig 26899 bp, 30 predicted proteins | sample 1596611 | NCBI WGS metagenome assembly OJLA01 (sample SAMEA4350168, study PRJEB24818) | metagenome | biome: human; feature: gut; material: faeces | place: Denmark | collected 2013-09
GAAGAAAACATTTTTACAAATGAAACAGAGCTTAGCATGTATATGCTTTTTGGAACAACAAAAGAACAAAAAAAATATACAGTTAAAACTGGTGAAAACATTAAAACAGTAGCTTTTAATAATAAACTTTCAACAGAAGAATTTCTAATTGCAAATCCATCATTTACAAGTGAAAATAACTTGTTATACGCTGGGCAAGAAGTAAACGTTGGTATAATTAATCCTAAAATAAATTTAATAGAAGAGGATCACGTTGTACAATATCAAACACAATATTACGAAACAAAAATAGAGTACGATGATACTATGTTAGCAGGTTATCAAAAGGTTAAACAAGAAGGAAAAAATGGTAAATTATTAGTAACTAAAAAGGTCCAAAAAGAAAATGGCGCCATTTTATCTGCAGTAATAACAAATACTGAAACAATAGAGCCTGCTATTCCTAAAATAATATCTAAAGGAAATAGAACTCAACCAGGAATAGGTAATGTTGGTGAATGGGCTTGGCCAACAACACCAAATTATTGTATTACAAGTCACTACGGATGGAGAAGTAATAAAGTCCATGAAGCAATTGATATCTCATGTAGTGGATATGGTTCACCAATTTATTCAGCAAACGACGGAACAGTTGAAGAAGCAGCTTCAAAATGGCCAAATGGAAATTATGTTATTATAAATCACAATAATGGATACTACTCAATTTATGCCCATATGGCATCATTATCAGTATCAGAAGGACAAGTAGTTAAAATGGGACAAGTAATAGGAACAATGGGTGAAACAGGATATGCAACAGGTGTTCACTTACACTTTGGAATATCAGCTGGATACCCATTTAGAAGAAACTCTCAATTCTATGACCCATTACTATTCTATAAGTAAGATATGAGAATACAAGTATTAGCAAGTGGTTCTAAAGGGAACTCAACATTTATAGAATCAGGAAATACAAGAATATTAGTTGATGTAGGAATTAACTATACAAGAATAAAGAATTCTCTTGATAAAATAGATATAGATATTAATTCCATTGATGGAATAATAATAAGTCATACCCATTCAGATCATATAGGTGGACTTTCATCACTTATAAAAAAAACAGATATTCCTGTATTTGTAAAAGAAGAATTATATAGTGAGATAAAGAAAATAGTACCTGAAGAAAATATTGTTTTAATTGACGAAAAAAATGTTTCAATTGGTTCAATCGATATTGAAATAATAAATGCATCTCACGATGTACCAGCTTTTGGATTTATAATATGTGGTGATGGAAAAAAAGTATTATACTTAACAGATACTGGTTACATTAATAGAAGATACTATAAGCAATTAGAAAATATGGATGCATATATAATTGAATCTAATCATGATGAGAAAATGCTTATGGAAGGACCTTATCCATACATATTAAAGCAAAGAGTAATAAGTGACAAAGGACATTTATCAAATAAATACACTGGAAGTTTTCTAAATAAAGAAATAGGAGATAAAACAAAGTATATAGTTCTTGCACACTTAAGTGAAAATAATAACACAGAAGAACTAGCCTTAGAACAAGTAAATGGTGAATTAGAAAATAATCCGTACAAAAATAACATCATAATAGCAAAACAACATACTGAAACACAATTGATAGAAATATAAGAAAGTTGCATAAGCAACTTTTTCTTTTTATATAATTTAATGGTGATTAAATGTTAAACCTTATAAGTTCCATTTTGTGGATTGTAACAACAATTGTTTTGATATTAAGTAGTATTTCATTATCTATTTACTTAAAGTTTCCACAGCGAAAACTATCAAAAAAAGTAAAACTGTTTGACAGAAAAAGACATACTAATAGCATTAAACTGTTAAATTTAACACTAGCAGCTAAAATAGGAGTAGGCTCTATTTCTGGAATTGCTATCTCAATAATAATCGGTGGCAAGGGAACAATACTATGGATATGGATATCTGCAATAATCTTATCAATAATTACTTATCTAGAAACAAAGACTGGGATTCAATATAGAGAAAAGATAGGAAAAGATGTAATAGGTGGTCCAATAGTATATATAAAAAAGGAAATAAGTAATAAATTATCTTTGCTTTATTGTTTCTTAATTATTTTTACTTATTTTTTTGCTTTTATCCTAATACAATCAAATACTATTATAGTGTCATTAAAAGAGACATTCCTAATAAATGAAAAAACAATATTATTTATTCTTATTCCAATTGTATACTTATCTATCTCAAAAGGCATTAACACAATTTCCAAAACAGTATCTCTAATAGTTCCTGTAATGGGGTTTATATATATCATTATTGGATCTATTGTTATATATAATAACATTAATATGATACCAACACTACTTTTAGATATTTTAAAAGAAAGTATAAGTTTAAGATCTATTTCCACAATCCCTTTAATTGTTGGATTTCAAAGATCAATATTTTCAAATGAAACAGGTATGGGTTCAACTAGTATGGTAGTGTCTTTATCATCATCAAACGATTATAAATTAGAAGCTTATATTCAGTTAATTGGAATGTATTTTATAACTCTTGTTATTACAACAATATCAGCTTTATTAATATTAACAACTAATTATGAAACATTAGGAATAACTAATTTAAATGGTATAGAAATAATAAATTATGCAATTACTTATCATTTTGGAAGTAGTGGTAGTTATCTATCAATATTAATAATAACCTTGTTTGCGTATTCAACCATTATAACTTGTTATTATTATGGAGATATATGTCTTAAATATTTATTTAGAAATAAAAAGATTAACATTTCTAAAATAATTGTTATAATAGTAATAATATTAAGTGCATATATAAGTACAACAAACATTTGGGCAATTGTAGATATAGCAACGTCTTTATCAACATTAATTAATATTTATGCATTATATAAAATAAAAGGCAAACTGAAGGAGTAGTTATGATTGGAAATGATTGGGATTTATTACTTAAGGTTGAGTATAGTAAAGACTATTTTATAAAATTAAAAAATTATATAATAAATGAGTACAAAAATAAAACAGTGTATCCAAAAATGTCAGAAATATTTAATGCGTTTACTAAAACATCTTACGATAATGTTAAAGTAGTTATAATAGGGCAGGATCCATACCATGGAGAAAATGAAGCAGAAGGGTTATCTTTTTCAGTAAAAATAGGCATTCAAAAACCACCATCACTTATAAATATTTTCACTGAACTAAAAAGTGATTTAGGAATTGATCCACCAAATCATGGAAGTTTAGTATCATGGGCAAAAGAAGGAGTATTACTTTTAAATGCCACTCTTACAGTTATTAAAGATTGCCCAAGGTCTCATGCTGATAAAGGATGGGAAATATTTACTGATGAAGTAATAAAATTAATAAATCAAAAAGATACTCCAGTTGTGTTTATTTTATGGGGAAGTGACGCAAGAAGCAAAAAGAAATTAATAACCAATCCCAAGCACTTCATAATTGAATCAGCTCATCCATCACCACTTTCAGCTTATAGAGGCTTTTTTGGAAGTAAACCTTTTTCTAAGACAAATGAATTTTTAGAAAAAAACGGAGAAAAACCAATCAATTGGAAAATAGATAATATATAAAAAGAGATTTTTGATTATTCTTTCATAATTTCAAAAATCTCTTCTTTTTCATTTACATATGAATCTTTGTGTTTACATTTTTTAAATTTTGCAATAATACTTGATGGAAATTGACTAACTAGTTTGTTATATATTTCTACATTATCATTATAGTATTTTTCATCAGCAGCACACTCAATATTAACATCTTCTAAATCACTAAATAATTTCAATGCGTCTTCATCAAACTTAATATCTTTATTATAATCAGTAAGTTCCACTATTTTTGCATCATATTTAGAAAGTTCCTTATTAAGTTCAATTTTACTTATATCTTCAATAACTATATCTTTTAGATTATCAAAGAATGTGTCACTGGATTCATCTTTAACAATTTTACCAATCTTATACAATAAATCATATTTTTCATTTAATAATAAACCAATGTTTTCTTCAGCTTCATTAATTTTAATATTTAATGCTTGAAATTTATTAATATTTACTACTATTACAACAAATATTACAGTAATAATAACTATAAGTACTGATAATAATATATAAACCCACATAATTAACACCTCTTATCATATAGATTATAACAAATTATTAAGGATTATTCTAGCACTTACCATCTTTTGAATAATATTATTTTGACTTACCACTGCTAGGTGCAAATTGAAAATACATATTTTCAAATTCTCTTATCTTTTGAACATAATACGCAGCACCTTCTTCAAGTTGCGATTTTACTTTTTCATCAAATTTAATTTGATCACTATGTTTTTTTATAAGATCTTGATATTTCCTGTCAATTTTTCTTCTTAATTGATCTTTATACACTTCTGGATTATTAGAAACCTTTTTAAAGTTTTTATCAGCTTTTTCAAATCTTTTCTTAGCACTAAGATACTTATCATATAATTCATTATAATTGTAATCATCACGAATTACCTCATCAGATATAGCTTGTTTTAATCCGGTTCTAAGAAATTTAGCTTTTTCATTTATTTCTTTTTCTATATCATCAATTTTCTTTTCTAAGAATTTCATTTGTTTTCTATCGTTCATTGAATATGCACTATTATAGTCACTAATTAACTGTTCATGTTCTTTTATCAAGGTAGAATACATTGCATTAAATTCAGCTTCTTTAGAAAACATAAGAGGAGTAAGTTCATTATATCTATTTTTTACTAAAATGCTTCTTTTATTTAGAATGCCATATAACTTATTAGCTGCATTATATAATCTCATACATAACTTATCATATTCTTCGTTAATATTCCTTGGATGTGTTTTACTCTGTCTTTCCATTTCAGTTGCTTTTATTAATTTTCTTAAAGAACTAATTTCCTCATTAACGGTATCTAATCTATCTCTATAAGAGTCTAACTTTCTTTGAAATTTTGCAAGTATATTAGCATAATCTTCTTCATTAGAAGGAATGTTTCTAAAAAGAGCATTAAATCTACTAGAAATGTATGTAAAAACAGTATTTTGTTTATCTTGATATACTTGATCATTATGAGTATATCTAAAATCACGATCATAATCACTTTGATTTCTTCTTCTACGTGTTTCCTCATTTTTTTCTTGAAATAAATCGCTTCTAACCTCAGTTCCATTTTTTATACAAACGTCAATTCTATTTAATGATCCAAAGAAAACAGCTAAAACGTCATCAGGATTATCGATTATCCCAGGAACTCCATGAAAGTGATCTGAGTGAAAAACAGTAGCCACATCTCTTTTTAAAGTTACAAAGTCAAACTCATTTAGTACTTTATTAGAATTGATCATTTCTTCTAAAGTATCAATTTCACTAATTATTTTGTCACATTTACTCTTGTAGCTATCTGAAATATACCCACCATTAATAACATTTCTATAAATTCTTAAACATGTCATTAAATCTTCTATCATTCTAGTCATCCCCCTCATTATTGCGGTAATTTTAACATATTTTATTAAAAATGTCAATTTAAACTAAATCTAATCGAAAATATAAAATGTATTTCTCTATATATGATATAATACCATTGAAGGTGATTTTATGAAAGTATTATTAGGAATTTCTAACAAACATGTACACTTAAGTACAGAAGATTATAAAATATTATTTGGTGATGAACCACTAAATAAGGTAAAAGATTTAGTACAACCTGGACAATATGCATCAGATAAAAAAGTAACTGTTAAAACAGAAAAAAGAGCTTTTGAAGGATTAAGAGTTTTAGGTCCACTTAGATCTTACACTCAAGTAGAAGTATCTAAAACAGATAGTTTTGCTTTAGGAATAAATCCTCCAATTAGAAATAGTGGTGATTTAGAAGGATCTGCAACTGTTACAATTGTAGGGCCATGTGGAGAAGTAACAAAGCCATGCTGCATAATAGCAAATAGACATATTCACATCAATCCAAAAGAAAGAGAAGAATTAGGTCTTGTTGGAGTTGATAAGGTATCTGTTAAAGTAGAAGGAGAAAAAACTACTATATTTGATAATGTATGGCTAAAAGAAGATGAAAGCTATGTTTTAGAACTTCATTTAGATACAGATGATGGAAATGGAGCATTAGCAAAAACAGGAGATTATTTAGAGATAATAAAATAACACAAAAAAAGTAAAGGTTTCTAAAAAGAATAGCTTTTACTTTTTTATTTCATCAAACACAACTTGAGTATTTGTAGGTTCAGTACCTTTTAAATAGTACAGAACCTTTTTTTTAGGACTTTTATCATTAGCAGGTAACCCACTTATAGGATCAACTATAACACCAACAACATTACTAGGCATTTCATACCAAGATTCTTCAGTGTCTTTTAAATAGCTTTCCATAGCTTCAGAAAAAATATTTTTAGTATACATATAATCTTTATTAGTTATTTCTCTACTATCATCATATCCAACCCAAACTGAAGTAACAACGTCTGGGGTATATCCAATAGTCCAACTATCTGTAGCAGTTGTACCAGACTTTATTGCATACTTTCTAGTTAGTTTTCCTGCAATACCAATTACTGTTGGATAATTATAATCTATAAATGTGGAATCATATGTATTAGTAAGTAAATTATTAAGTATAAAAACAAGACTAGAATTTAATATAGATTCTTTATTATCTTGAGCTTCATATAATACATTTCCATCTTTATCTTCTATTTTAGTAATTAAGTGTGGTGTAACTTTATATCCTAGATTTGCAAAAGAAGCATAGGCACCAGTAAGCTCCATTATGTTCATTTCACTTGTACCTAAAGCAAGAGAAGGAACTTCTTTCATCTCTGAAGTAATTCCTAGTCTACTTGCCATTGATGACAAAGAGTCTTCTCCCAAGAATAAAAGTGTTTTAACAGCATAAATATTATCTGAATAAGAAATAGCTGCAGCAAGTGATATAGGTTTATTTCCATATACTTCATTAGCATTTTTTGGACTGTATTGTTGATTATTAGCAAAAGCAAATGTCGTTTTTTCACTTGTGAAACATGTTGATGAAGTAAACCCATTTTCTAAAGCTGCATAATATAGAATTGGTTTCATAACAGAACCAACTTGTCTATAAGATGAAGTTGCTCTATTGTACTCTGATGTACTATAATCTCTTCCTCCAACAAGAGCAAAAATTTCACCATTATTTGGATTCATCATTATAGCATTTGCTTGTAACTCACTATTGCTTGCTAAATTACTATTTATTTTTTCTTCTAGAATTTGTTGAGCATTAAAATCAAAGGCAGTGTATATTTTTAAACCACCTGTATCTAAAAACGATTTTGGAACATCAAGTCTTTCAAGCTCGTTAAACACTGCATCTTGATAATACATAACTGTAGATAAATTTATACTATTTTTTTTACCAATAATAGTTAACTCTTCTTGATATGCTTCGTTCATCTCTTCTTCTGTAATATAGTCATTTTTAACCATTAAAGATAAGACCATTTTTTGTCTTTTTTTTGCAAGTTCAAAATTAACAATAGGAGAGTAATTTGAAGGGGATTTAGGAATACCTACTAACATACTAGCTTCTGCTAAATCAAGTTCACTTGCACTTTTACCAAAATAAAACTCTGAAGCATTTTCAATTCCATACATACCATGTCCATAATTAATTGTATTTAAATATCCTTCGAGTATCTCATCTTTGCTATAGTGAAGCTCAATATTCAAAGTTAGCCAAAGTTCTTCCCATTTTCTTTCCCACGTCTTATCAAAATCTAGAAACAAATTTTTAACATACTGCTGTGAAATAGTAGAAGCACCCTGTAAAGTCTTTCCACTTGTAATATTTTTCCATCCAGCCTTAATTATTCTAGGAATGTCAAAACCAAAATGACTATAGAAATTCTTATCCTCAGTAGATATAGTAGCATTTATTAAATCTTTAGAAATATCTTCAAGTTCAATCCAGGCATTTGTACCATTACCCACAAAAAAAACATTTCCATTTTTGTCATATAATGATATATTATTAGCATTCCTTATTTCAAGTTTTGTGGATAACTTAGAATATCCATAAAAAGAAAGCCCAAAAATAAAGAACAACACACCAATTAAACTACCTAACTTCAATATCTTTTTAAATATTTTCATTTAATCATTTCCAATCTAGTAATATTGTGAATAATAAACAAAAAAATATGTATAAAAAGAAATAAATATGCTATAATTCGAGTAGAAATTTAGGAGGTATTATGAAAGAAATAAATATATGCTTTCAAGTTGTAAATAGTGAAAACCCCTATAAATATATTGGTAAAGCAGAAATAAATAAAGGCATAATTAAATTTTGTGACAATAATATTAACTATATTTATGATAGAGAAATAAAAAGATTAACAAAAGAAAGTAAAGATAGTACCTTAGTTATAGATTTTAATAAAGAGAATATTTTAATGCGGAATGATGGTAATGAATTTAATATAAAAATACATTTATTAGAAGATAAATCTAATGATAAAAAAATAGATATTCTTTATAAAGTAGATGAAGATTTAATTAATTTTATTATTGAAATGAGCGAGGTATAAATATGAGTTATATAAAAGAATTAGAAAATAAAATAAATGAACATGTTATAAAAGCAGGATATAATGATACAGTTACACTTTCTACATCAAATAGAAAAGATTTAGGAGAGTTTCAAGTAAATGATGCTATGAGATTTGCTAAAATTTATCATAAAAATCCAATTGAAATAGCAAATGATATAAAAAAAGAATTAGATAATGATGAATTATTAACAAATATAAATATAGCAGGATCAGGATTTGTAAACATTTCTTTAAGTGATAAAGCACTAATTACATATATGAATGAGATAAAAGATGATGTTTATAAAAACATTGATAAAATGGATTCTAAAACAATAATGCTTGATTATGGAGGAGCAAATGTTGCTAAATCTTTACATGTTGGACATTTAAGAAGTGCAAATATTGGTGAAGCCTTAAAAAGATTAGCAAATACACTAGGTCATAAAACAATAAGCGACGTTCACTTAGGAGACTCCGGGCTTCAAGCAGGACTTGTTGTTTTAGAAATGAAAGAAAGATATAAAGACTTAATATGTTTTAAAGAAGACTATAATGGAGAAGACTTCGAATTACCAATAACTAAAGAAGATTTAAAAGATATTTATCCAACAGCATCAAGAAAAAGTAAAGAAGATGAGGATTTCTTAAATGAAGCAAGAAAAATAACTTGTGAAATTCAAAAGAACAATATAAGATATAGCAAATTATGGGATAAGATATCAGAACTATCCATTGAAGATATTAAAGAAACATATGAAAGATTAAACGATACCTTTGACTTATGGTTAGGGGAAAGAGACAGTTTAAAATACATTCCTGAGCTTTTTGAATTATTAAATAAAGAAAACTTAGTATACGAAAGTGAAGGCGCTCTTGTTATGGATGTTAAAGAAGAAACTGATGATAAAGAAATGCCACCTGTTTTACTAAGAAAAAGTGATGGAGCATACCTTTATGCCACAACTGATTTAGCAACTATATATCAAAGAGTAAAAGACTATAAACCAGATGAAATATGGTACATAACAGATTTAAGACAAGAACTTCATTTCACACAAATATTTAGGGCAGCACGCCTTTCTAAATTAGTTGATGAAAACACAAATCTTGGATTCTTTGGTTTTGGAACAATGAATGGAACAGATGGAAAACCATTTAAAACAAGAAATGGTGGAGTAATGCCACTTGATGAATTAATAAATTTAATAAAAGAAGAATGTTTAAAAAGATTAAATACTAATATAGTAGAAGAGGACAAAAGAGAACAAGTATCAGAAGAACTTGCAATTGGAGCCTTAAAGTATGCTGATCTTTTACCATATAGATCAACTGATTACATATTTGATCCAGCTAAGTTTAGTGACCTAGATGGGAAAACTGGACCATACCTATTGTATTCAACAATAAGAATGAAATCATTACTAAAAAAGGCACACCAAGAAAATATCGAGTATAAAAATTATACAACTATAAAGAATAGTAGTGATAGAGAAGTAATATTAACATTACTAATGCTACCTAATGTATTAAAAAGAGCATATGAAACTAAATCATTAAGTGAAGTAGCAGAATATATATATAAATTAACAAGTGCCTACAACAAATTTTATTCTGAGAATAAAGTAATTAGTGAAGAAGATAAAAATTTAAGAGAATCATGGTTAGTGTTATCTAATGTTGTTTATAATACTAATTCATTGCTACTTGATATGATGGGAATAAACTGCCCAGAAAAAATGTAGAAATTTTTATTGATTTTAAATATAAATAGTGATATAAGTTTTATTGAGTATTTTTTAAAGAAATTACATAACTCAATTTGGAGGTATTTTAATGAAAATAGATAAAATGAAAAAAGAGGATTTAGAATTGTTGTCATATAAAGATATAACAGCATTGATTTTGGAAGAAAAAGGAGCAATGAACACTCTTGATTTATTCAATAAAATTGCATCATTACTAGATCTTTCACAATCAGTAATTGAAAAGAAAATTGGAGATTATTATACAACTCTTTCAACTGATAAAAACTTTTTACTATTAGAAAATGGTAAATGGGATTTACGTAAGAGACATACTTCTGATAAAGTTGTTAAAGCTCAAGAAACTGATGAAGACGACGAAGAGGAAGAAGAAATAGAAGAAGAAAAAATCGAGATACCTGATGGAGAAGATGATTACGATAGTCAAATATCTGATGATGATTTTGATGATAGCGATGATGATCTTAAAGATTTAGTTGTATTAGATGAAGAAGAACTAGATTTAGAACAATAAATTTAGTTTCTTTTTTTAAAAATAATTTGATATAATACGATTAGAAAAGAAGAGATGAGATATGATAGAAAGATTAAATATTATAAAAGAAAGATATGAAACTATTAATCAAGAACTTTTAAACCCTGAAGTTTTAAAAGATTTGAAGAAAACTAGAGAATTATCAAAAGAATCTAAAGACTTAGAAGAAACAGTAAATGTTTATGAAGAGTACAAAAAAGTTCTTGAAGATATTGATACAGCTAAAGAAATGTCAAAAGATCCTGAAATGGGAGCATTTGCGCAAGAAGAACTAGAAGGTCTTGAAGCAAGAAAAGTAGAATTAGAAAACAGAATAGAAGTTTTACTTATTCCAAAAGACCCTAACGATGGTAAAAACGTTATTGTGGAAATTCGTGGGGCTGCTGGTGGAGATGAAGCCAATATCTTTGCAGGTGACCTTTACAGAATGTACCTAAAATACGCAGAAAAACAAGGATGGAAAGTAGAAGTAATAACAGAAGAATATTCTGAAGGTGGAGGATTTCCTCTTGTTAGCTTTATGATTAAAGGAAATAACGTATATTCTAAAATGAAGTATGAAAGTGGTGCTCATAGAGTTCAAAGAGTGCCAATTACAGAAACTCAAGGAAGAGTACACACATCAACTGCCACAGTATTAGTAATGCCAGAAGCAGAAGAATTTGATTTTGAACTTGATATGAGTGAAGTAAGAATAGACATAACAAGATCTAGTGGAAGTGGAGGACAAGGAGTAAATACAACTGACTCTGCAGTTCGTGTAACACATATTCCAACAGGAACTATCGTTTATTGCCAAGTAGGTAGAAGTCAAATCCAAAACAAAGAAATGGCTCTTAATACTTTAAAAACAAGACTTTATAATATGAAACTTCAAGAAAAAGAAGAAGAAGAAGGAATAGAAAGAAGAAGCAAGATTGGAACTGGAGATAGATCTGAAAAGATAAGAACATATAACTATCCACAAAATAGAGTAACAGACCATCGAATTGGATTTACTTTAATGCAACTTGATAGAGTAATGGAAGGAGATCTAGAACCAATCGTTGAGGCTCTTATAACAGAAGACCAAAGAAGAATCTTATCAGGAGAATAATATGACTATTGAAGAAGCAGTAATATATGGAAAAAAATATATATCCTCAATAGATACAAAAATGTTAATATCATGGGTAACAACTTATGATGCTCTTGATATAATTAATCATTTAAATGAACATTTAACACAAAGTGAAGAAGAAATGTTTAAAAAACTAGTAGATGCAAGAAAAAATGATAAACCAATACAGTACATAACGAACAGTGCTAATTTTTATGGAATTGAATTATTTGTGAATGAAGACGTTTTAATTCCAAGATTTGAAACAGAAGAACTTGTAGAAAACACAATGAAAATATTAAAAAAGAACTTTGCTAATCCTAAAATACTCGATTTATGTTGTGGAAGTGGAGCAATTGGAATAGCACTTAAGACTAAACTTGATTCATGTGATGTTACAATGTCAGATATAAGTACAAAAGCTTTAAACGTAGCAAAAGCAAATAGAGATAAATATAATTTAGATATAAATGCTATTGAAAGTGATCTTTTCGAAAATATTAATGAAAAATTCGACTGTATAATTAGTAATCCTCCATATATTAAAGAAGATGAAGAAATTGAAGACATTGTTAAAAACAACGAACCACAACTAGCACTTTATGGTGGAAAAGATGGATTAGATTATTATGATAGAATTTTAAAAGATGTAAAGAATCATTTAAACGATAAATTTTTAATAGCATTCGAAATAGGAGCTACAGAAAAAGATGCTGTAATAGAATTAGCTAATAAGTATCTAACTGATATAAAAATAGTAGCTAAAAAAGATTTACAAGATAGAGATAGAATGATATTTATAAGTAGTACTAATTTAATTGATTAGTACTTTTTTTTAGAAAAAATTTTTAATTTTTGAATAAAAAAAATAAATAGTCACCATTATATTATTGGTGATAATTTGAAAAAGATAATTATAATTTTAGGAATAATAATGAGTATATATTTAATAGAAAATCATCAAGAAGAATTAGTACTTATTCCAAATGAAGCAATTAGAGTAAGAGTAATTGCAAACAGCAATAGCGATTATGATATAAATATTAAAGAACAATTAAAAGATAAATTGAAAGTAAAATATGATTCTCTATTAAAAAATTCCACATCAATTGTGGAAACAAGAAAAATTTTAAATGAAAATATGAAAGAACTCACAACTTTTGTGGATAAAAGTTTAGTTAATTTAAATTACGATAAAGATTTCAACATAAACTATGGATTAAATTATTTTCCTGAAAAAAATTTTAAAGGAGTAAAATATCCATCTGGTTATTATGAGTCACTAGTGGTAACATTAGGAGATGGTAAAGGTGATAACTATTGGTGCGTGTTATATCCACCTTTATGTTTAATTGATGATTCTACAAAAACTGAGTATGAATATCGAAGTTATATAAAAGATATATTAAATAAGTATTTATAAACATAGTATTAATATGGAGGTACTATGTTTATTTTTTTGACTGTTTTTTTAGTTGCATTAGGTCTTAGTATGGACACGTTTTCTTTATCACTTAGTTATGGAATGCTAAATATTGATAAGAAAACTATCTTAAAAATTAGTATATCAGTAGGAGTATTTCACTTCTTTATGCCATTATTAGGTAATTTACTAGGTGAACTTATTTTAGGAATTATTAAAACAAATGAAGATTTAATAATAGGAATTATCTTTTTCATATTATCAATTGAACTAATATATTCACTCTTTAAAAAAGAAGAAATATCACCGATAAAAAATAATCTTGAAATACTTATTTTTTCATTTCTTGTGAGTATTGATAGTTTTTCAACAGGAATAGGACTTGATGCTTTACATCTTCCACATCTAGCTATATCAACTATATTTATGATTACGAGCTTTACTTTTACATTCATTGGATTGTCACTTGGTAGAAAACTACATAACAAGATTGGTAAAAAAGCAGAAATACTAGGAATATTAATTCTTTTATTATTATCAATTTACTATATCCACAAAAGTTGTTAATAAAAAAATATTTAAAGTGTTCTATTGACTGATTCTTGTAATATGCTAGAATTGAATTAGGAAATATAGTGATAATGGATATATTCACTAACTTATTGTGACCAATTTTTTCGAAAAAAATAATATATTATAGGCGGTGATCTTATGAAAGTAATCAAAATAGAAGGAAATCAAAAATTATCAGGTACAATAAAAATAAGTGGTGCTAAGAATAGCTCTGTAGCACTTTTACCAGCATCAATACTAGCAGACTCTGATGTCACAATTTGTAATGTTCCAGAAATAACTGATACAGATGTATTATGTGATATTTTAAAATACTTAGGAGCAGATGTAAGAAGAGCATCTGAAAGCGTAGTAATTACTCCAAGTATAGAAAATAAAGTTATTCCAGCTGAGTTCACAAAGAAGTTAAGAGCGTCTTATTATTTTATGGGAGCTTTGTTAGGAAAAAAGAAACATGTAGAAATGTATTTGCCAGGCGGATGCTCTATAGGAGCAAGACCAATTGATCTTCATCTTAAAGGATTTGAAGCATTAGGTGCAACAATAACAAATGAAGGTGAAAAATACATTGTAGATGCTAAGGAATTAAAAGGAGCAAATATCTATCTTGATATAGCATCAGTTGGAGCGACAATTAATATTATGTTAGCAGCAGTCCTTGCCAATGGGTTAACTATAATAGATAACGCTGCAAAAGAACCTGAAATAGTAAATATAGCAACATATTTAAATAATATGGGAGCTAAGATAATAGGAGCTGGAACATCAGAAATAAGAGTAATGGGTGTTACTAAATTACATGGGTGTTTTCATGAAGTAATTCCAGATAGAATTGAAACAGGTACATATTTAATTATAGGTGCATTAGTAGGAGAAAACTTTAAAGTATACAATGTAATTCCTGAACACATTGAAGCATTAACTTCTAAATTAATAGAAATGGGTGCAGATCTTGAAATAGGAAGTGACTATATTGTAATAAATAGTAAAAAAGAATATAAACCTATTAATGTAACAACAAGAGTGTATCCAGGGTTCCCAACAGATTTACAACAACCATTCTCAGTACTTCTTTCAAGATGTAATGGAAAATCAACAGTAGAAGAAACAATTTGGGAAAACAGATTTATGCATTTACCAGAACTTGAAAAGATGGGAATGAATGTATCTAAAGAAGGAATTGAAGCAACATTCATTGGACCAAATGAATTAGTTGGATGTGAAGTAAAAGCAACTGACCTAAGAGCAGGAGCAGCAATGGTAGCAGCAGCACTAGCTGCAAAAGGAGAAACAACAATAACTAACATTGAACATATCCTAAGAGGTTATGAAGGAATAGTAGAAAAATTAACAGATGTAGGTGCTAAAATCAAAATAGAAGAAATATAATTGTAATGCAAGGTGATTTATGAAAAAACACATAAAGTTAATAGTATTTTTACTTGCTTTATTGCTTGTATTTATAACTTATAATTCATTTTCAAAAGAAAATCAGAAAATTAACTACATAGCATTAGGAGATTCAATTGCAGAAGGAATGAATTCTTATTCTGTAGTAGATTATGGTTACACTGACTACATTAAAGATTATTTAGAAGATAAAGAATTATTGTCATTTTACACTAAAAAGTATGCAGTATCAGGTTATAAAATAAGAGATTTAGTAAATGACATTGAAGATAATAAAGTAGTAGAACAAGATGACAAAAAAATCTACTTAAAAGAAGCATTAAGAGAATCTGATTTGGTAACATTAACAATTGGAGCCAATGATTTTCTAGAAATGTTATCACTTGATAACATAGACGAAACAATATCAAATACTAAAAATACTAAAAAGGAAATAGATAAAATTTTAGAAAAGGAAAAAGATACAATTATACTAATAAAAAAATTTGCCAAAAGACAAATAATAGTAACTGGATATTTTAATCCTTTTCCAAGATTAGCAAAATATAAGAAAAATATAGATGAATTGGTAAAATACTACAACAATAATTTAAATGAACTATGTGATGAATTAGAAGTAGATTTTGTAGATATTTTTGAAATATTAGATAGTAATGAGAAGGCTTTTCCTAATCCTTTAAATATTCATCCTAATAAATATGGCTATGAATTGATCTATAAAGAAGTAGCTAAAAAGATAGAATTGCCATAGCAAATTACCTATGAGAAAAGATTTGTTTGACAAATTTAAATATTCATTGTATATTATCAATGTTCGAGGAGTGATTAGATGCGTAGAAAAGGGTTGTTGATAGCAGGAATTTTGGCACTATTATTTGTACCAGGTACTATACCAGCAGCACTAGCAGTTAAATCATCTAAGTTAAAAAGAAAATATTCACTCCAAAATAAATAGAAGGTCAAATCCTGTCAATTATCTATGATTTAGTTCATGGCGAAAGGAGAAATTTAAATGAAAAAGGGAATACATCCAGATTACAAAACTTGTAAAGTAATATGTGCTTGTGGAGAAACTTTTGAAGTTGAATCAACAAAAGATGAAATCCGTGTAGAAGTATGTTCTAAATGTCATCCATTCTATACAGATCAACAATCTAAAAAATCACATGCTGGTAGAGTTGAGAAGTTTAATAAAAAATACGGATTTACAAAATAATTGTTTAAGAATACCTTTAAAGGTATTTTTTCTTTTGAAAAAAAGTTATAATAATATTGAGGTGATTTAATTGAAAATTTATATAGCAACAGATCACAGAGGTTTAGAAGCTGAAAACAAAATAATTGACTATTTAAAAAGTAATGGTATAGAGATAGAAAAAAGTGTAATACCACATAACGATACAGATGATTACGTTGATTTTGCAGAAGATATTTCAAAAAAAGTAGCAAGTGATAAAGATTCATTTGGAATACTAATTTGTGGAACTGGAATAGGAATGAGTATTGCAGCAAATAAAATAAAAGGAATAAGGGCATCTCGTTGTGTATCTAAAGATGATGCATACCTAACAAGAAACGATAACAATGCGAATGTTTTATGTATCAGCTACAAACTAGATTTAGAAACGATTTATGAAATAGTAAAAACATTTATAGAAACCCCTTTTTCTACTGAAGAAAGACATATTAGAAGAGTAAACAAAATTATAAAATTGGAAAATGGTGATTAGAATGCATGTTAAGTTTATTCTTTACATTATAGTAGGTTTTTTTGTTATATGGTCAATGGACTCAATAAATATAAATCAGATATTTAAAAAAAACAAAATACAGCAAGCAAGATTATTTTATTTCTTTTTAACAATATCTTTCATTTATTTAGTAACAAATTTTTTCTATGATTTTTATATTTCTTTAATTTAAATGTATAATATTTTCCCTCTTGATAAAAATATATTTAGAGGTGAAAGAATAATGAAAAAGAAATTAGTTTTAAAACCATTTGTACTACCAACTATTTATGGACTCCTAATAATTTCTATTATAGTTTTAACAGCAGGTACAATATTAAAAGGGAAACCAGAAAAAGGAAATGAAATTGACTTAGTAACTGATAAAACACTGGAAGATGTAATTCCTGTTATGGATCAAGATGAAGTATATGTTCTAAATCCTTATGTTGGAGATAACATCAAAGAAAAAGTTGGATACTACGATTATAAAGGAGAAAAAACTTCTCAAGAAAAATCAATCATCCAATATGGAGCTACATACTTACAAAATAGTGGAATCTCTTACTCATCTGACAAACAATTTGATGTAGTGTCAATTATGGATGGTACGGTAACAAAAGTGTACCAAAATGACATTTTGGGTAATATAATAGAGGTAACTCACGAAAATAATTTAATAAGTGTTTATCAAATGGTTGGGGAAATCAAGGTAAAAGAAAAAGATGTTGTCCAAGCTGGAATGGTAATCGCAAAATCTGGAACATCAAAAATTTTTCCTGAAGACAATAACTTACATTTCGAAATAATACAAAATGGAAATGTAAAAGATCCTAAAACAATAATTGGAAAAAATACTAAAGATTTAAAATAATCCTTAGTATTTTTTTGGTTTTTATTCATATTTTAAAAAATTAAAAATAGTATTTACTAAGGAAAGATAATATGAATAAAGATATAATAAAAAGAGTAATTGATGAAAGTGATTTCATAATTAATAATAAAATGACAATTAGGCAAACTGCACATGAATTTAATGTTAGTAAAAGTACAGTTCATAAAGATATGCAAGAGAAATTAAAAGAACTTGATTTAACTAAATATGAAAGTATTACAAAGATATTTCAGGAGCATATAGAAACAAGACACATTAATGGTGGTAATGCTACAAAAGAAAAATATTTAAAGAAAAGGCTAATTAAAAGATAATTAATAGCTTTTTTATTTGTTTTTATGTATAATAATTTCTGTGGTGATGTAGATGTTTAATGATTACTTAGATCAAATATTCCTACTTGTCCTTACAACATTTGTTTTCACAGCACTTATTATGCCATTTACAATCAAGATAGCTAACCATATAGGTGCTATTGATGTACCTAAAGATGATAGACGTGTTCATAGTAAACCAATACCTAAACTAGGTGGACTAGGAATATTTATAGGCTTTCTTTTTGGGTATATGTTATTTGGAATACAAAGTGTTAAAATGAACTCAATATTAATAAGCAGTTTTGTTATTATCTTATATGGAATAATAGATGATATAAAAACTCTTGATGCCAAATACGAGCTTTTAGGACAAATAATTGCGGCAAGTATAGTGGTATTTTATGGGCAAATTCTTTTAACAGAAATAACGATATTTAATAATACAATCGATTTTGGAATATTTTCATATCCAATAACAATGTTCTTTATATTGGGATGTACAAATGTAATAAGATTGATAGATGGAATAGATGGATTGAGTTCTGGAATATCCTCAATATTTTATTTAACAATTGGAATTATTGCCTTCTTTCAAGGAAGGGTAGAAACTCTTGAAATAACATTATCATTTATTATGTTGGGAGCAACTGCAGGATTTCTAGTTCACAATTTTTATCCTGCCTCATTATTTGCAGGAGAAGCTGGTTCAGCTTTTATGGGGTTTACAATAGCAATAATTTCTCTTCTTGGATATAAAGGAACATTATTAACATCTTTTATAGTACCTTTATTAATTCTAGCAGTACCTATTTTAGATACATTATTTGCAATAATAAGAAGAAAACTTAAAGGACAACCTATATTTAAAGCAGATAAAGAACACTTACACCATCAGTTTTTAAAAATGAATTTTTCACAAAGAAGAACAGTACTAACAATTTATGCAATTGACATATTATTTTCTATTACATCAATTTTATATGTATTAAATGATCCATATCCAATAATGGTTTTATATATAATATTACTTGTATTAGTGATATGGTTTGTATTACACACAAGCATAATATCAGAGAAAATGGAAAACAAAGTTAAGCAGTTTGAAGAAAATCATAAAATAATAAAAAGGGGAAAAGAATGATAAACTTTATTATAAAAGATGATTATAACTGTGAGAATAGAATAATAAAAATAATAGACAGTTATATGATGAACTACGATTTAGAAGTAAAATATCATTTAATTAAAAATATAGAAGAATTAAAAGAACAAGCAAACACAATAAGAGGATATAAAGTATTTATTTTAAATCCTGATACAGAAAAAGGATTAGATTTATCTTATGCTAAGTATATAAGAGAAGAACAAAATGATTGGAATTCAATTATATTATTTGTTACAAAGCATAATGAAATGAAGTATGAAGTCGTAAATAATAGACTTTTTCTTTTTGACTTTATTTGTAAAAATAATCATTTTGAGAAAATATTAAGAGAAGATTTAGAGCATATCAAAAGAAATTATGACAATAGAGAAAAATGTCTTGTATTTGAAACCAATAGAGTAATAAAAAGAATTGACTTTAAATGTATCGATGTAATCGAAAAAGAAAAGAATAGTAAAAGATGTATGTTAAAATCATCAGAAGGAAAATACTTTATTCCAGAAACATTAAACAAAATAGAAGAAAGACTCGACGAAAGATTTATAAAGATAAATAGAAGTTGCATTGTTAATTGTGACGTAATTAATGAAATAGACTTAAATGAAAATAAAATTTATTTAAAGTGTTGTGAAGATACTTATGATATATCAAGAGATAATAAGAAGAAAGTATCATCTTTCTTTGCTAACTACAAGTAAAACAAAGTGTTAACAAAAATACAGAAAAAGTAATAAAAATTACGTTTTAAGGAAATTTTTATAAAATTAATCCAATAAATGATATTATGTTTACGTACTTTTTTAAGTACAAAAAGAATTAAAAAGAAGAGAGGAGCTAGTAGAAGTGAGAGGTAGAGTAAAATGGTTTAATAATGAGAAAGGATACGGGTTTATTGATTATAAAGAAAATGAAGATATATTTGTTCATTATTCAGCAATAAATCAGGATGGTTATAAATCTTTAAGTGAAGGCCAATATGTAGAATTTAGATTATTAGAAACTGGTAAAGGTTACCAAGCTCAAGATGTAAGTGTTGTAAAAGAAGCAACTACCATTAAATAGGTAGTTTTTTTTTTATTTTATTTGTGTTAAAATAAATATATAGGAGGATATGATATGGAAATAGTAATACGCGGAGAAAACATTGAAGTAACTAAAGCAATTCAAGAGTACGTTAATGAAAAATTAAGTAGAATTACAAAGTACATAGGGGAAGATGAAAACCCAAGAGCAGTAGTTGTAGTAAATGTTAAAGGACATCGTCAAAAAGTAGAAGTAACTATACCTTTAAAAAATGTTATTTTAAGAGCCGAAGAAACAAGAGAGGACTTATATGCTGCAATTGATGTAGTTGTTGATAAATTAGAAAGACAAATAAGAAAGAATAAAACAAAACTACAATCTAAAAAAGTAAAAGAAAAAATGTCTAAATCATTTATGTTAGATGCTATTGAACCAGAAGAAGATAACAACGAAGGAAAAATAGTAAAAAGAAAGAAAGTTGAAGTAAAACCAATGAGTGAAGAAGAAGCAATTCTTCAAATGGAATTACTAGAACATCAATTTTATATTTTTAAAGATTCAGATACTGACAAAATAGCAGTAGTATATCAAAGAAAAGAAGGTAATTACGGAATTATAGAATCTGAATAGTTCTGTATCGTGGGGTTATTATGAGAAAAGAGAAAAAATATTTTGCATCATTAAGAAAAGATGTTATTAAGTACAATAAGGCCTTAATTTGTGTTTTAGTATTATTTATAGCATTTTCATTAATTTGTTCTGTATCAATATTAGACTGTAATGGAATAGATTATTATTCGTTTACAGGATCAGTAAGTAGTGAGATGTTAACATGTACTAATATGTCTAATGGGCTATTAGCCTTCTTTATAAATAATAAAATAATAATATCAGTAATTTTGCTATTAGCAGCATTAGTTTTCTTAGTACTTCAAAAAATAGCATTGTATAAAATAAATAAGTTAGATATAAATGAATTAGAAGAAGAAAAAGTTAATAAAACAAATCATATTTTATTGACACTATTGCTAGGATATACAGGAATTCATAAATATAAAACACAAAATAGAGTAATAGGACATATTTATTTAGTAAACTTTGTAATATTTGTTATATCTTTCTTAGTAAAAACATTTGCAGAAGAAACATTTTTAAGTTATCTAATGTTCTATTGTATGTTTGAATTCGGAAGATTATTCTTAATTGGTATAATTATATTAAATATAGTTGAATCAATATTCTCATTAATAAGTCTAAAAGACGATGATGAAAAAATATTCGCATAAGAAAGCATTGTAAAATGCTTTTTTTCTTTTAAATCAAGCAATTATTTGGTACAATACTTATTATGGAGATGATAGAATGAATATTTTTAAAAAATTATTCGACCATGAATATAAAGAATTAAAAAAGTTTGAAGCTTTGGCAGATAAAGTAGAAGCATTGGATAATGATTATCAAAAGTTATCTGATGAAGAATTAAAAGCAAAGACTGAAGAATTTAAAAAAAGATTAAATAACGGAGAAACACTAGATGACATCTTGCCAGAAGCTTTTGCAACTGCAAGAGAAGCAGCATTTCGTGTCATAGGGCTTAAACCATTTAGAGTACAAATTATAGGTGGTATTGCATTACACTATGGTAATATTGCTGAGATGAAAACAGGTGAAGGAAAGACACTTGTAGCAACAATGCCTGCTTACTTAAACGCATTAAGTGGAGAAGGTGTTCATATTATCACAGTAAACGAATATCTAGCAAGCCGTGATAGTGATTGGATGGGAGCTATTCATAAGTTTTTAGGATTAACAGTTGGAACAAACTTAAGAAGTCTTTCACCAAGCGAGAAAAAAGAACAATATAATTGTGATATATTATATTCAACAAATAACGAATTAGGTTTCGACTACCTAAGAGATAATATGGTAGTAAAGAAAGAAAATAGAGTTCAAAGAAAATTAAACTTTGTTATTATCGATGAAGCTGACTCTGTATTAATAGATGAAGCAAGAACTCCATTAATAATTTCTGGTGGAGAAATGAAAAGCGCATCTTTATATACTGATGCTGATAGCTTTGTAAAAAGATTAACAGAAGAGGAAGACTACTTATATGATGAAAAAACAAAAGGAGTTACATTAACTGAAGAAGGAATCAAAAAAGCAGAAAAACACTTTAAAGTTGATAACTTATATGATCTAGAGCAAACTACTTTAGTACACTATATTAATCAAGCCTTAAAAGCAAATTACAGTATGAGAAAAGACGTTGATTATGTAGTACAAGATGGAGAAATTATAATCGTTGACCAATTCACTGGACGTCTTATGAAAGGACGTGCTTATAGTGATGGACTTCATCAAGCAATTCAAGCTAAAGAAGGAGTAAGAATTGAACAAGAAACTAAAACTCTTGCAACAATAACTTTCCAAAACTTATTTAGAATGTATAAAAAGATTTCAGGAATGACTGGAACTGCTAAAACAGAAGAAGAAGAATTTAGAAATATTTATAATATGTATGTAATATGTATTCCTACAAATAAAGAAGTTATAAGAGATGATGAACCAGATTTAATCTATTCAACTCAAGCAGGAAAATATAAAGCACTTATGGATGCAATTGAAGAAAGACATAAAGCTGGACAACCAGTTCTTGTTGGTACAATTGCAATCGAAACAAACGAATTAATAGATAACTTATTAAATAAAAGAAAAATACCTCATGAAGTATTAAATGCTAAAAACCATGCTCGTGAAGCAGAAATAATTGCTAAAGCAGGAGAAAAAGGATCAGTTACAATTGCAACTAATATGGCAGGACGTGGAACTGACATTAAACTTGGTGAAGGCGTAAAAGAACTAGGTGGACTTTGTGTATTTGGTACAGAACGTCACGAATCTCGTCGTATCGATAACCAGTTACGTGGTCGTTCAGGACGTCAAGGAGATCCTGGATATACTCAATTCTTCGTATCAATGGAAGACGAATTAATGGTAAGATTTGGTAGTGAAAGAATTAAAAGAACTATGCAAACTCTAGGATTAAAAGAAGATCAACCAATTCAAAGTAAGATGTTTTCTAAAGCATTAACAACAGCTCAAGCAAGAGTTGAAGGAAATAACTTTGATATAAGAAAATCTTTACTTCAATATGACGATGTAATGAATAATCAAAGAGAAATAATGTATAGAAGAAGAAATGAAATTCTTGATAATGAATCTATTCATGATACTGTTCTAAATATAATGGAAAATTATATTTCAACATTAGTAAATAGTCATTTAGAAACAGAAACAAAATTAACTGAAGATGATATTAAAGAAATCGTTTCATTCGTAAATGAAAGATTATTAAAAAATGATATAGATGCTAAAATATTAAAAGATAAGAGTACAGACGATATAATTGAGTTAATTTATAATCATTTAGTAGAAGAATATGAAGAAAAGATAAAAGATGTTCCAAGAGAAATAACAGATGAATTTGAAAAAGTTATTACTTTAAATGTTATTGATAAGTATTGGACAGAACATATTAATACAATGTCTCATTTAAGAGAAGGTATCCATCTTAGAAGTTATGGACAAACTGATCCATTAACAGCATATTCAGTTGAAGGATTTAGAATGTTTGATGAAATGAATGATAAAATTGATAAAGAAGTATCAACATTCTTAATGAGAGCAGAGGTTAAACAAAATCTTGAAAGAAAAGAAGTTAGCAAAAATAAAATAGCAAATGATGGAAAAGATCCAGTAGTAAATCGCGCTAAAAAGACAAAAGTTGGAAGAAATGACCCATGTCCATGTGGCTCAGGGAAAAAATATAAACAATGTTGTGGTAAGTAGCGATAAATAAAGGGTTTGCGAGGATTTTGTCCACGTAAAAAACACTCAAAAATGGCTATTTGTCCACATTTTGTCCACGTAAATTTAAGATTGTGGACAAAAATGCATAATTTATATGAAAATTTAGTATATTATTCGTGGACAACACGTTAGATAAAAGTCATCAAAATTTGATGGCTTTTTGTTTACCATAATTTAGGAAAGAGGTACAAAGAATGGTAAGCGTAAGAAAACGTGGAAAGGTATATGAATACCGAATTGAAATAGCATCTATTGATGGAACAAGAAAGTGGCTAACAAAGTCAGGATTTAAAACTAAGCAAGAAGCATTACATGAAGGAGCATTAGCTTATAATGAATATTACTATTATGGTAAGAAGAATAAGAATAGAGATATGTCATTTGCAGACTATCTTGATTATTGGATTGATAATTATTGTAATTTTAATTTAAAATATGCAACTATAGTTACATATTTAAATATTATTAAGGTTCATTTAAAACCTAAACTAGGAATGTATAAGTTATCTCAAATAGATTCAGAACTTATACAAAATTTTATTAATCAATTATATGTAGATAATAAATTTTCAAAACATTATCTTCATGGAATACTAAAAACAATAAAAGGAGCATTAAAATATGCTTGTTATGATGTAAATTTTATTAATCATAATCCAGCAGAACATGTTCATATTCCAAGATACGAAATAGTAACTGGAGATCCTGTACATATTTATACTCAAGAGGAAATAGAAAGAATATTAGATAGATTTAAAGATTTACCATATATCTATTATTCATTCTTAACAGCATACTATACAGGATTAAGAGTTTCAGAAGTATATGGATTAACTTGGGATAACATTGATTTTGAAAATAAAACATTGACTGTCAATAAAAACATAATAAGAAAGAATAAAGATGGACTACCTAAAAGATATAATATAGCTAAAGGACATTCTACTGAAACATGGTTTTATGGAAGTTGTAAGAATCCTCAGTCAAGAAGAACTATTGCGATTGGTGATACATTAATTAAGGCATTAAAAGAATATAAGAAACTAACAGAAGAACATAAAAAATTTTATGGAGATAAATATTTAAAACATTATGAAAAGAAAGTGTTGAATGAATATACAAAAAGAGAAGAAATTAAAATAGTAGATGCAGAAGCTGAATTAGATGTTAATCTACCAGAAGCAAGATTAATATTTGTAAAACCCAATGGACAATTTAGAGGAACTGAAACACCAAGACATGCTTATAAAGTAATTAACTATGAATTAAAAATACCAAGTAGATTTCATGACTTTAGAGACACACATGCAACAAGATTAATTGAGCAAGGTGCAGATATTAAAGCAGTATCTAAAAGATTAGGTCATTCAACTATTATGACTACTTATAATATCTATGTAAGAGTAACTGAAAAGATGGAAACTGATACCGTAGATAGATTTGAAAATTATACTAACTCATTAGATATACCAAATAATGAAGAAATATTATATAAAGACTAATTTCTTTTCTTAAAAGAATATTGCATACTAAATGAAGGGAATTTATGTGGTATAATTGTAAGTGTAAGAGAAAGATAAATAGTAATTTGTAGAGGAGATATTTATGGAAGATAAACAAGTATTATTTAATAATATAGATAAAGTTCACACTACCGAAATGGGTATTGATAGAATTAAGAAAAATCTTAAATTAGATACTGATGATGTTGTTGAGTATTGTAAGAATAAAGTTTTAGATAAAAATTGTAACATCTATAAACAGGGTAAAAATTGGTATTGTGAAATTGATAATATAAAAATAACAATCAATTCATATAGTTATACAATTATAACAGCACACAAATTAAAGAGGTAAAATAGATGGATTATCAAATAATAGAATTAGAAGAATTTAATGTAATAGGAATAAGGTATGAATTATCAAAATCATTAAGTAATAATGTAAAATTAGCACAAAACCATTGGAAAATATTTAATAGTAAATTAAGAAATAATAAGTTATATTTAGGAAGTAATTGGTGTAAATATGCTTTTATTGAAAAAATAGAAAATAAGATATTTTATTATATATCTATTCCTAAAAAAGATTTTGTACCAAATGATTTTACAGAAAAGATAATTTTGAAAAGTAAATATTTAAGGGTAGAACATATTGGTAATATGAATAAACTAAAAGATACTATCAATTATGTTTATAAAGAAATAATACCTAAAAATAATATTTTAGTAGAAAATAGGCAATTTGTTTATTTTGAAAAATATGATTATAAATTTCATTGGAATAGAGAAGATTCTGTTATTGAGATCTATATTCCGATTAAATAACAAATTACAAGTATACTTTAAGATGTAAATAATTTAATATTTATATCTTATTTTTTTATGTTAAATTATTTACCAAGAGTTTAAGTGAGAACGGCAAATTACAGAGGTCATAGAATCTAACAAATTGACAGTTC
>OJLA01000660.1_pt1 | contig 26894 bp, 30 predicted proteins | sample 1596611 | NCBI WGS metagenome assembly OJLA01 (sample SAMEA4350168, study PRJEB24818) | metagenome | biome: human; feature: gut; material: faeces | place: Denmark | collected 2013-09
TTCGGGAATCTTGCTTACAAACCGGGAATTTCATTTACAAACCGGGAATCTCGCTTACAAAACAGGATTTTCATTTACAAAGAGGGAGTCTTGGGTTACAAAGGGGATTCTCGGGTTACTATTTACCGAAAAATCCTTTTTTATATTCAGTTGGGACACAATTAGCATATAAAATAGCAAAAAGATACTATAAAAATATTCATTATGCTTGGTGTACAACAGAATTTAATTCTTCAAAACAACCGCCGACTTCAAATCCGGCAACAATATGTAAAAGGTATTTAGAGCAAATTACAACAGGAGATCGCCACACGAAAGAAATCGAGAATAATATAGCTGGAATCTTGAAAGGAGCCAAGGCTAAACTTAATAGTGGGGTTATTAGTAAAAAAGAGTATAATGAAATAAGAAGTATTGTATCAGCCGCTGAATATGAAGCTTTTTTTCCGGTACTTTACATTGTGGAGAGTAAAAAGGTAAAAGACAGATATGTAGAAGTTATGGTTAGGGATAGAGCGAGTGATGATGCAGTTGAATATAAAATTGAAGATTTGCAGGAAAATGAATTTGAAATAATTTCATTTAAAGATATTCTGAGCGGTGTTGTAAATATTGTTGACAAGAAAGTAGGTGAATAATATGCCAAAAGCAAAAATAAATAAATCTATAAGTAGTCGAAGAAAGAAAATAGCAGGAATAACAGTAGAAAAAGGGGGAAGAACGGGAGCAATTCCGGTAAAGGCTGTTGCTGTGAAAGCAACTCCCATTAGAAAAGGGCAAGTTTCTGGTAGGCTGATTGCTGCGATGGATTTGGATGAAATGCTAGAAGCATCAAAAATTGTAGAGATGGGACTCAGGGGAGAAAAAATTCCTACTGTTAAATCTTCTAAAGTTCAGAAATATGTAGGAACAGTATTACGATTGAACAAAAGGGCATCTACAAAGCCAGTAGCAATAAAAATGCAACAGGATCTTACAGTCAAAATAGTAGAGAAAAATAAGAAAACAACTAATGAGACAGAAGCAAAACGATTATATCAGGCATTCATGGATGAAGAATAAAGAAATGATAAGATAGAAACCATTTTCAATTCTTTTGTTCATTTTTTCTAATGTAAAAAATTGATTGTATAAAAGAAACGGGTAAGTTATAATATAGGTGTGGTCAGATGCCTTTTTGGGGATGACTATATCTGTTACAAAAAGGAGGAAGGCCAGTGAATACAGAATTAAAAAATGCAGTGAAAGCAACAGACAAGGATGCACAGTATGATACGAGTGCAAAGCGTCTGTTAGGGCAGAAGAGCATACTGGCACATATACTGGTAAAAACAGTTGATGAGTTTAAGGGCATGAATCCCAAGGATGTGGTCAACTGCATTGAGGGAACACCACATATCAGTACGGTACCGGTAGAGCCTGGACTCACAAATGCAGCCAGCGAAAAAAATGGTGAGAGACTGGTCGGTTTCAACACAGAAAATGAAGAGATCAATGAAGGTCTGGTAAGATTTGATATCGTTTTTTATGTGCGTATGAGAGACGGATTGTCACAGATCATCATAAATGTGGAAGCACAGAAAGATGAGCCGAAGGGATACGAAATCTTAAATCGGGCAATCTTTTATGTGAGCAGACTGATCTCATCACAAAAAGAACGTGATTTTGAGAATTCCAGCTACGATGACATTAAGCGTGTATATTCAATCTGGGTATGTATGAACATGGAAGAGAGCAGCATGAGCCATGTGCATCTCACAAAAGAAGATTTGATCGGTTCCTATGAATGGAAGGGAAATCTTGATCTGCTGAATATCATCATGCTTGGACTGGCAAAGAATCTGCCGGAACATGATGAGACATATGAACTGCACCGTCTGTTAGGGGCGTTGCTGTCACAGGAACTTACAATAGATGAAAAACTAAACATAATTGGAAATGAATACGATATTCCTATTGAGGAGAACTTCAGGAAGGATGTGAGCGTTATGTGTAACTTGAGTCAGGGAATTGAAGAAAAGGGTATTGCGATTGGAGAGGCAGGACTCATTATGAAAATGTATAAGAATGGTTTTACAGCAGAGCAGATAGCCTCAGCCACAGATAAGGATATAGAAGAAGTGAAAGCGATTATTGCAGGGAAGGAACCTGCGCTTGCATAGTTCTTTTATGGTGGCAGAAAAACAGTTTTCTGTGAATAAAATGGTCGGAATCAAGCCTCCAAGTTCCAAAAGATTTGGAGGTTTTCTTCTGCCCATTTTTATCGGGAAGTAATTTCCCAAATAAACAATCTATGGTACAATATCTTAGAAGTTATCATCACGGGATAAGTGAACCATAGAGAAAGAGCAGAGTCAATCGTAAGCTGATCTGGCTTACATCTAAAATACAATGCAATCTTTTTCTATGCAGGTGCAGGAGAGAGTGCATCATGTCAATTTTTGCAGCCTCGTCAGAGAGGATGGAAACATTTTTCACTCCCAGAGTACAGTGAAAACTCTGGAAAGTGCATCTCAATTACCCTATCGACACACGTTGAGTGTGTAATAATGATGCAGTATTGTGGAAAAGAGAAGAAAAAGTAGGGTTTGACCACAAGATGTTGTGGTTTGAGGGCAAAAATTAGGCTGAAAAATGGCTAGTTTTTGCCCGATTTTTTTGCCCATTTTTAAAGATGCATAGGGGCGAAAAAGTGGTTTTGGGAGTGATTTGGAGAAAAACGTAGGAGGGAGTGGTAAGCAAAGTTAAAAATGAATATGGGTAGGAACGCAAGGCGGTACTTATTTTAGAAATGGGATAGGTACCGCCTTATTTTTGTTTGTGGAGGTAGAAATGTCAAAATTGTTTTGTTTAAGTCCCGGACTTCGGGTACTGGAAAGGCAGATGCAACAGCCGCCGGGATACAGACCGAGAGGGTATGGCATACATATTATTCCATGCGGCCAAAGATGTTTATAACGGAACCAAGCATATCCGATTGTCGGAGCTGACAGACCGGGACCTGATACCGGATGAGATACTGAGACTCATCGTGAATGCTTTTGTCATCGAGAAGTGTGGTGTGGAAATTGTAAAGCAGGAGGTGTGGAATGCGGATTAAGGTATTAAGCGGAGGAAGAAAAAATATCGAGTTGTCTTTGTCAGATGCGGAATTGAATTTCCAAATGAGGCGGATTGGCATTGAGGAAACGGTACCCATGTGCAGGCTTGTGGAAGTGTCAGAGAAGGACAATCCCCTGCACCGGTTTGAAGGTCAGACCGTAAACATGGATGAGGTCAATTTCTTTGCCAAGAGGATGGAAAGCCTGACAGAATATGAAAGAAAAGTTCTGTCAGCGTATGCTGAGGATTATGGTGTGGCTACCATGAAGGATTTAATCAATCTGACATTCAGCATGAAAGGTCTTTCACTGCTTACGGATTTTTCAGATCTTTTGCCGCTGATAAAAGAGTTGGAACTCTTGTAACAAGCGGATATGTGGAAGAGGGCTTCGTGGGAGCCATCAGACCGATAGAGGAGTATGGTCAGTACAAGGGAGAGTTTGCGGAACCGCTGGAGATTGATTATGACTGCTTTGAAAAATTCTGTTTATACAGTCCCCTTACTGCAAATCTGATGGTAGAGGATGTGGATGAAGGAAATCTATACCCCAGTGATCTCACGCAGTATGCGGAGGCGATTGCTGAAGCCATTGCAAGGGAAGAATGTGTAGGAGAAGAAACCAGAGGTCTTATGCATTACTTTGATGAAAGCAGGGAAGTGGCAGCAAAGGTTATGTCAGCACATCCCAAGGTGGCAGAAATAAATGGGGAACTGTATGGTGTTCTAGAATGTAAAATCAGTGAGCCTTTGACAGAGGAAGAGATTAAGGTATTGAAAATTGTGATTTGCGATCCTGCATCAATGGTTAAGGGAGCTTTACTGAATATGATTCAGAAATTGCACGAGGATATTGATATTAACGATATGGAAATCGGAATTATTAAGGATGGGCAGATTATTGATATTCAGTGACAGTGTCAAGCATAGATTTGTAGAAGATATGAAACTTTCAATTGTGCATCTACTCTTATAATTAAATAAAATAAGTCAAGAAGACCATTGCAGAAAATGTAGTGGTCTTTTTTCAGGAGGAGAAATAAATGCCCAAACTAATCCTACGCTGTAACTACCTGAAAAACGCTCCTCCATCTCACCTACAAAATTTCGTGCAGTACATCGGTACCCGTGAAGGGGTAGAAAAGGTATCCGACACCACGGCACTGCTTCCGGCAACCGCCAAGCAGAAAGAACTGATACAGGACATTCTGAACCGTATCGAAGATGCAGACCGGATGCATGAATATTACGATTACATCCAGAAGCCTACAAGGGAGAATGCCTCGGAATTTATTACACAGGCATTGGAAAACAATCTGGATATCATTGCAAAGAAAAAGAACTACATAGATTACCTTGCAAACAGACCAAGAGTGGAACGAATCGGCACGCATGGTCTGTTTTCTTATGCAGGAGAGTCGGTGGTGCTTTCCAAAGTGGCAGAGGAAGTGGCAAGCCATGAGGGAGTTATCTGGACCAATGTCATCAGTCTGCGAAGGGAAGATGCAGAGAGACTCGGCTATGACAGTGCAGCTCAGTGGCAGGAACTGTTGCGGAGCCGGGTGCAGACCTTTGCGGAGAATTATAAGATCGACAGCACCAACCTGAAATGGTATGCGGCATTTCACGATGAGTCCCATCACCCACATGTACATCTGGTTATTTATTCGCAAAATCCGCATGAAGGCTATCTGACCAGACAGGGAATTGAAACCATGCGGTCTGTGCTGGCGCATGATATTTTCCGTCAGGACTTTATGAGTATTTATGAAAGAAAGACCAAGCAGAGGAATTTGTTAAAAGAACAGGCAGAGGAAACTCTGCAAAGACTCATTCGGCAGATGCAGACCGGGGTGTGCCACAATGAAAAGATTATGGAGCAGATGCTCCTGCTGGCAAAGCGGCTGCAGAATACCGGTGGGAAGAAAGTATACGGCTATCTGAAAGCGGATGTGAAAAAGATTGTAAACGGCATCGTAGATACGCTGGCAGAAGAAACTATGGTGGCTGAGTGTTACCGTAAGTGGCAGGAATGCCAGAACGAGGTGTATCGGGCTTACAAAGATACCCTACCGGAATATCCGCCCCTATCCGGACAGAAAGAATTTAAGAGCATCAAAAATATGGTCATTTCCGAAGCAGTCAAGTTAGGGAATGGCTCTTTTTATTTTGACGATGCCAGATACGAACAGAGTGAAAATCATACCGGGGTGGATGCTGCACAGCAGACAGGAGGGGAAGCAGTCCCTGACATTGCGGAAATGCAGGAAATGATGGAGCAGGAAATTGGGGAACAGGAACCCTCGGAGCAGGAAGTCACAGCTCCGGCAGCTTCCGATACCGGTCAGACATCAGCCGCAGCCCAGATTTATTACGCCGACTGGACGGATACCTACAAGGAGGCCAGAGGCTATCTCTACGGAACCGAGGAAGAAGAGCCGGACATGGAAGCCGCCTATGAGATTATGCTGGAGGAGGCAGAGAACGGGAACGCACTCGCCATGTACGATGTGGCAAAAATGTATAAGCAGGGCATCCATGTAGAGCCGGGCGAAACAGCAGCAGCGGAGTGGTATCAGAAATCCTTTCAGGCATTCTGCTATGCAGAACGGACCGCAGTAAAACCAAAGCATCATGCCTATCTGGAATATCGCATTGGAAAGATGCACCAGTATGGACTTGGCACAGAAGAAGACTTCGGGAAAGCGGCAGAGTGGTTTCAAAGGGCATCAGATAAGAACCACAAATATGCCCAATATTCTCTCGCCATGCTCTACCGGCAGGGAAAAGGTGTGACGCAGGATGACAGGGAAGCACACCGCTTGTTCCAGCGTTCCCATAAACAAGGCAATGCTTATGCATCCTATGAGCTGGCAAAGATGTATGAACAGGGAATCGGAATATCGGTCAATCCGGAACTGGCAACGGACTGTTACCGGGTAGCATTCTTAGGATTTCTAGGCATGGCGAAAAAGGGAAAGGATGATACCCTGCTGTACCGCATCGGTGCCATGTATCTGCATGGAAAAGGAACGGAACCGGAGGAAGCAAAGGCAGTACAGTATTTTGAAAAGTCAGCAGAGTATGGAAATGTTCATGCAAAGTACCAGCTTGCCAGAATCTATCTCAAACGGGAAAAAGAAAAACTGGAAGCAGGACAACCGGCGGAGGAAGAAAAAGTCAGACAGGCAATCACATGGCTGACGGAATTTGCAGATCAGGGAAATGACTTTGCAGCTTATGCGCTGGGAAGCCTGTACTTGGAAGGTGTGCTGACAGAACGGGATACCAGTAAAGCAATTCTCTATCTGACACAGGCGGCAGACCAGAACCATGTGTATGCACAATTACGTTTGGGGAAATTGTATCTGACGGAAGAATGTCAGGATATCACAAAAGCCATCCATTATCTGAAGCTGGCAGCAAATCAGGGCAACAGCTTTGCCGCATACCGTCTCGGCAGGCTGTATCTTTTGGGAGAACAGGTACAGAAGGATGTGGAACAGGCAGTCCGCTATCTGTTACAGTCCGCCGATGCGGGCAATTCCTATGCACAGTATGCCATTGGAAAGCTGTACCTCATAGGGAAAGAGATACCGCAGGATAAGGAAAAAGCAGAAATTTATCTGACACAGGCAGCAGAGCAGGGCAACCAATATGCGGCTTATTTACTGGAACACTGGCAGGAGGCTGTAAGGCCGGATGTGTTTCTGATGACAACCCGACTGCTCCGTCATTTGGGAAATGTATTCGCAGATGAGAGTGAGCGCAGGAGAAGCGGCAGCGGTATGGCGGTGGATAGAAAGCTCCGCCGGAAAATCCGGGAGAAGAAAATCGCACAGGGACATGCGGAAGATGACCATGCACAGATACAGACCATGTAGCAGAAAGCAGAATCCGAAAGGGAAATATCACACAGCACAAAGCAGCATCATCAAAGGAGGGAAGAATTATCGGAGATTTTGTGTATTTTACAGAGGAACAGAAGGAACGAGCAAATGCCGTACTGATTGCAGACATTTTAAGCAGGGAGCATGAAGAAGTGGAGCGGTCCGGCAACGAGTGGCGGTGGAAGCGGCACAGAAGCGTGACTTTTCGTGGAAACAGGTGGTACCGGCACAGTGAGCAGGTGGGGAGTCATGCCATTGACTTTATGCAGGAGTTTTTCGGAATGAATTTCCCGGAGGCGGTCACCTATCTGTTAAACGGAGAAACCGGACAGGTCATACAGGGAAAAAAACATATCACACCGGAGCAGAGAAATGTGGCAGAACAGAAAAAGGTAAAAGAGCAGAGAAAACAGCCGGAGCCGAATCTGGAAGCCCCCAGACAATTAGCAATCCCGGAGAAAAATGACACCATGAAGCGTGTCTATGCTTATCTCATGCAGAAACGCTACATCGACAGGGATATTCTGTCCTTCTTTGCCAAGCGGGGAACGCTCTACGAATCCAAAGAACATCACAATGCCGTGTTTGTGGGGGTAAATAAAAACGGAGAACCGAAGCATATCCACAAGAAGGGAACTTATTCCGAGGGAGAGAGCTTCCGTATCAACGAAGAAGGCTCTGATCCCTGCTATGGATTCGGCTATGCCGGCACAGGGAACTGCCTGTATGTGTTTGAGGCGCCGATTGACTTTCTGTCATTTCTGACGCTCTATCCGAAGGACTGGCAGAAACACAGTTACGTTGTACTGAACGGAGTAGCGGAACACGCCATGCTGCAGATGCTGTGTGATTATCCGCAGATTGATACCGTCAGCTTCTGTCTCGACTACGATCCGGCAGGCATCGAGAATTCCTATCGTCTGGCTGAAATCGTAAAGGAACAGTATCCGAAGATAAAGCTGGAGAGACTGATGTCTGTAAACAAGGACTGGAACGAAGACCTGAAAGCAAAAAATGGAGAGGAACCTATCCCCGGCAGGGAACATCCGAAAATCGTAGAATGCCGGGCATGGTGTGAGCAGCTAAAGCAGGTGGCAGAAAACATAGACATGAAATATGCCACAGAGGAATACTTAAAACGCTATCACTATGGCATGTATCAGGCATTAAAACAGGGAACAGATGTGAAATATCTGGAAGAAGCCTTTGACGGAGACGGCATGTTATTGTCCGGCATTGCTGTGAGAATCATGGAAAAGTATGGCAGGGAGATGGCATACGAAGCAACCGCAGGACAGATAATAGACAATCTCGGCAACAGATACCGCCCACATAAGGATAAGGGAAATCTGAAAACAAGAATCACTTCCCTGCAAAAAGCCTTTGAGGAAGTCATGGAGTGTTATCCAAAGAATGAAAATGTAAGCAGGGAAGATAAAGGAATATTGGTAAAGAAGTGTATGAGCCTGACGATGGAGTGCATCAGGGCTCATATTTTTGTGGCCGAAAAAGTGCAGAGCCAGAGAATGGAAGGAGGTATGGAAATAAAATGCAGCCAGTAATCATGTTATTAATGTCCGGATTTTTTATGTTTGCTGTCATCGGGGGAATTTCCCTGCTGGCACATTATTATACCTTAAACGGAATCAAGTCAAAGACGGTGGGTGACGGTCAGCATGGAACGGCCCGGTTTGCCACCAGAGAAGAAATAAAGGATACCTATGAGCAGATACCATACGAGCCGGAATTGTGGAGAAAAGGGGAACATCTGCCAGAAGCACAGGGCATTATTCTCGGCAGTGAGGAACAGCATGGAAAGCTTTATGCCCTAGTGGATACAGATGATGTACATTGTCTGATGATTGGGGCAGCGGGTATCGGCAAAACCGCTAACTTCCTCTATCCCAATTTGGAATATGCCTGTGCCTGTGGTATGAGTTTACTTACCACAGATACGAAGGGCGATTTGTACCGCAATTATGGAGGAATCGCCAAGAAATACTATGGGTATGAGGTGGCAGTTATTGACTTACGAAATCCAACCCGCAGTGACGGTGATAACATGCTCCATCTGGTCAACAAATACATGGACCAGTATCTCAAGGACAGCCGAAACTTAAGCGCCAAAGCAAAAGCGGAGAAGTATGCCAAGATTACAGCCAAGACCATCATATCCTCCGGCGGGGGCGGGGATGCAGCCAGCTATGGGCAGAATGCCTTTTTCTATGATGCAGCGGAGGGAATCCTGACGGCTGTCATCCTGCTAATCGCAGAATATTGTCCGCCGGAGAAAAGGCACATCGTCAGTGTGTTCAAGCTTATACAGGACTTAATGGCTCCCTCCAAGGTAAAAGGCAGAAACCAGTTTCAGTTACTTATGGCAAAGTTACCTGATGACCATAAGGCGAAATGGTTTGCAGGGGCGGCATTAAATACGGCAGAACAATCCATGCAGTCGGTACTTTCTACCGCACTGTCGCGACTCAATACCTTTCTGGATTCAGAACTGGAACAGATACTCTGCTTTGATACCGCTATCGATGCCGAGCAGTTCTGTAAAAAGAAAACAGCAATTTTTCTTGTCATGCCGGAGGAGGACAATACCAAATACTTTATTATCTCTCTGATTTTGCAGCAGCTTTACAGAGAGTGTCTGGTGGTGGCAGATGAGAATGGCGGGAAACTGGAGAACCGCGTTGTATTTTATTGGGATGAGGTAGGTACGATTCCAAAGATTGAAAGTGCCGAGATGATGTTCTCCGCATCAAGGTCCAGACGAATCAGTATCATTCCCATGATACAATCCTTCGCACAGCTCCAAAAGAATTACGGAAAAGAGGGCATGGAGATTATCGTGGATAACTGTCAGGACACCATCTTCGGCGGTTTTGCACCGAACTCGGAATCAGCCGAGGTGCTGTCTAAGAGCCTGGGCAACAAGACAGTCATGTCCGGCTCCATCAGCAGGGGAAAGAACGATCCCAGCCAGTCCCTTCAGATGATACAAAGACCGCTGATGACACCGGATGAATTAAAATCCCTGCCCAAAGGGAACTTTATTGTGTCAAAAACCGGGGCACATCCCATGCGGACCCGACTGAAGCTGTTCCTGAAATGGGGCATTACCTTTGAAGAAGCCTATGAGGTAGCGGAGAAATCGGCTAGACAGGTAGCCTATGCAGACAAGCAGGAACTGGAAGAGGAAATCATCCGCAGAAAAGTGTGCTGTATGGAAGAAGAGGCTGAAGACGATGCAGAACCGGAACTAGAACAAACCTCATCCGGCAGAGCGGGAGGTATGCAGCAGGCACAGATGAATGAAACCATTTCCAAGATGCGGCAGGTGTTACGAACTGGAGATTAAACAGGAAGAGAATCCAGCAAGAGAGGAGGGGATGTGTGTCAGAACGAAGAAAAATCTATGAAGCAGAGCTGCCCCACCGGGCGGTAGCTGTTTATTTGTATTTGCAGGATCGTGCCAATGCGGAAGGAACATGTTACCCGGCAATTGGTACCATTGCCAGAGAACTAAATCTGTCCGTCAGCACGGTCAAGCGTGCCATCAGTGACCTCGAAAAGAAAGGGTTTCTGCGAAAGAAACAAAGGTGGCGTGAAAACGGAGGCAGGAGCAGTCTGCTCTATGAAATCTTAAAATAAGCACCAAGGGGATACTACGCCAACACCGTGAACTATGGTATGGTTCACGGTGGACTATGCAGGGAAGGTAACACTTTAATAATATTTAAAACAGAGAAAAATAAAGAGAATTTGCTATGGTTTTCATCTGTGCTTGATAGTATAATATTTTTATTATAGATTTTGCACATTGCTTTTTCATGTGATTTGAATTTTGTGTTGAGGTTATATGAAATGGTAATATTAAAAAGCAAATACATAAATTATGAAGAAATGGTACGGGAAAATAAATCAAAGAGGAGTGGAGTGAGGGGACTCTGTAAGAAATAAGATTATTGCTTAGAAAGGACGGGGATTGAAAAACCTGTCCTTTTTGATACGATAGAAACTATCAGAAACAGGGAGAATGTAAAATGGATAAATATAAACAACTAATAGTAATTTTTTCAGATGCCCTTAAAATGTCAAAAGATTATCATATTGCATATATACATGGCATAGGTTATGCATCTGTAATAGGCGTATATCAAAAAGGAAATAAAATGAATAGTTCAATGCAGATTGATGTGATTTTTGGTTCGCCACAAGAGATGGCAGACAACTTACTACAGAACTGGAGATGGCAGTGGTATTACCGAAATAGGAAGTATATGCAAGGTAAGGATTATGCAGATATTTGTGAGATTGATTGTGATATACCTGAGTCATTAAGGGAAAATTATAACAAACGTATTCAGGAACTGCAAAATAAGGTGAATAACGTTTTGTGTGCTAATGGCGATTAATTCTTTTTATAGAGTATCCGTCCGATAAGCGCAGTAATACCTATGAAAAGGAAGATGACGGCTTGAAGAAACATATATTTTGCATTTCCTATAACTGAAAAGATAATTGCAGTTAAAAGGCTAAAAAGTACTGTAAGATATGTTTTTCTCATAAAAATATGGTTGTCATGGGAATCGACTTCTCTATTGGGATGGTCAACGGGACCTATAACCAGAATTAGGATGGCAAAAAATATATACAAGATTAGCGAAACTATTATTGGAACAGCAATATATTTCACTACTAGTAAAGTAGAAATCAGTACAAAGATTGAAGCTAAGAAGCAAGAAAAATAGGTCTTTAAATGTAGACCACCACTAAAGGAACGCATCGGAATAAATAACAAAAAGAAAAAGAGACACTCTGGGAGCATATGCAGTAATAATGCAATAACGATACTACAGATAGTACTGACAGAAATTTCTAAAAAGCATTGAAAACCATACTGGTAGATATCATAGGAATCCTGTTTGATAATTTCTTTTTTTAGTATGTAATCAGTTAGTTTGTGTGATAAGTATTCCATGCTAGAAGTCTCCTTTGCATCAAAACCATATTATAAATTAAGCAATTGTAAAAATTTAGGGAAAGGTTGAAAATAAGAATGTATATGCTATTTTTCCCCATCAGCGCCATACATTACCACGGATACCCGGAACTCGTTCCCTGTTTCTTCAGCAGTCATCTCGCCGTGATAACAGGATACTGCCTGTTCTACGGATGACAGCCCGATGCCGTGATCCAGCGTGTCCTTCTTTGTGGTAAGATATCTGCCGGAACTGTCTTTTCTATGTGTTGCATGATAACTGTTGCGTATGCATATCTGGAGCATTTCCTTTACATAGGATATATCCAGCTTTATGTACCGCTGTACTTCCGGTACTCCCCGGCATGCCTCCAGAGCATTGTCCAGCAGATTCCCCAAAACAACTGCAAGATGTCCGCTTTGGAATGGCAGGGATACAGGAATGAATACGTTAGCTTCAAACATAATCCCTTCTTTTTCGGCAAGGTCATGTTTATAGTTGACCAGCGAATCCACCACAATGTTACCGCTGCGGGACACTTCCGAAACTTTGTTGCTGATTCCATTATTCAGCATCCCCTGTATAAGCATCTCAGCTTCCTTCTTTTCTCCAGTCTGCACTGCACCCAGAAGGCAGGAAAGATAATTCTTCATGTCATGGCGGAGACGCCTTATTTCAAGGTAAAGGCTTTCCCGTTCCTCTGCCTGCCGGCTGCACAGTTCAAGCTGCTGCACGTAGAGACGGTTCTGTTCCCTGACCACCGCATCCCGGCTCATCCAGTCATATATCTCAAAAACCACGTAATTGACAAAGAGAAGCATGAGACTGGCAAAAGCGGAAAATTTGGAGAATTCATCATATACTGCTGCAATGATAAATATGTTGTGCATGATATATATACTGCTTGCCGGAACCAGCAGGACGACAAGAAAATACCTGAGGGAAATCTCAGGACTGTTTTTGGCTTTCATATAGTGGCTGATCAGGATGGAAAGCAGAAGCATGCAGAGCTTGGAGATGACATTGCCGGCATCTGAAAGGGTAGCGTTTTTCGCTCCGGCTACCGTCAGTACCATTGCACACAGAACCTCCACCAGCATCCATACAGAGCAGATCAGTATGGCAAACATACACCTTGTCTTTATGCTTTTTCTGGAAGTAACAGTACTAATCAGAAATACCAGAATGATATTTCCTGTAAGCAGCATTAATGGTGACACCCGAAAGACCCTATTTGTAAAAATCAGAAAAATGTAATACCCCATCCAAGCGATAACACTTTTATAACTGCGTTTTCCCGGTCCCAGAAAAGCAGTCATACATTTCTGCATAATCAGAAGATGCAGAAAAAGAAAAAACAAATCAGATACTGTCATCAGAAGCTGTTTCATTCTATAACCGCCTTTCCTCCTGCAATCTCGCAGAGCTGCCGGCGGACTTCCTTCTGTCTGTCCTCGCTGATTTTTAACTCCATCTCCCTGTCCCCGATGTATACGGTCACATTAAAAAAATTCATCTTTTTTATGTAATCATAATTCACAAGAAAAGACTGATGGATACGCAGAAAATAACGTCTGCTGTCAGCAAGCTCCTTTTCCACACCATTCAGCTTTCCGTAAAAGTATTCTGAATGACCGCTGCTGAGAACGATATATACAACACGGTTGCGGCTTTCAAAATACACTACATTTTTCAGCGGAACTTTTCTCATTTCCTTGTTAAATGTGAACTGGTAGAAAACTTCCGTTTCTCCAATCCGCTGGCATGCTTCTTTATAATAGCGACAGAACAGTTTATTTTCCAGGGGTTTGGAAAGGAAACGGAATGGTTCCACCTTAAACAGCTCCTTTAAATAACTGTCATATCCGGAAATATAAATAAACAGCACACTGCGGTCAGTCTCCCTGATGAGGCGTGCCGCTGATATGCCGTCAACGTGTTCCATTTCAATATCTAAAAAAATAAGACCGTAGCGTTCTCCTGCCCGGATATGTTCCACAAGGGTTTTACCGTCAGCAAACACTTCAGTCTCCACACGGATGCCAAGTTCCTGACTCTCAGTTATAACCAGTGTTTCAAGGCTTCCAGCAAATTTTAAATCGTCATCACATATGGCTATCTTCAGCATCTTCCCCCAAATCCTTTGTATAAAATTCCCTTTCTTCCAACTGTGCCTGTTCCAGTCTCTCCAAAAGACAATTCAATGTTTTCTTATTTATTTCTGAAAGATTATTGTAGCGAAGCACAATATCGTAACATTTCTCCAATTCCTGATTCATCCGAAGCTGTCCGTTAAGATCACGTTTGATATCTGAAATACCGAGGATATAATCTGTTGTAACATTAAAGTAGTAAGACATGTTGATAAGCAGGTCAGTAGAAATGGCAAAGGTGGATTTTTCCATCTTGCTTACTGTCTGCTGTGTGGTATTAATTATGGCACCAAGTGCTTCCTGCGACATACTGTGGTTTTTTCGCAACTCACGAATACGGTTTTCTATCATAACTGCAACTTCCTTTCTAATTACTATTTTACATAATTATTAGCGGTTGAGTTACAACTATACAATGTAAACGATATACATGTTGAAACGTGACGACATGGTACAAGTGTTAAGATTGCTAATTTTAAAAATGAATTTTCGACAATGAAACTCGAAATAATGACATGCACAGAAAAAAGAGCAATTAATATGGCAAAATAGTAGAAGCTTGTCTTGAAAATAAATTATTTATTTAGTTTACATTTTCCCTATTTCATTCTTTTTACCTCATGTGGAGGTAAATGTTATGGGAGAAGTAGCTTTAATATTACAGAATGTTAAGAAAAATAAGAATGATTTTGAAAAGTTGATAAATATGATGACACCACTAATTAATAAATATACGAGATTATTATATAAAGATGAAAAGGAAGATATTAATTCTGAACTGATATTAGCTTTATGGGAAGCTGTATTGAAAATGAAATATTACGAAGACGATGGAAAATGTTTAGTTTATTTATCAAATGCGATAAAAAATAAATTTTTTGAGTTGTATCGTAAAAGTAGAAAACAACACGACAATGAAATGGAAGCAGAGTACAGTGAACAATTAATGGTAAATGAAGTGGATGATATAGAACAAATTATTTTTGAGTTTGATATAGAACGATTTTTAAACAAATGCGAAGGAAAAAGAAAATTAATTTTTAAAGAAATGTTAGAAAATCCATCTGATATAGAAGTTGGGAAAAAATTCCATGTATCGCGGCAATATGCAAATCGATTAAGGAAAGAATTATATCAGGAAATTAAATGTATGTATTTGAAAGTGTGAGGTTTACAGTTTTGGCAGATAAGGGTTTTTATAAAATATAAAAAAGAGAAAGGTAAATGACGTATTATGGATACGCAACAGTTATCATGCAACACATAGAAAAGACAGTTCCGGCAGATATCTTACCACAAAGAAGGACACGCTGGATCACGGCATCGGGCTGTCATCCGTAGAACAGGCAGTATCCTGTTATCACGGCGAGATGACTGCTGAAGAAACAGGGAACGAGTTCCGGGTATCAGTGGTAATGTACGGCTCTGACGGGGAAAAATGACGAGTTGTGTCGTATTTTCAACATACAATAATGTAGAATGCAAAAATATACTATACTTACACCTATCAGATCAAAGAGGGAGGTGTCATTTTATGACAAAGAAAGCAAGTAATGCAGTAGCAAAAGTTTTAGAGAAAGTTGCAAGTAAATCAGTAAAGATGGCGGTAGACAGCAGGTGTATGTATATTTATCATCAGCCGAAACAGCCTGCCGGGGTCAAAGAATTTCGCAATAAATAAGTCATTTATAAAGTGCGAAGTGAGAATGCAGTCATAGACATGGGAATGATTCATGGCTTGGCTGCATTTTTTATGTATAGCTGAAAAAAGATTCCTTGAATACACTTCCTGAAGCAGATAAGACATTACGAGGGGAGAAACAGTCTGTTGGTGGGAAGGAAGTTATGGATAAATTCTGCTTATTTTTCGGAAAAGGCAAAAAATAAAAGAATAGGCAGTACACAGACCGCTACTTGGCGTGCAGTTTTATCGAAAAGGGTAATGACTGCACGCTTATTTTTTACCCTTTCTGCTGTTAAAGGCGTAGCAGAACTTCATAACAAGAGTCCACCAGATGTCCTTCATTTCAAGAAAAATCACGAAATGGAGGACATTTTTATGTCAGAATGGAGAAAAATCCGAATACAGGACTATTACAGAGAAGCTGTAGGAGAGGAAGAATATACCTATGTCACCCCGGAGGTTTATGAGATACTGGCGAACACTTTCAGAAAAGAAGCGCATGCAGAGCAGATGCGGGATTTGAGGAACAGAACCGCAGAAGGATATACGGAAGGCGATACGGAGGACTTACTAATGGAATCCCCGGAGTCATTGGAAGATATGGTCATCCGGCAGATGGAAATAGAAACCTTACAAAAAGCGATGCAGATACTTTCGGAAATCCAAAGAGAGCGCCTGCATCTTTATTTTTTTGAAGGGATGACTACGAGGGAGATTGCCGACAGACAGGGAACAAATCAGAATGCAGTGTGGAAATCCATACAGAGTGGTGTAGCAGTTTTGCGTCGTTTTTTCTAAGCGGAAATTATTTCCCAATGTGCTAAGTGTGTTATGTTTACAAATCATTATATGGTACAAAATGGGGAGCCTCACAGATTGGAGGCTCCCCGTTTAATGCAGGAAAGAACCATAGTTCTGCCTGTCATCAATAATATAATCAATTTTTACACAGTTTTCTTCTTCCTTTATCTGGAAAACGAACCAGAGATGCGGCCAGAAATTCAGGACACGGTATCTGGCAGGAATATATTTCAGTCTGGCACAGCCGATGAGCGGCTGGTTTTCCAGATAAGAGATTTTCTCATCATAGGAATCCAACAGGTGCATGGCACATTCCAGTCCGTTGTCCGCATGACAGCGGTCAACATAGTCTTCAAGTACGGCGTTAGCCGCAGGGGAAACATCTACTTTATACATGGGCAGCTTTCTCCTTTAAACGGCTGCGTAAGTTTTCGCTGACGGTACGGGCAGGAATATCCGCAATACCGGCACGCCGCTGTTCCTCGACTTCAATCAGCTTTTCACGAAGTTCAAGCTGTTTTTCTCTCTGGTCATACGCTGTGATATCCATAACCACCAGATCGCCTTCCCCGTTTTTGGTCAGGAATACCGGCTCACCGGTCTGTTTGCAAAGATTGGCTATTTCTGAATAATTCTGCCGGATTGCAGCAGAAGGTTTAATCAATGTCTGCATGGTCAAAACTCCTTTCATAGTAAAATTCTGAATCAATTCTAATCTTATTATACAATGAATGGCAGAAAAAAATACAGCAGAAAAGAAAAAAATATTTTTTTTTAATTTTTAGGGTGGTCAAAATGCGTTTTTGTGTGAGTACCTTATGAGAGGAATTATTTTCGGACAGATGGTCTCTTTCGGGAACGCCTCTCATGGTACATTGACAAACGCCGGAGAGGAGCTTCCAGAAGGAAACTTAAACCGAGAGCAGCGGCATATCACGAGTGAGCTGCCAGCCATATCCAACAATCTGGATACATTAGCCATTCCAAGAGCCGTTACCGGGGCGCAATGACAGTCCTGCGGCAACAGGGCAAGAAAGGGCTGACAGTTCTGACTGTCAGCATCCGCTGCCGTGTATGTCGTGAAAAAGATCGCATCTAAGGATTCGAGCGGGAAAGCCGGGGAACAGCCCATCCGTGGCGGGTGGGTGCGAAGACGGGAATGAGCCTATAATGATACTCCTTGAGATAGCCAGCACGCAGTGATGGAGGTGAGATGCCAGTGATGTCTGTCTGCCGTAAGGCAGATGCCAGCAGACAGTCCAGATTGTTGCCTAAGGGTGTACCGGGACAGAGAGAACGCAGGAAATTCTTTTCATGCTCCTCTGTTTTTGCGGCACATCCGGCTCCGGGGAGTAGTGTCGAATAGGAGCAGTCATTTCATAATAAATGAGATGAAGGACAAAAGGAAGTAAGGCTTAATAACAGAATTCATGCGGTGGAGGTTATGGCTTCCACCGTATTCTTGTGGGATTAAGCACAGATGAAATTTGAGAAATGAAAGATGCTGCAGATGTGGCAGGGAAAGGACGGATATGGATATGAAGAAAGAAGATATGGAACAGGTAGGGAAGGTCTTGGATACGGAGCGGGTGGGGTATGCCTTTCTCTATCCGAGTGATGGTGGAGCAAGAAAGGAGTATATGATTTCCACCACACCGGAGAATCTGGCGAACTTTTTAGGAAACCATTTTGCAGATGCAGAAAAGATGATTGTCACGGATATGTGTGACAGACTGATTCTGGATACCTTTGGCGGTTTTATCAATAACTGTCCGGATCAGAAGCTCTGCGGAGAGATTGTGGCGAAGTTGGCTCCCATTCAGATGGGCGAGGCAGAGGCCGGAGAGGTCATCATGGTAGACCGCGATGTGGCAGATGCTTTCTTTGCTACAGAGGATGAGGCAGTAACAATGGCAGAATGTGCCATGATGTAGGAAAAGTGTTTGTAGCTGAGATTTTAAGCTTAGTATTCGTGAAATGGAGGAATGGAAGATGCGGGTATTAGTTGGAATAGGGATTGCAGCAACCGTAGTTGTGATTGGAACACTGGTGCTTTTTGCAATGGCGGTAAATACAGCAGGAAGCTATCAGAGGGATTGAGGAAGGAGTATGGCGGTATGGGGAATATGCAGCAGGGAGCCAATGAGGTCATGTATAAGATTGCTTCACATCTGCTTTCAAAGATGCAGGAAAGCGGTCTGATAAGTGAGGAAGAAAGAGAAAAAATCAATGTTTTGAACATAGAAACCTTTTCTCCGGAACTTGCCAAAGTATATCTGTAATAATGCTAGATATATTTTGGTTAGTGTGGTAGTGTATGTAGCTGACAAGGGCAACCCCCCCTTGAAAAATAAGGAAAGGAGAGACAGATATGGCAAAAAAGATAACGGTCATTCCGTCAGTTTCCGAGAGTCTACATACACAGACGAAACCGAGAATCCGGGTATGCGGATATGCCAGAGTGAGTACGGCCAGTATGGCACAGGCAGATTCCTATGCCGCACAGGTGGGGTATTACACGGAAAAGATACAGAGCAATCCCTTATGGGAATTTGCCGGGGTATATGCAGACGAAGGAATCACGGGAACCAAGGCGAAAGGCAGATACGATTTTAATGAAATGATAGCTGCCTGTGAAGACGGCGATATCGACCTGATTTTGACCAAATCCATCACAAGGTTTGCAAGGAACACGGTGGATTGCATCCAGACCATACGAAAGCTGAAAGCCATCGGTGTGGGGATTATCTTTGAAAAAGAGAATATCAACACACTGGAAGAAAAGAGCGAGCTTCTGCTCACCATCATGGCATCCGTGGCGCAGGGAGAATCCGAAGATTTTTCAGGAAACAACCGCTGGGCGGTTATCAGCCGGTTTGAGAAAGGGAACTTTATTGTCGGCACACCGGCATACGGATACCGGAAGGATGAGGATGGGAACCTGATGATCGAAGAAAAAGAAGCGGAAGTGGTAAGGCTCATTTTTGAATCCTATCTAAACGGTACCGGAACATACCTCATCAGTAAAATGCTGAATGAGCAGGATATCCCGACCATACGTGAGAGCGAGCAGTGGCAGGACAGCGTGATTAAGGAAATCCTGAAGAATCCGGTGTATGAGGGAGATGCCCTGCGGCAGAGGACATACACAGAAAAGCAGTTCCCGTTTGTCCGAAGGGTAAATACCGGGCAGATGCCAATGTATCTGACAAGGGATGCCCATCCGGCGATTGTCACCCACGAAGAAGCGGAGGCGGTAAGAAGCATCATGGAGTACCGGAGCAGGATCCTTCATATGGGAGGAGAGAAGTGCCAAAACAGATACTTATTCAGCAGCAGAATCATCTGCGGGGAATGCGGAATCCATTTCCGTAGACAGAAGATATACATCGGAAAGCCTTATGAAAAGATTATCTGGACCTGCCACCGTCATGTGGAGGATAAGGAGAGCTGTCAGATGAAGGCAATCCGGGAGGATATGCTGAAGCAGGCATTTATTACCATGTGGAACAAGCTGTACACCAATCAGGGGACGGTGTTAGAACCCCTGCTAAAAGCACTGGGCGGGCTGGCAGCAAACCAGCCGGATACCGAAGAAACAGAACAACTGGATAGAGAAATAAATAGTTTGAGCGAGCAGAGCCGAATCCTGAATCAGGTCATGAAGAAGGGATATATGGACTCTGCTCTTTTTATGGAAAAGAACAATCTGCTGGCACACCGGCTGACGGAATGCAGGAGAAAGAAAACGCTCCTTGCAAGAAAGCAGAAACGGACAAAGGAGATTGTAAGGACCGAGCAGCTCATAGGGCTTCTGAAAAAGGAAGGATACCAAAGGAAATTCAACGAGGAATTGTTTGACCTTACAGTTAAGGAGATTCGGATATCCCTAACCCACGAAATCACCTTCTGCCTGCATAACGGGCTGAGCCTGACGGAAGAGGAAGGAGGGGATGCGGATGCAATGGCATACACCAATCGGGTATAAGGTCATAAACGGAAAAATCGAAGTTTATGAGGAACACAGAAAACTGGTGGAACAGATTTTCAGGGATTATGACAGCGGTATATCCACATGGCAGATTGCGAAGAGTCTGAAGGGGCTGGGCGTGAAAAATGCAAATGGAAGAGTGGCATGGACCCATGCTTCCATAGGAAGAATCCTGGAGAATTATAACTATCTGGGAACGGAGTATTATCCACAGATTATAGAGAAGGAACTCTTTGACAGAGTCCAGAAAAGACGGGAGCAGGTAAGAATCGAAGGAAGCCGGGGAAAGCACAGACCGGAAAAGAGGGAACGGCTGTTATTTGGAGGGGTTTTAGTATGTGCGGAATGCGGTAGTGTTTACAGCCATATTCAGGCACACAACAAAAAGAAAAAGAACGAGATTCCGAAGTGGAAGTGCAAGAACTATGTGTATCAGAATAGAGTAACCTGCAAAGGCGGCTTTATCTCGGACAGGCAGGTGGAAGAGGTGTGCATTCATGCCATCAACAGCCTGATACAGAACCCGGAGTTGACGGAGAAGTACCAGGAAAAGCAGCAGCAGATCAGCCCAGCATACCGGAGACTTGAGACACGGCTGGAGAACATAAGAAAAGCAGCTTTAGAAGAGGGTACAGATACGGATATGGATACCGGGCAGCCCTGCACCGGAGAAACCGGTACGGAGAAACTGACAGCACTGCTTTTTGAACGGGCGGTGGAACGCTACAAAACCCTTGAGGTAAGGGATGAGGACATCCGATCAGAGGAGATGAAAGAAACACTTGCCGGCAGGGAAGAAATCACAGAATTTGATGAGGAACTGTACCGGAAGCTGATAAAACAGATTTTAGTGTACAAGGACAACTCAGTCAAAATCATTTTTCACAATAACAACAGTATAAAGATTGGATACGGAGAGGAATAAAATCCCTGCCATCCGTATCCGGGAAGGAGGAGAATATGCCGGCTACAGCAGTCCAAAAGAAAGTATCCATGATTCCGGCAAAACCCCAGTATGACAGAAGCATTAAGCTGTCAGAGAAGAAACTGCGGGTAGCGGCCTACTGCCGGGTCAGCACGGAGCTTGAGGAGCAGGAAAGCAGCTATGAGGCACAGGTGGAATACTACACCAGAAAGATACAGGAAACAGAGAACTGGAAACTGGCGGGCATCTATGCCGATGACGGAAAGAGTGCCACCAACACCAAGAAGCGTGACGATTTCAAGGCCATGATTAAAGATGCAGAAGGCGGTAAAATCGACATGATACTGACGAAATCTGTCAGCCGTTTCGCCAGAAACACCGTAGACTCACTGCTGACCATCCGCAAGCTGAAAGAAAAGAACGTGGCGGTGATCTTTGAAAAAGAGGGCGTCAACACACTGGATGGAACCGGGGAAATCCTGATTACCATCTTAAGCAGTCTGGCACAGGAGGAAAGCCGCAACATCAGTGAGAACACCAGATGGGGTGTGGTCCGAAGGTTTGAAAATGGCAAGATGATAGTCAACCACAACAAGTTCATGGGGTATACCAAAAACGAAAATGGCGACCTGGTCATTGTACAGGAAGAGGCAGAAATTGTGCGGTTGATTTTCCGGCTTTATCTGGAAGGATATAGTGCAACCGCTGTTCATAACTGTCTGCCAACTTTTTCTTTCTTCTGGTCTCTATCTGCTCCTCTTTTAAGGTGTTGATTTCTTCTGCAATCCTGCGGTATCTCTCATCGAATTCATCGGTGTAGGAACCCACTCTTGCATTCTCTGCAATCAGAGCCACCATCTCCTCTTGCTTTTCTTTGACTTTTTCATCGAATTCATCCGGCTCCCGCTCTCCACTGTAGCTTCCAATTACCCGGATGACGTTCTGTCTAAAAGCTCCCACGAAATCTCCGTCACCCCTGGTGATTCTGTTTATAGCCTCCATGACTGCTCTGTTCAATACTCCCTCTTCCAGTGTCTCGGATTTCTTGCAGTTCTTGGTTCCGTTTGTCAATCGATTGCTACACCGCCACACAATCTTCTTTTTGCCATTTCTCGACCATGTGACTCTTCTGTACTCCTGCCCACAGTCTCCACAGAGTAGTAAACCGGTGAGGGCATATTCTGAGGAAAATTTACTTTTCTGGTTCTTCTTGCGCGTGACCGCTGATTTATTCATGGATGCACGTCTCGCCAGTTCTTCCTGCACCCGGTAAAATAATTCCTTCGGTATGATTGGCTCATGGTCATCTTCCACATAATACTGTGGCACAATTCCCTTGTTGATGACCTTTTTCTTGGTCATGAAATCTATGGTGTAGGTCTTCTGTAGTAGGGCATCTCCCATGTACTTTTCATTGCGGAGCATTTTAAAGATTACCGAGTCATACCACTTATCCTGTCCTGTGGCAGTTTTTATACCATTCTCCTCTAGGTACTGGCTTATCTTTTTTGAAGGATATGGACAGTTTCCTAGAGAAACAGACCTGCCAGATACCGGAATTTGATAATGACCTTGTGAGAAGACTGATAGCAAGCATCAAGGTAGTCTCTGCCGAGAAGCTGATCATCCAGTTCCAGTCAGGAATCGTCATGGAACAGGAAATCAGATATGAGTAAGTGACAGGCAGGGATGACAACTGAATAGGGAAACGGAATTCCTGCCTGCATTTATGGTAAGAATAAAATGCCCGATGGGTTCGGGCGTTTTATTGTTGGCATAAATGAAAAGATATAAAATGCAGATTGTAGAAAGACAGTACCATCAAGTATAATATAAACAAGGATGCCAATATAGAGAAAGCAGTTGTAATGGGTATTAAGAAGGGAGTTTAAATGATAATTGATGTTTCAGATATAATCACAATTCCTATGGAAATAGAACAAAAAATATTGGAGAGATTTCAAAGCCTACCTTGTAGTATAGTATCTAAGATTAAGGAATGTGAAACATCAGGAATATATCTATCAAGTGTTGTCCCGATTTAATGCTACAGTAAAAGTAGTAGAAGAGGCAATTGGAATTAGTCCAACAGAAGAAGAGTGGTCAGAGTACGAAGAAGAATATCACGATATGTATATCAACATTTTATTGAATAATCTTAATAAGTTGTACTTCAGATTTGGAAAGACAAATTTTATGGAGCAGTATTCACAAGTTTATTGGAAGCATACGCAAGAATTTATTTTGCAGTTGTGGAAAGAACTTCCGGATGGGAAAAGTGTTGCTGCTAATGAGGCAAGTTTTATAAAGATATTTGATGATTTTTTTGCGGAAACAATGAAGGTTTTTCCAGAATTCATTGTAAAGCAGCTTAGAGAATTTCAGAATTTATATAGAGCAAGCCGATATGAGGTGTTTGACAATTACAAATACATTATTCCGAATCCGGCATATTGCCACGACACTAGATGGAATGAAGATGGAGAAGCCTTTCTTTATTTAGCATATGACAATGAGGGGCAGGACTGTCAGAATATAAAGCTTGCCCAGAAAACATGCTTTGAGGAGTTACGGGCTAAAAATGGAGAACAACTCTCGGTATGTAAATTTAAAGTAGTACATAAAAGAGTTAAGATATTGGACTTGTCATATGATGGTATTGATTATGATGAGCAATTAAAGGAATTAACAGAATCTGAGCATGATTACAAAGAAAGAATAATGCAAGTGATTCAGGATAAGCCTAAGCTAAAGAATCGAATGGTGTCGTATGCGAAACATAAAGATGAGGAATCATTCAGAGCAGAGTTGGAGCGAATACAGAAAAAGCTAGGCTTAGATAGAGAAATACACCGGCAGGTACAGTTACAACTTTCAAAGATTTTGATTGGAAATATCTGTGACTCGATTTTTTATGCTGTGGATAAAGAGGATGATCCTAAGTTAGAAGCATATATTCCTTTTAGAGCATTCAGCAGATATCTGATGGCTAAGGGATTTGGTGGAGTAGCCTACAGAAGTACAAGAATGGCATTGATTGGTTTGCAAGGAAAATGTGTTACTCTTTTTAATGTGGAAGATGCAACATATATTGACGGTGAGATGGAAGTATATGAGTATCAACAGGATGGCTGCAAGTTTATAACAAAATATTAAGGGAGAATTTTTTATGCTTAGAAAACAGGCGGAATTTAAAGAATTGATAGAACAGGGAAAGTTTATAGAAGAATACATTGGCAAAGAAGTATTGTATTAAAAGAATGAAGTCCAATAATCATTTTAGAAGGATATGAATGGATTAGAGAAGTTCTTTCTTTGCTGGCTAAGAATATAAATTTATTTGAGAGCTGTCTGGTTCTTTTGGAAAATAATATGGAGCAGGAAGCGTAGATATTGGCAAGGAGTCAATTTAATAACTCACTGTGGATTAGTTATTTGTGTGATGATCATAACAATGAGAGAACCAAAGAGTATTATTATGAGTACCATATTTCAAAATTACTTCAGTTCAGAAATATACAAAAGAATGTATCGGAAAATAAATAAAAAATTCCGGTGCAGAGATAATTGAGGAGAGTGAAATAGAAGAAAAGATAACATAGGTAGAAGCATTGCTTACAAGTGAAGGGTACAATACTGAAAAGATATATACCAAGAGCATTGCAAAATTAGCAAAAGATTAACAAGAATTATTTGGTGTATATATTTCGATGTATTGCGAAGGAAGTGAATATGAGCACTCTAACCGAGGAAGGGTCGCATTTTTCAGAGAAGCAATATTGGATGAATATGATACGGATGCTGTGTTTAAAATAGAGCTGGGTAAATCTGATTTGACAACTTGGAAGCAAGTGTTCAATTTTGCTTTATTGAATGTATTTTACGGAATTGATGCGTTACACAGCAGAATAGAAAGCAGAGATAAGCATTTGTTTGATGCAGGGATGATTTCAGAACAGGCTATGGCACGTACTCTATATATGATAAAGGAATTGACTGATAAGCTGGATGCGTATGGTGTTGAGCCTTCATAAATATGGGGGTATTAAAGAATAAATAACAGCATATACTATAGTGGCTGTAGAAATTGCTTGACATGAAGTTCAAAGTCAAGTAAGATGAATACAGTGATCGCGTTGCAGAAACCTGTGAGGCCTGCGACCGGGGGAGAACCTGCGGGGTCTCCTCTTTTTTACTTTAAGGAGACATTGTATATGCCAAAGATTTTTTTGAGTTATGATCAGCAAATAGAAAAACTGAAAAATGAGAAAAATCTGCAAATTGATGATGAGGCATATGCCAAGGAGATTTTAAGGCAGACAAGCTACTATTCATTAATTGGAGGGTATAAGGATATCTTTAAAAATCCAACAACCAAGAAGTACAAGGATGGAACGAGATTTGAGGATATTGTAGAGTTGTATTATTTTGATGAATCTTTAAGGCAGTTGCTTTTGAGATATCTCATTAAAGTAGAAAATGAAATAAAGTCACAAGTCTCCTACTATTTTACAGAGAAGAATGGTGAGAACCAAAAGGAATATCTTGATACTGCAAATTACAATTATGTAGGTAAGAAAAATCAAAGAGATATTGACCGTTTAATAAAAATATTAGAAGGGTATGTTACAAAACCGACAGATTATCATTACATAAATCATGCACAGAGAAAATATGGAAATGTTCCGTTATGGGTACTGACAAATGCATTGACATTTGGAAATATCTCAAAAATGTATATGCTGCTTCCGCAGGATATACAGATTAAAGTCAGCAGGAATTATCCATGTATCAACGAGAGTCAAATGATTTCTATTTTGGCTGTAATGGTAAAATTCAGAAATGTCTGTGCGCATGGTGAACGATTATTTACATATAGAACTACCGACAGCATTCCAGATTTACCGATACATATGAAATTAAAGATTGCTCAAAAAGGCACACAATATGTGAATGGAAAAAATGATTTATTTTCAGTTGTGATTGCTTTAAGATATATGCTGAGTGATGGCTGGTATAAGGAATTTATAAAGGAACTTAAAGCATTAATTGACAAATATCTTAAGAAGCATGATAGTATATCGGAGCAAGAGTTATATGAGAAAATAGGTTTTCCGGAAAACTGGAGAAAGATAACTAGATATAGAAAACAATAGTGTATTAATTGGTCGGGATCAAGCCTCCAAGTCCCTCAAAATTTGTAGGTTCTTTTTAGGATGTCTTGTTTTTAGAAAGCTTGAGTTTCCGCAGAATGTAATTCTAAAATGAACATAGCTTCCCAAAGCACCAATCTGCCGGATTTTTGAAGCATTGGGAATAGCAGTTTTACGAATAGAGGTACTTTAATAAACCCCACCGGAGC
>OJLA01000662.1_pt1 | contig 26760 bp, 19 predicted proteins | sample 1596611 | NCBI WGS metagenome assembly OJLA01 (sample SAMEA4350168, study PRJEB24818) | metagenome | biome: human; feature: gut; material: faeces | place: Denmark | collected 2013-09
TAAAGTTTTTTGCAGGGTCACTCAATGCGCCCTAATGATTAATATAAACATTCCTTCATTACTATTATACTATAATATTTGAAATACTAAAACTAAGAGATTAACTCCTAGTTTTAGTATACGAAAAAGCTAAAATTGTGATTTTTAAAAAAATTATCTTGAAAACGTTTTCATAATAAAAAGTAAGACAATTTGCCTTACCTTTTAAATTTACATGTAGTTTTTATTCAATAATTTGATTTTTTATAGTTCATCATTTTCATCTAAATATGTAATAATGATTGATATATACCGATTTTTTAAGCTATAAGCATTAATATGAGCCTTTCTTTCATTTCTTAAGGTTGCATTAAGTGAATATGTCTTTGAATCATTTAATATTTTCTTAAGTTGTGGCAAATAATTTTCTTTTTTTATACCGAAAGCTTCATCTAATGGCTTTAAAGAATACTCCTTAGGATCAATATTATTCTCTTTTATATAACTTGGATTAATATAATATATGTTCATATTATCAATATCTTCTGATGATGGTCCAACAATTAACACTGAAAGGGGGCTTTTATTAAACGTCCTATGAATTTCTTTAAATAAAGAATATATTTCTTTATTTTCGTTGGATTTTGTCCAGAAGCTAATAAATGATGTAAGTTTTCTTTGACTCATAAATACTTCAAAATCATCCATACTCATCGGCTTAGAATAATAATATCCTTGAATTAAATCACAATCAAATTCATGTAGGAGTTCACATTGTTCTTTTGTTTCAACACCCTCAGCAATAACTGGAAGATTAATTCTATGAGCCATTGAAATAACTGATGTTAATATCTCAGATGTCTTTTTATTATTAATATCTCCATCAAGGAATTTCATATCAAGCTTTAAAACATCAATTGGAATATCCTTAAGACTATTAAAAGATGAATATCCTGATCCGAAGTCATCCATCTCAACTATAAATCCAGCCTTTTGTAGGGCAACAACATTTTTAATTAATAAATCTTGATCATTTACGAATGCTGATTCTGTTATTTCAAGCTTAAGTCTATTCGTTTCAATTTGATATTTATCCTTTAATCCTATGATTGTTGAAACAACATCAATAAGGTAAAAATCCTTTGTTGAAATATTAACAGAAATGGATAGTTTTTTATATTCGTCATCACTCCATTTTTTTAAGAAGCGACATGCTTCTTCCCAAACAAACATATCAAGACGATTAATCATCATATTTTTTTCAAATAAAGGAATAAATTCAGAAGGAGGAATCATTCCATATTTAGGATGATGCCATCTAATTAAAGCTTCCGCTCCAATTATTGTATTATCATAAGAATTTATTTGTGGCTGAAGATATACTAAAAACTGATGGTCTTTAATAGCATCTTCAAAATCTAAAATTAAATTTTGACTTCTGATATAAGATTCATTAACCTTTTCGTCATATAAGGCAATTGTTTTTGAATAATCATGGGCAATATAATGAAGTGTTTTTATAGCCCTTTCATATGCACTCTCAATATTATCATCCAAAATATTTGCAATACCAATTTTCAAAACTAATGGTGTTCTATTTATAATTTTATCAATTGCTTCCTTAATTAATTTTAATCCATCGTTAAGTTTTGCACTTTTTATAAGGATAGCAAACTTATCGCCTTCCATGCGACCATAAATAATTCCTATTTTATTATCAATATCGGTTAATGCCTTTCCAACCTGCTTTAAAATTATATTTCCTCCATTAACACCAAGCATTTCATTAACAACCCTAAATACCTCAAAGTTAGTAACTAAAATATCATATTCGCCTTTATATGTATTATAAATTTTAGAAGCTTGTTCAAGAAAATATCTTCTGTTATATATTCCGGTGACATCATCATGTGATGCTTCATATGTTCTAAGCCTTTTTTCTGTTTCTCTTAAGGTTACATCATGGAATAAATAAACACTTGCCTGAAGTCTATTTTTATAATCCTTGATTTCATTTGTTTCTATATCAAAGTATAACACTTGATTATTATATGAAATAGACAAAAGACTATTATTAAAACGATCAATACGATCTTGACAATATTTTTCAATATCATTTAAACAAACATCATTTTTGTCATATTTACCAAGAAGTGCTAATTCCTTCCCCTTTTTGTTAGTATATAGCAGTTTCCCACAATTATCAAAAATTACAAGAACATCGTTCATATCTTCAATAATGATACCTTGAATTTTATCAATTAAAACTCTTGGAGTATACTTAAAGCTTAAAAAATATATAACTGTGGCTATAATACTATACATAAATATAGATGGATCTACTATAAATCTTAAAATATAGGCAATTCCATTTATTACAATCGTAATAAATGTACATATTAAAATTGATGAATATTTAATCTTATATACAACAGGCTGTACAACACTTTCATAGATTAACAGTAGCATTGTAAGAAAAAACATACCATAGCTCAAAATTTGGTGTAAAACATAAGGCCATTTAGCGTTAATCAATAAATATGTATAGCCACTTTTTTCAAAAACCTCGAATGTTAGAGCATAATTTGTAAAAATATTTACACATAATGAAATAACATCAGCAATAACTAGCCATATAGTAATCGTACTTACAACAGTATTTCTTTTATGTCCCGTATAGCTATTTGTAAACGCAAGTAAAGACAATAAAAGAGCATCCTCAAGCATTAAGATAACCGTTTGACTTACCTTCATCAGCCAAAAATTATTTGATAAAAGATAAGCAAAATAAACAAAATTACTTAAGACTGAAAAAATAATTAATACTAAAAAAATATTTCTATCTTTATTTTTAGATTTTGATGCTAAGCTCGTAACACATCCTAGCAAAATGATTGCAACAAGATTAAACAATGCAAAAAAATATTTAGGCATAGAACTCACTTCCTTAAAAAACAATCTTATAACATAATTCTAATATTTTTTTTAAAATTAATCAACTATTCATATTGAATTTCACAATTTTTTAGATAATTATTCTTAATATTGAGTCCCGTAGTACAATTACCAATAAATTTCGATGTTTGTACCTCATTATCTTCCGGAGCATAAAATAATGTTCTACTTTGAATATTTAAAGACATCGCAAAAAAATCATTTTCAATAAAATCGATAGAATAGCCCATCATATTCATACCATTAAGCATAATCAAACAAGAGCTGGAGTCACCTTCTTCATATAAATATTTTATATTATTCTTTGTAATTAAAATATTATCATTTAAATTTTGTCCATAATATCTAAATAATGTTCCAATTAATGAATTAATAGTTATCTCGTTTTCATTAATTTGACCACTTACATTGTATAAAACATAATTTATATATTTATTGGTTATAATTTTATTATTAGATATATTATTAACATTAAGCATAACATCAGTTGAGTCAAGATTTATAGTTATTTCATTATTCTTAACATTTTTAACATTATGAAGGATATGAACCTGAAATTTATAACTATCAAGATATGAATCAACCGAAATTCTATTTCCTGAAAATTCTTCAATATAATTAATTTTTCCATCTGACGTAGCTTGAGCTTCAATAGCTCTAAAATTACCTGTTCCTTTACTACTTAAATGAATTTTCATATCGTTGTTCTTTATTACAACATTTTGTCCCTTTGACCAAATCAAACCACCAATTGAACATGCATCTATTTTATTATCCTCAAAGCTAATATTTGAATGTTGTTTTCCCGTTCCAAGAGTAAAATTCATAACGCTCGATGATGTACCATCATCAGGAATAGTAAAATTATTTCCTTTAATTAAAACATTATCAATTTTACCTGGCGAAAACACTGCAAGAATTTCATCATGAGCAATTTTATAAAAGTTTGAATTTAAAACCTTACAATTTTTACTACCCTTTTGCCAAAAATCACGAATCCATAATGCTCCTCCAGCCTCACTATCACAAAGGTTTGTAAACGAACAATTATTAATAATTACATTTTCCCAATTACTATATAAATCCATATTAGTAAATTCTCTATCCTTATTATTAATAGTTAAAACAGTATCAGGAATCAAATAATTTGAATCTATAATTTCTATATTTTTACTACCATGAACGCCAAGCTGCGTTTTAATACCATCAATACATCTTTTCATATCATAGGTAATATTAAGCCTTGAAAATAGTATATTAGTACAACCAGTTATATTAAAGAAAAATTCACCATAAGTACTATCATTGTAAGAATCATTAACTAAAATTGTTGAATTATTTCCTAAAATCGTAAAATCACTTTGGTTATTGAGACTAATTCTATTATTACATAAATAAGTTTCTTCATCTAAAATTAACGTAGTAATATTATATTTTTTTAAGGAATTAAAGATATTTATAAATGTTTGCGAATCGTCTATATTTGGTATAAGACCTAATGCTTTTCCATTTATAACACCTTTATAAGCAATTGGTCTTGCATAAAATTCAGTTCCAAGAGTAATATCTAAGCCCAAATTATCATCTACGATTTCATATGCCGTATCAAGATTTTTAATATAAACAATATCTGATATTTGATAATTTTTGGTATTTAATGCCGAAATATCATCTTCTTCATTTGAATAGTTCAACTTTAAATAATCTTCTTTAAAAGATATATCTTGTCCTTCTATTTTATAAACCTTATTGTTATATAAAATTGTATTATCATTATAAATAGGTAAATTTAGGGCATTTGTAAAATAATTATAAAATGATAAAGATTCATCCTTATTGTACGATGATGCAATATTCCTTAAATAATATAAATCTTGATTAACATCATTTGTTAATAATATTGGTGCTCTACTTGTGAGAACTTTTTCTATATTAACGTTGCATGACGAAAGTGCAATAACAGCCAAAAATGGTAAAATGATTCTCTTTTTCATATTAACCTCTCAAAATTAAATGAACATGTTACATACATATTATCATTTTTATTTTAACATTTTTCGACATTTTTTTAAATATAATAAAACAAAAACCTATAGGTTTAATATATAAATATCATTCCTATAGGTTTATTCTTAATTAATTATTAAAAGCAATTGAAATAGATCTAATATAGCAATTACTTGCATGTTCAGCATCAAAAGCAATCGTAATTACGGTTTCTTCTTCAAATGTATGGGTATAATTTTGGCTTCCATTTGAAACACCATTAATTAAACAATATCCATAAGTAGCATCAAATGGAACAACTGTTACAGTTGCGTTTGCAGCAACCTTAAAGCTAAATGACCCAGCCGTTAATTGTGTATAATTGTTGTTGTTATATTTTAAATCACTAGATTTTGTGATTTTTGAGTTACTAAGAGTTTCATCAGCTTTACCTGTTGCAAAATCAAGAATAGTATTTTCTTCAAAAACATCTGATGTAGCTTCGTCTTCAATTACAACTTCAAAATAGCCAATATATCCACCATTAGCTGCTGAAATTGTAACAAGTCCTTCTCCTGTAATAGTATATTCATATTTTGTCATGTCACCAGCACCAGTTGAGTCAGTTGATGTTGATATTTCAGTATCCCCAAGTTTAACAATCGCATTATTCTTACCCTTGTAAAAACAAATATTTAACTTACAAGCTTTAGAAACATTGAAGGAAATTGTAGCACCTGCATTAAAATTTAACCAATTATTTTGGCCATTTGATGAACAACCTTCAAATGTTACCTTTTCATATGTTGTTTTATTCGCATCAAGTAAAATTGTTTCATTACTATTACAATTTTTTACATTTGTTCCTGAATAAGTGCCACCTTTAAAATTATAACCGGTTGTTTCTGATATAACTTCCTTATCACATAAAGCCTTAGCATAAATAATAGGATTATTTTCCTTAGAAGTATTAGAACGTGCAATGTTCCATGTACCAGCATTTTCTAATTTGTAAACATAAATCGTTAATTTATCTTGTGTGGTAGTTGAAACAATAGTCGCATCATTTGTTCCATCATTAACCTTTGGAGCCGCAGCTATACAACCAATATCAGCTGTAACTACTGTTAAAGTAACAGCCTTTGTGGTTGAAATTGTAAGTAATCCAGCACTATTAAGCTTCAAGCCACAAGATGTTGTAAATGATTCACCAGCTAAATTAGTATAAGTAATAGATGTTTTTAAAGCTTTATATGCTGAGTTATTAATATTGAAATTATCAATTCCTTGTGCACCATCCTCAGCATCAATGGCTGTATCAGTTGTATACCATTCAGAAACAGTCCAGTTTGAATCCTTTGCCTCACATGTAATTGAATCAAAGACACCACTTCCATCACAAGCCGTTGCCGTAAATGTTACTGTTCCTGCCTTCTTAAATGTTACTTTTCCTGTGTATTTATCAACTACACCTATTTCTTCATTAGATGATGACCATTTAATAGATTTATTTGTAGCATCAGATGAAACAGCAGCTGAAAGTTGTAAAGCCACACCTACAGTGTATTTAGTAGAACTTCCTGTAACCTTAATTTCAGAAACATTCTTTTGAGCAATTGTCGAATCTTCAGTTACAACTACTCTTGTAATATAAGTTGTAGCCTTAGCAGTAATAACAATATTCTTAGCATTTTCATCATATACAACATAATCTTGTTCAACTTGAGTATTTGTCGAACCATTATTAAAGAATAATACTGCTTCATTTTGAGTATCAGCCTTTACCTCAGCAGTTCCCGCATAATAGCCATAAACCTCGACATAAGATTTTCCCTTTACAGGAATTGTAATAGTAGCACCTTCGCCACCGCGATAATGATTTTTCTCACCTTCGCGTGCAAAACCTGAACATAGAGCTGATTGATCTTGAGACCCATCGAATTCATAAATTGTTGATTCACCAATAACTTCACCTGTAAGAACATCAGATGATGAATCAGCATCAACTACGAAATTATTTTCAGCAATTAATCCGTCAATATCCCAGCTATTGGCAATATCCTTCTCATACTTTCCTTTTCCTGTATTATAAATACGGTTTAAAATGGCTTTTCTTCCACTATATTCCTTTGATACAGTATCAGCATCTAGAATATCATTATTTCCTTCATAGCCTATTGAATCAGCTGTTGCCTTATCCATCTTCCAACCAATAATAGTTTTTGGATATTCGGTAGCTATTTGATTTTTATACCAAGGATTAGCTTCTACTCCTTCACAAGTTGTATTAATATATGCAACCTGATTATAATATCCAGAAGACCATGGCGTACGAGCAAGATATGTTGCTTGTTCTGCATTAGCTTCTTTTACAGTTGAGTTATAAATAACTAAACCCTTACCAACTTTAGATGAAACAGCCATTCTTGGAGCTGTTAAATATGATGCATGAGTTGTAGCATTCTCATCATATAAAGAGACAATTTCACACTTTTCATAAAGAGCCACTGAGCCTGCAGCTTCCATCCAAATAAAATCAGTATCCCCCTCGATATAGCAGCTATAAAACCAAGCCTTGCCAGCTGTTCTTAAGGTATCTTGATGAGATTTAAATGAGCAGTTATATGCAACTGTATTACCCTTAGTGTCTGTACCTAAAACTTCAGCTTGCACATCACCCTTATGATCAGCACGTGACCAATCACTTTCCAAAGTAATATTTTCAAGAATAATATTTCCTGTTCCTTGAATTTCTAAAAGCTCACGACCACGCATTTTACCCATATCGCTTCCGTGGCCTTTAATAATAACATCTGCTCCATATTTTGTATCAGTTGCACCAACAATTTTAATAGTAGCAGAGCCATTATAGCTTAAACCATTTTCATTATAAGTACCCTTTTCAAGCCTAATTGTATAAGTTTTAGTATCTCCACTTGTAGGAATTGCTGCAAGTGCTTCTTTAATTGACTTATACTCAACACCATTTAATTCAATCGCAGCATGAACCTCTGGGGTTGGCGTTGGTGTTGGGGTTGGTGTAGGATTTGGCGTTGGTGTAGGTGTTGGCGTCGGCGTTGGGGTTGGTGTAACTACACCTCCAGTCGTATTACTTGGAGTCTCCGTAGGAATAATTCCTGATATTTTATCACAGGATGTAACACCTACTAAGGCTCCACCAGCTAATAAAATAGCTAATGTTTTCGAAACAATTTTCTTTTTCATCTTTTTTCATTCTCCTTCTTTTTTTATAAAACGCCCGATGTAAGCGCTTTATTAGAATGATAAGATTATAGCAAAGTAAATTTTACTTGTAAACGTGTTTTACTAAATATGACATAGTTTACTCAAATTTCGTTACACTTTTTTTAAACTTGTAACGATTTTTTATTTGCAAAATGTAAGCGCTTTATTTATAATGTATTTACTAAATGTTTTTGTTTTGTGGAGGAATATATGGAATTTTCAAATAATAAACGAGCCCAAGATTCGCAAAGAGCAATATATAAAGGATTAAGAAGACTTCTTGAAAGAAAAGATTTAAAGGATATTACGGTTGTTGATCTTCAAAATGAATGTAATATTTCACGAGCTACCTTTTATCGTAATTACCGAAATATTATTGATGTTTTAGATGTTATTTTTAAATGGTATTTTAATGAATATCAAGAATTAAAAAAAGAAGAAAGTAATAAGCTGCTTTTCTTCTTCCGTTATTGGTATTTACATCGTGACCTTTTAACTATTATTGTCGAAAACAATCTCGATATTATTAAAAATTGTATGATTAGATATTCTAAGCCAAATACAGATCCATACTTTATCGAAATTAAATATGGACTTGTGACATCCATTATTGTATATTGGTCTAAGGAAAGAAAAACTTCTCCCGAAGAATTATATGATAAAATTAAAAAAATGCTTGATGTCAAAGCCTACGAATTAATTACAAAGAACTAAAATAGCACTTAAAATGCTATTTTTTTATTTATCTACTCATCAAAATATAAATAATACAAATTGGTAAGCCTTTAGTTTATTGCATCATAATCATTAGATTTTTTTATTTTTTCCTCTTATAATTTATATCAATTTAATAAATGGCTTATCTGCTTCTGCAAAATCTAATTTTTGCATTTCTTCTTTTGAAGCCCATTTATAATCAGTATGTTCTGTTAAGGTAAGATTACCAGCAATTAATTTGCATTTATAAGCATATAAGGTAATTCCAAAATCAGCAAACGGCTCAATATGATGATATTCATATGTAGATAAACCAATATACTTTATTGGTAAAATTTCTGATTTTAATTCCTCTTTTATTTCTCTTATAATTGTTTTTTCGTGCTTTTCTTCTTTTTCTACCTTACCACCAGGAAATTCCCATTTTCCTTCTAAAGCTCTTCCTGGACCTCTTTTACAGCAAAATATTCTACCTTTTTCGTCTTCAATTAATGCACAGACAACCTCATAATGTTTCATCTTATCACCTTTAATTAAATAAATTTCATCTATATAAACATTACCATATAATGAGGTAATGTTTTTTTACCATCTAGAAAACCAACATTACCATTTACAAACTTATATGATACCTTAGGATGATACTTATTAATAAAACTATTTAAAGATGGCGTTGAATCATTTCCTGCCTTTACTTCAATTGGAATTACTTCACCATTCTTTTCAATTACAAATTCAATTTCCATAGAAGAATTTTGAGTTTTATAATAATAAAGCTTATATCCTCTTTTCAAAAGTGACTCGGAAATAATATTTTCATAAATTCCACCTTTAGCGTTGCCTTTTAAGGTATTATTTAAAATAGCAAGCTTTGTTTCAGGCCCATATAAATATAATAGCAAGCCTGTATCATTTAAATATAATTTAAATTGATTATCCATTTCATAAGCAAGCAATGGAATATATGCTTCATTAACATTTGAACATTTATTAACTAGGCTTGAATCACATAACCACTTTATACTTCCACCATATTTTTTACTTGTTTTACCTTTTTCAACTACACTATATTGAAACTTCTTGTATTCTTTAGCAAGCTGCTTTGGAATTGAATCATAACATTGCCTTACTTTAATTTTTTCTTGCCCTTTAGCATGCTTAGAAATATCATCTTGATAATCAGCCAAAATCTTTCCTTGTATTTTTGAAGCCTCTTGAAAATTATTTGTATCAATAAAAGTTTGAACAACCTCTGGCATTCCTCCAACAATCATAAATTCTCTAAATAATTCTAAATATTTATCATTTAATTCTTTAGGAACTTCTTTATTACTAATATAAAAATCTTTTAAATATGCTATTGCATCATCATTATATCCTTTTGCCCATAAAAATTCTTCAAAATCAAGTGAATACATTGTTATTTGTTCTTCGTATCCAACAGGTAATGATGTTGGTTCAGTTACATTTTTATCATCATCTTCAAGATAAGATAAACCTAAAAGTGATCCTGAAGAAATTACATCAACACTACCATCTTCTACCAAAAATTTAACAGCAGTTCTAGCTTCAGCACAAACCTGAATTTCATCTAAAAATAAAAGTGTCTTAAAAGGAATTATTTTTAAATTAGGAATATATGCACTCAACCTTTTAAAAATTTCTTCAGCTGATAAATCACCTTTAAAAATGTTCTTATATAAAGGATTCTTTAAAAAATTAATTTCAATATAACTTTCATACTCATTTCTACCAAACTCTCTTACTAAGTAGCTCTTCCCTACCTGTCTAGCACCTTTAATAATTAAAGCAGATTTATCTTTTCTTTGTTTCCAATTAATTAAATACTTATACATTTTTCGTTTAATCATTTCAATCGCATCCTTTAATACAATATGATTATATCATATTTTTTTAAAAAAGGAATATTTTTGGATAGCTATTTTAATATTTTCGGAATATTTTTGGACCATTCTTTTATCAAATTAGGAATATTTTTGGACTGCCTCTTAAGAGCTTTTGGAATATTTTGAAATTATTTTTTAAACATTTCTATTGCACATTCTATATCTGTAGAGCAATCAAAACCTGTGCGCTTAGCACTTCTTTTCATACATTCAATTAATTCAATTGATTGAAAATGTTCACTTAAATCATCAAATATAGAACAAACATAACTTATAGCTTCTATTGAAATAGTATCTAGATATTTAATCGTTCCCTCAAGGTTATCACTTAATATATCATACATTTCATGCCATATTCTTTCTTGTGCACAGTCATCATTTAACTCAATTTTCTTATTTTCATCAATTAGTTCTTCTTATTTTTTTATATTCATTTACTTCATCTCTTTTTAAATATTAAGCATTAATTTTTTTCACTTGTTCAAATTTACCACTTGCATTATATTCAACATATAATTTACGGGTATCATTTACTAATTGGCTAAGAAGTTTTTCAACAATGTTTGATTTCTTATATTCGATTGTGTATAAAAATCCTTTATATGGAGCATCACTTCCATCATACAAATGATAATCGATTTCATCTTCTTGAATATTGCCATTTGAATCTTTTAATAATAAATTTATTACAACATCGCACACATCATTTGCATCATTTATAAGCCATAATTGGTCATCTAAACCACCTAATTCAAAATGATATTTTTTAATATTGATTTCATTAAAAAAATCATCCTTAGAAATATATTCTTTACTTAACAATAATAATTCATTCATTCATTCATTCTTGACCTCCAATTAAAAATGACATATATAAAGGAATAGTATAAATATTATTATTTTGGCCTATATTACCATTAATAAGTTTTATAGCATTACTAACATTATATTTATCATTTTTTAATAATTCATTTAATGATTTAGTATTACCATTTGTAGATTTTACCTCAACCGCAACAATTTCATTTTTTATTTTGGTTATAAAATCTATTTCAAGGCCAGAAGATTTATTAAAATAATACAGATTTTTACCATTTTTTATAAATGATTCAGCAATTATATTTTCATAGATTGCCCCTTTATATATTCCCATATCTTTATTTAGTATTTCATCATATGTATCATTTCCTAGCATAGCCATAAATAAGCCTGTATCTGTAATATATAGTTTAAAGCATTCCTCATTTTTATTACCTTCTAATGGTAATTCAATATTGTTTAAATTATAACATAATTTTGCAAGTCCAAATTCTTCAAGCCAAGTTATTGCAAATCTATACTCCCTTCCTTTAGCCTTCTTATCAATTTTACTATATTGAAATTTTTTATTTTCTTTTGCAAGTTGAGAAGGGATAGAATTATAAACCTCCATAATTTTGGTAAGCTCATTCTTATCTACATATTTTTCTTCCTCTTCATCAAGGTGCTTTGCAAAATCATCCTTGTAGTTTTCCAAAATTCCTATTTGAATATCATATACTTGATTCAAATCCTTCGTTAATAAGAAGGTATTAACTGCATCAGGAAGACCACCAACACATAAATATTCTTTATAATATTTCATAAAAGAATTATTAACAGTTTCACTAACCTTTTCTTTCTTTTTATAGCAATCCTTTATATAATCTATTAATTTATCATCAATACCACGAGCCCATAGGTATTCTTCAAAATCCATAGAATACATTTGAATAGGATATTCAAAACCAGTTGGAATTCCTTTTCCTTTTTTCTTATTATAACCTCTTAGTCCAATTAATGATCCAGTACAAATAATATCAAATCTACCATCTAACATAAATGGCTTTATAGAAGCTCTAGCATTTACACATTCTTGAATTTCATCAAAAATAATAACTGTTTTATTAGGAATAAATTTATTACCTGGAAGAGCAGCTGACATATCTCTTATGATATCATCAACAATTAAATCTTTATCAAAGATATTTTTTATTGATTCTAAGTCCATAAAATTTATATATACAACATTTTCATATTTACTTTGACAATACTCTTTAACAACTGTTGTTTTGCCAATTTGTCTTAGACCTCGCAATATAAGTGCACGTTTTTTTATTTTTAAAGAATTTTCCCATTTTTTAATTTCATTCATTATTTTTCGTTTAAACATATCTATCACCAATTTAAGTATACACTTTTTTATAGTCACTTTCAATAGTATATTACACCTTTTTATAGCCACTTTGATAAACAATTTACACTTTTTTCAAGCCACTTTTCAATAAAAAATACACTTTTTTCAGGCAAGTTCTATGAAATAATTGATTGTTTATATGTTTAAAACATTTATGTAAATATAAAACTTTTTTTATTCATTTAGTTAAATGACATTTTAGCTTATTAAATAAATTTTGTAATTAGTTTTAAATCTTAATATGTGTTCTTATATCCTTCTTGAATTTCTTTTTCATCAAATTCAATCCAAGAACCTGTTTTATTTAATATTGTTATTTTTTAGGGATATCAAATATAACTGGATTTTTAAAATTATACATATATGCTCTTTTAAATTTCTTTTGACCTAAATAATTATTAGATTCAATTTCATCTTCATATGTAAAATTTTCTCCAACATGCCAATACACATAATCTTCATTAGAACCATCAATATTTTTTTTTTGAGCCACTCGTATTCTTTATTTGAGCCATCTTCAATTAAAATTTAATTGAGAGATAACACACTCTCAATATTGTGTAGATGGAAGCTTTAAAACGCCTTTAATTTATTATAATAATTACTACACATAAATATAATCTAAACTTCTTTTCAATCAATTATATAACATTATATATTAATTTTTATTTCATTTATAAATATAAATAAATTTATCATTATATTTTTTTAACCTTATAATTAGGATTTTTTATTCCACCATCATAAAAATGAGATTTTCGTCTATGATAAACTATTGTATTATCCTCAAATTTTACATCTATATCATTAGTTCCTCGATATGCAATGCAAGTTGCTTTCATTCCACAATTCATTAATCTTGTTTCACCTAAACAAGAATTTTTCTCTAAATTTAATTTTTTAACTTTTAGATTTCTATTCCTAATTCGACCATCTAAAAATTCACCTTTACCTCTATGATAAAGGATTAATCCATCTTCAAATTGAACATCTATATCATTAGCTCTTCTATATGCAATACATGTGGCATTCATTCCACAATTTTGCATTTTCACAGTTCCTTTACAACTTGATTTAGAATAATTTGGATTACGAATAGAACATGTATCAAAAGAATTTTTAGATTTATGCTGTACAATTGTTCCATCTTCAAATTGAACATCTATATCATTAGAATCCCTATAAACAATACATGTAGCCTTCATACCACAATTCATTAATTTGGTCTCACCTAAAATATAGTTTAAACTTTTCTTTTTAATATCATTTAAAAAATCATTTGATAAAATTATATTATCATTTATTCCTAACATATTTAATAATTCATTAATATAATATTCTAATTCTTTGTAGTATTCAATTTTATTACTATGAGAATTACATTTCATCAAAAAATTAATATGCTTTGATGATTCATGAATTTTACATCCAGCTTCAATAAAAGAATATAATTTTATAATTTCATTACTATGACATACTAAATTATATTTCAATTTAGATAATTCAGTCTCACTTTCATGCCAGGGATAACCATCATATTCAATACCAATTTTTTTTGATGGTATCCATATATCTATTTCTAAATTAAAATTTGTTTTAGTATTTTTTAACCAATCAGGCCTAAAGCATATTTTTACATCATTAAAATAATGTTTTAAACATTCAAAAATTATTCTTTGAGGTAACGATAAAGCAGTAAAATTTGGATTACCTATTTCACCTCTTATAAATTCAGCTTTATTTTTATGTTCAACAATAGTTCCATCTTCAAATTGAATGTCTATATCTCTTGCATTACGATAAGCAATGCAGATGGCTTGTTGCCCATTATTCATTACTACACTCTTATTTAAAATTTTACTTTTAACTTGGTTAGAATATGCCATAGCATTTAGAGCATTATGATTAATATTAGGATTACCAACCCTACCATTAATAAACTCATATCTAATTCTATGCTCTACAATTGTTCCATCTTCAAACTGAATATCTATATCTTTAGCTTTACGATAAGCAATACAGGTGGCTTTCATACCACATTTTTGTTCAATAGTAATTCCTAAACAAGATTTATTGTTAAAACTTGGATTATTAATTTTACCCCTTTTAAATAAAATTTTCCGCCTTTTATAAACAATTACTCCATCTTCAAATTGAACATCTATATCACTCGAGTTCCTATAAGCAATACAGGTGGCTTTCATGCCACATTTTTGCATAATTGTTTCGCCAAGGCATGAGGATTTTTCTATACGTTTTTCTATTATTTTATTCATTTTTTCTAATGATATCTTAACTGCTAAATTAGGATTATTAATAAAACCATGTGTAAAATCAGTTTTCCTTCTATGCTCAACAATAGTTCCATCTTCAAACTGAACATCTATATCTTTGCAATTATTATATTTAATACATACTGCTTCCATACCACATTTTTGTTTAAAACTTTGGTTTAAACATGATGCTTTATCTATTAATCTTTGCCCTTTTAAAGCTAAATTGGGATTTTGAATACTACCTTCTAAAAAAGAAGTTTTTGTTCGATGCTTAATAATAATTCCATCTTCAAATTTTATATCTATATCTTTATTGTTTCGATATAATATGCAGGTAGCTTTCATACCACATTTTTGCATAACAGTAACACCAATACAACTAGCAGGATTAAAATTAGGATTACTTATACTTCCTTGAATAAAACAATCTTTTGTTTTATGATAAACAACAGTACCATCCTCAAATTTAACATCAATATCTCTTGCATTATTATAATTAATACATGTAGCAAATTGACCATTTTTCATAATGATAGATTTATTTAATATCTCATCTTGCTTAGCCATAGAGTATTTTTTCCCATTAATTGCCGCAATGTTTATATTTGGATTAGCAATGCCACCATTTAAAAAATTAATTTTTGTTTTATGATAAACAACTGTACCATCTTCAAATTTAATATCAATATCCTTATTCCCCCTATAAGCAATACATGTAGCGTTCATTCCACAATGTTGCATAACTTTTCGCCCAATTATATCATCATTAAATTTTGGCATGTAATCACCAACTTCCATCTAAAATTGTACCATATAAAGTCTAAAAAGTAAAAAACACCTCTTAAAAAAGAGATGTCAATTAAAACAATGATTGCTTCTTATATCCTTCTTGAATTTCTTTTTCATCAAATTCAATCCAAGAACCTGTTTTATTTAATATTGTTATTTTCTTAGGAATATCAAATATAACTGGATTTTTAAAATTATACATATATGCTCTTTTAAATTTCTTTTGACCCAAATAATTATTAGATTCAATTTCATCTTCAGCATCTTCATATGTAAAATTTTCTCCAACATGCCAATACACATAATCTTCATAAGATATTTGATCTATTGATACAAAATCAACATATCCATAAATAAGATTTGTTTTACTTTTTAGTAATGCAATTTTTCCTCTTTTATTAGTAGGATGAAGTCTTACATCACATGGTCTTAAACCATTTAATATATCTAAAAGATATTTTTCATACATTGATAAAGCATACATTATATCTTGCCTTCAATTTGAAGATTCTCTTTAGCCTTAGCTGCATCTTCAATTAATTTAATTAGAGTATCAATATCATCTTCATGATTATGCTTATTCCAAAATTGAATCACATGCTTAATATCAATCAAAAAAGCATATATTGATTCGTATTTATTTTCAGTATTTTCTTTCCATTCAGCCATTGAAAAGCCAATATAATGAATTAAATCATTTGTATTAAATTCATTTGAATACATATTATATGGTAAAATAAAGGCATTTCTAATGTCATTAACTTTAATATTTGAATTTTTCTTTAAATAATCACCATATGTAATTTGTTTTTGAATAGACGTTGTTTCAGGAAGATCAGCTGCTTCATTAGTTGTTCCAAATCTATAATATTTGGAGTCCAGAATATAAGCAATATTTGTTTCATTATTAATTAATATTGAATCAGGTCTTAATTCTGAGCTTGGAATCTTCTTAAATGAATCCTGAGCTAAATACCAATTTGCTTTAGGATTAAATTCTTTTAGATTTTTTTGATTACCAAATATTGAATCAATCATTCTTTCAAAAATGTAATAATACGAATCAACACCATAAACAAATTCATCATTATTACTTTCACCATCAAGTCCTTCTAACACTTTAAGCATATGATTTAATCTTAGTTTTTTATAATCATCAAATGATTTCTCAATTTCAGCTCTTAAAGCATGTAAATATTGATTTTTTATAGAATTATTAAATGGTTTAGTTACAATTGATTTTGAATTTAAATTAAAAAGCCAACCTATAAAATCAATACTTTTTTTTACGCAATATTTATGAATATCTACAATAATATTATCAAATGAATTTCTAACCTCAACTACAATGTCCTTATAAATCAAATTATTATTTGATATAATAGGTTGATTTTTCATTGTTCGTTTCCAATTAATTTTTCCTCGTTGATTATTCTTAAATTCTTTTTCACGATTTACATAAAAGCCATTATTTAAATAATCTTTAATAATCCATAAATAAGATAGTATAGCAAAATTATTATTTGATAGTGAAGATTCAATTTTAGCTTTATTTAAGCTTAATGTCTTAGCAATTTTAATTGTTCCTAAAATAGATAAAACATCTTTTCTAAATTCTTTAAAATCTCTCTTATAATCAGTAAGTTGATATGATTCAGGATAATAAAAATCAATAATATTATTTTTTATTTTTATGCCTATAAAAGAGTCATCAAGCTTTCCAGTAACTGAATGTAGTTTTAGATTTTCATCACTTAACATAATTAATTACCATTCTTTTTAAAGATATTTTCTACAAAAACATTCTTTCCATCAATATCATTTGAACCTGATTTTACATAATTATCGATAAGGTCATCTAAAGTTTTAGCATCTTTAAATAATACAGTTCTATCGTATTTAACAACATCATCCCATAAATACTCAAAAATTTTATAAGCAAATTCCTTACGTTGAACCTCATCAGATGTAACATTTTCAGTTCTTAATCCTTTTTCATCAATAAAGTAAACGCCTAATTGTTTATCCTCTGAATTAGTTATTTCATCTTTAGATTCTATAATGAAATTATTAATTGCAGTACAAAATTCTTTCCAATCTAAATCCATACCTGGAATAAGCTTAGTAGCATAGCTATGTTTTTCAAATGTATTCTTTAATTTTTCAAACTTCCAACGTCTCTTAAAAGCGGTATCTAATGTAAATACATTTTGATCACTTGTATTCATTGTTGCAAAAATACTTAAATTAGATGGTAATTTAATATATTCAAATGAATAATCAGGATTTTGTTCCTGCAAATATTTTTGAATATTAACATTGGTAATATTATAGACACTGGTTCCATTATCTCTATCTAATAATTGGAATATATCGCCAAAAATACTAGCAGCATTTCCTCTATTTAATTCTTCTATTACAAGAGCAACAGGTAAATCAGGATTTTGAATAGCTTTATTCAAAGCTAAAGTAAATGGCCCAGGATTAAATTCATAAGTAACTTTATCACCATTTACAATAGGCATAATTTGTCCAACAAAATCAGTATTTGTATAATCTTGATAGAATGTTGTTCTAACAGCATCAATACAAAGTCCTTCTTCATTATGACGATATTTTTTTAATAAAGTATGTTCAACATAATAGCTTTTACCACAACCAGGTGTACCATAAACTATTAAATTAGAACCATCTTTATTAGAACAGTTATAATCAAATGATTCACCATAAGAAAAAGATTTAACTAAATTATTTTTCTCCTCATCAAGGTATCTTCCAATTTTTATGCTATTTTTAAAAGACTCTTTTGCTTTATTAGATAATTTAAGTTCATTTATTAATGAATCAACAATTAAATCATCAAGTTCATTTACATGTTTTATTGAAAAACATTTTATTGTATCAGATTCCAAAGGTATTTTTTTATTTATGCATAAATAATCTTGTTTTAAGTTTTCAATTAAAGAAGTATTTTTATTAGTATCTAATTCGTTTATTTTATTATTAATCCAATCTTTTCTAACATTTGCATTATCAAAAAAAATATGTTCATCATTCAGTTTATACATTGTAAAATGCAATTCATCTTGATTTTTAAAATCTATATTTGTTATAACCCATGCTGTATCTTCACTTAAATTAAAATATTTTTTAATAAGATTTAAACACTCAAAATTTATATTTTTGTTATCATATTTTGCTGATGGAACATATTTTAAATTTTTACGACCATTATGGCTTTGTGAATGTTCTTTAACAATAATTAATAAAAATTCAGCATCTTTGATTCTATCCCCATTAACAAAAACTTTATCAAAAACTGATGAAAGAATTATTTCATAATTAACTGAATTTCCACCTTTTCCAAATGAGCAACTAACCTTTTCATTTGAAACACTTTTATAAAGCATAGAACTAAAAAAATCTAGTTTGATTTTATTAATATCAAATTTATACATAGTATTTTGTCCTAATGCAGTTCCCCACGAAGGTGTACCTCCATTAGTTACATTAACATTAAACATAAATGAGCCTAAATCTAATTTCATAAATTTACCTCCTAAAAATTATATAAATCAGAATCAATGTCTTTCAATTGGTTAAAAATATGTTCCAATAAAATTTTGACTAAATTAACATCCCAACCATTTCCAGCTCTTTTAGATAATTGAGTATATGATTGATTACCAAATTTTATATCAACGCTTCTATTACCATAATCAAGTCCTTCTAATCCCATCAGTCTAAATTGTTCAGTTACAGTCATTTTTCTAACAACTTCTCTATTAGGATGTGCTTCAACAACTCTCAAACTATTATGTTCTGGCATTGTAATAGTAATAGAATAACCATCAGTTTTTATTTTTTTATTGTAAACATCAAAACATAAAGGCCTATCAATCAGAAAACTAGTAATATTGTGTTTTTCTTTTAAATGTTCAATTTGTTCAGTTGATAAATACATATTTTGCGGAACAAGATCCACAGGATCAAGAAAATCAGCCATTAACAAATTATTTTTCTTTGTTGGAGGAGTCATACTAAAATTTTGAGGGAGTCCACCTAATCTAGCAAACATCCAAACACGTTCTCGATTTTGAGGAATACCATAATCCTTACTATTTAGTATTGCCATAGCTAAAGGTGATTCATTCATATCATTTGGATTAGAAACATAACCTAATTCGCGTAACATTGAAATCATTTGTTGTCTTGTAACATCAAATTTACTTGATAATAATCCCTTAACATTTTCCATTAATATATATCTTGGTTTTTTTACTGAGCATATTCTAATTATTTGTTCAAATAGAGTTCCTCTTCCATATGGATCATCAACACCTTTTTGCATTCCTGCGCTTGAAAAAGGTTGACAAGGAAAGCCTCCAGTAAATAAATCAAAATCTGGTAAATCATTTGGATTAATTTTAGTAATATCAGAATAGTTTTTAATTTGTTTGCCTTTTATATCTGTATGATTCAAATCAAATAGTTCAGATGCATACTTATCAATTTCAGAATATCCAATCACATTATAATTAAATTTTTTATGTTCTTCTTTCACTTTTTTTAAGCCAAAACTTGCACCACCATATCCAGCAAATCCTTCAAATACTCTTAAAACCTTTTTTTTATTTGCCATTTTTAAAACCTCCATCAAAATCATCAATAATTGTATTAAATGGCTCAAAGAATTCACTAAATGAGACATTAAGCCCATTACATATTACTAAAAGATTTTCAATCGTTATATTTTGTTTGCCAGATTCAATTCTACTTAAATACGTTTTATTCCATCCAATTTTTTTTGAAAATTCATCTTGGTTCATAAAATTTTTTGATATTCGTAATTCTTTAACACGTTTTCCAACTAATTCTCTAATCATTTTTTTGCCTCATATTTAATATTACTATGAGTTAACTTAAAAGTCAACTTCATATTCTGACATAAGTAGATTTTATATGAAAAAAAATTATATACAAGTCTTGACTTTTATAAAATTAAAAAGCATGTATTAAACATGCTCTATAAATTATTAATATCTAATCCTTCATCAATAGCTTTATTCAAAAATTGAAGTAAACGTTTACTCTGAAATGAATTTGGCACTTTACCTGTGGATGACATATTAACAGCCATTTTTAAATCTGCAGCTTGTATAGGGTTAATTGATATTTTCTTTTCAACGCATTTACGTGCAACCTTAGACCAAAATTCATCACCATACTCAACAACCTTGATTTGTGCATTGACTGATTCATCAATCTTTTTTTCTTTTTGAGCAGACCATTCTTTTCCTTTTTGCTCTTTTAAGTCAATTAAAGATAGCTCTAAATCTAATGGTATTTCAATAACTTGTTGTTGAAACTTCTTCCAACAATTTTCACGTTTCGCCCATTCAGTAACGTTGGCCATTTCTCTATCATTACTTGTTAATAAATTTTCTGCCTCTCTACAAAGTAGCATTAAGAAATTCATCAATTCAGGATAAATTTTTTGTTCCTTCCAAATTCTATCTAAATCAAGAACTTTCTTTCCGGCAAAAGTCGAATTAATATCATCAAACAATTTTGATATGGCATATGCAACAATATTAGCTTTATAACCTGATCCTTTTGGAAACCAATCTTGTTTTTGAAGCATTTTATCTGTTTGTCTAAATAATATTGCAAATGCAATACAATCAGTATAAAACTTTTCATTAATTTTATCCTTCAAGTTTTTTTCATAATATTCAGCAAATCGCTTCATATTTAATTGAGCACCTTTACTAACAAAATGTGGAAGACATAGATAACAATTATAATATTTAGCTAGATCTGTCTTTGTAATTAATTGTTCCTTGGGATACAATGCTTTAAATTTAGTTTGTTCTGCTTTTGTCATTTTCATTTGTTCTTGTTTGTATGAGCCACGTGCTCTTTCATAAAACCATTTTGTACTATGGAGTTGACCTTGTACAACAGGAGTAAATATTTTTTCAGAATACTTTTTAAATTCTGTATGGAACTTACTATTAGAGAAGAAATCAGCATCACTAACCTTATTTTGTGTGTTTGAATATCTAGATATTTTTTCAATAATACCTGCATATTTATCTTCTTTTTTAACAACAGTAAGTTTCATTGGTACATAAACCTTGGAAAGATCAACAACATTATTTGAATCTTTATATTTTGCAAAGAAAATTGATGCTGTAGTTTGACCTCCATTAATAATTTGAAGATTTGTTATTTTTTTTATACAATCATTTTCAACGACAACATCCCTTGCAGTTGTTGCAATACCATTATTATATGTAAAGAAATAACTAGGTTGATTTTCAATAGTGTTCTTTATTCATTTATTAACTTTACCAGTTGTACTTAAGAATGAACGAACATTTCCTTCAAGTAATCTGCTTCCATATGCATCATATAAATCAGCGAGCATCGTTCCAGGAATTATAGCTAAATATGCAGTATATTCATCATTTTCCTCTTCAAAGGCCTTAATACATTTTAATCCGCCAGGAACATAATCTTCAACATTAATTGAAATATCTTCTCTTTGTTGATTATTAACATCTGAGCGATATAGTCTCTCTAAATCCCAAATGTTTATAATAACTTCTTTATCTGCAATGTTTTCCTTAGAAACTGACTTTACGCTATTACTAAGTGGAATATTTGAAAGAATGTAAAACTTAAATTTAGATATAGTTCCGTTATTATAATATGTTTTCAAAGTTGAAGCAATTCCTCTTCCTTCTGAACTAAATTCTGCATTTTGAATTATATAATCATTTAAGGAATTTTCAATAAATGCTTCCATACTTCTTAAATATTTTTCAATATCTTGATTTGTTAAAGTCATTACTACATTATAAGCATCAAACTTTGAGCAAAATAATGCAAATGATTGATCAGCTTCATCATATCCCCAACCATCTATTTGGATTTTTCTATTTTTAGGACCAGACATTTCAAAATATGCTTTTTGAAGACATAATGATTCTTCATTTTGTTCAAATAATTCTAATACATATTCAATGAATTCTTCATCAGGCGTAGTTTCATTTGCTGTAGCTGATGTCATACACTCATTAGAAACAAATTTTCTATATTCATCTATATTTTCCATATAATATACTCCCTTCTACTTTTCAAGCAAAAATTCAAGTAAGTCTCTTTTTAAAATTTGATATTGTACCTCCATAATTGAAGGCTTTAAATCTTTTTTTGAGATTTTTGGAAAATCTTTATTAACTAAATAATAATTTTTTGAAACTGGTCTAAAACAAGTTTTATCATATTCATCACACATTTCCCAACCAGCTACTTTTAACTTTTCAATCATCAAATCTTCTTCTTCGTCACTAAGCATAGATAAAATATCGTTAACAATTGTATTTAAAGTAACTCCATTATATTCACCACTCATTTTTTCGAATTCATAAACAACAAGTGTTCCATCTGTATCTGAATCTAACTGCTCAATTGAAGAAATTTTTATAGTTAATGAATTAGATGCAGACGACTTTATTTCATACCAATCGTCGTTTATTGAAAAATCCTTATGTGTTTTATCACAGCCACTCCAAGCGTTTATGGCTTCTGAATAATCATATTTTTTAAAAAGATCTTCTTTTAAAAACATTAGCTCTCCGATTAACCCCATTTGTTGAGCATCAGATAATGTATTTTTATTTAATTTATAAAATAATTTTTTCCATGAATTATATCTCTTACATACAAATGTCATTCCCAAAGTCTCATCAGACACAACTCTAGTTGATTCAACAAGATCATCGCAAAATTTATAGAAAATTCCTTCCATAGAAGCATCATTTAAATGAAATGACAACTTATATTGAGTATCTGATATTTTATCAGATTCAACATCAATAGCACTAGTTTTTCTAACTTTTTCCGGTTTAGAAGGACTAAGTAATACAAAAGTTTTACGGCCTCTCTCATCCAAGCCTTGTAAAAATTTTAATGGATGACTTGCGTCCCAATATTTATATTTATTAAATTCAATAGCATCAATAAATTTATTTTGTGCATTCATTTTTATTCTTCCTCCACATCTTCATCAATTGAATAATTGTATTCTTTTTCTCTCAATCTACGTTGCTCAACAACATTAATTTTGTATAAATTCTTTTCTGTGCAAATATATTCATACTGAGGAATTCCTAAAGCAAGTCCAACAGGCGGAACATTTGAATTCTCATATTTCAACCTTATTTCCTCTAAAATGTTGCTTTCATCACTATTTGATAAATCAATTATATAAATCATTAATAGTGGATTTCTATCGGTAAATTCCAAATACCTTTTACCTGAAATTGAAATTTTACTTTTTAACGCTTCAGGATGCTTTTCAATATAATTTTTCTTATAATCATCAACTATATTTTTATATACGTTTTGAGGTAAACATGTTGCAGTATCTAAAGGGTTATTTAATTGCTCACGAGCTTTTTGAATACGAATATAATTGTGTTGTACATCAAATTTTTTCAATGCTTTATGTATTGAAATTTGAAGAGGATTAATTTCATATAAATTAGTACTAATATCTTTTTGACCTTCAATAAAAGCAACATCCCATTTGCTAAAATATTTATCTGAATATTGATCTATAAATTTTAATAAACTACTTTTTTCATATAAATCATTTGCTGGTGATACATCAAAATTTGATACAATATTTCTTATAATATCAAAAGGAACATCTTTAATAATTTGATTATTAGTAACAGGATCTTTTTCAAATAATTTATTGTTTTGCTTTTTATAAGCTTCAAGACTAGAAACAATTAAATCAAGATTGTTCTTATTTTTTTCAACATCATTTATAATATCTCCTGTAGCAATAACTTCACCAAATCCTAAAACTGTTTTATATGCTGTTTCAGCTGTTTTCATTTTAGATGCAGTTGTTAACTTCAATTTAGTAGAATCATTAGAAACTCTAATACCATAGTCAATTGGTTTTCTATCTGCTTCCCTCATTCTTCTCAAATCATACTTTAATTCTTCCATAGACTCAGTAATTATTGAATACCAGCCTGCTAATTCAGAAGGCATATAGATTCTAAATAAGTCCTCATAATTTGGTCTATAGCCAAACCATCTACCCATTTGGAATAACACATCATAAGTTTTAGAATAGCGATAAAAATAACTAATACATAATCCTTCAAGAGTAAGACCTCGAGATAAAGATAAGCCACCAATGAAAATATTTCTCGAACCTGTTTCTTCATAATCCTTATAATTAATCATCTCTGAATCTTTATTGACTGATAAGATTGTAACAGGCTTGTTTGAATCATATAGACATTTTTTTACTTGATTCCAATCAGACTTACAATTAGAATATTCTTTATCAAAAAGATTCTTAACTCTTTTCATAATTTCATTATCAGTATCAATTTTTGCAAATGTAAAATAAATATCAAGCAATTGTTTATAAAAATTTTCAACAACATCTTTTATAACATCATGCATTACAGTAAATCTTGAAATATTAATTAACATTGAACGATGTTTTTTATTATCTCCACGTAAATCTCTTATAACATTACTTAAAGTAAATAAAATTATTGCATCTTCAAGAGTCTTTGGCAATTTATCAAAATTATGATCTTTCTTATGGGTAGAAGGTAAAACCTCCATACAATCATCATTATTAATTAATGCTGATTTATATTTAGAATCATCTAAAAATATATCCTTTCCTCCAATGTATTCTGCATTAGGAATTAATGAGAAAATAAAATCACTAGGAAATAAATCATGTCCATATTCATCACTATAAGTCGTTGGATCAATAAATATATTAGCAAATGGTGTTGCTGTAAATCCTACATAACTATATTTATTAAATAAATTTAAGATTCGTCTGATACCTGCATTAGTTCTAGTTGGATCTGAATCAGCATCTTTAGTATTAATTGATGCATTATCTGCTTCATCATCAATCATTAATAAAGGAAAATTAAGTTTCTTACCATCAGTTACGCCATGTTGTTTAACAAGCCAATCATAAATTCTTTCAAGCACTTTAACATTTTTCTTAATAACCATAACAGCAGGTCCTTTTAGCAAATCTAAAGATGTACAAATACCATTTGCTAAAGTCGAATTAAAATCTTCTACTTTTGTAGTAAATGATGACGCAAATCTAGTTCCTGGCTTTGTAATTTTATCCTTACCAACTCCAATAAATCTAGTATTTTTCTTCATAGTTGCATCTTTTGGATTTTCAGAATCACTATCAAATCCAGTGAAGCCTAAATCAATTCTTTCTTGAGTCTGTTTTCTTAAACTTTCTATTGTACCTGTTAAAATAATAATTAACTTATATCCTGCATCAACTGCTTTATTAATCATTCCAATATAAGTCATTGTTTTCCCACTTTGTACATCACCCATGACTAAACCATGAATATTAAATTTATCCGCCTTAGGATTTCCAAGTTGATTCAAAATTGGATTTAAAACGTCATTACCTAAATCATCTACTGTCTCTTATACGAATCTACGAGCCCACGAGATCGTACTAGATATCGGATGCCGACTTCTGCTTGTAAAAAACAAACGTCAGGGTAACCAGATCTTAAGGTATCTGTGTAACACACGCCACTGGTGATCAGTTTGTACATAACGGGGAATGGTACATATCTATTATCCACAT
>OJLA01000667.1_pt1 | contig 26611 bp, 23 predicted proteins | sample 1596611 | NCBI WGS metagenome assembly OJLA01 (sample SAMEA4350168, study PRJEB24818) | metagenome | biome: human; feature: gut; material: faeces | place: Denmark | collected 2013-09
TCATTTAGTAAGTACAATGCAACTTAAATTAACAGATATAATTATTGCAAGAGAAAAACTAGAAGCAGTGGGTCTTTTAAAGACATTTGTAAAAGAAGAAAATGTAAATAATTATGTTTATGTTTTGTATTCTCCTTTATCTATAAGTGATTTTTTCTCTCATCCAGTGTTAAGTGTTGTTTTATATAATAATTTAGGAAAAAAAGAGTTTGATAAACTTATTAATTATTTTAAAGTACCTAAAATTAATCTAAAAGATTATAAAGATATTACTGCTAGTTTTTCATCAGTATTTACTGTAACTAGTGGAAATATATTTATCGATAATGATAATGTAATAAAGAAAAATATTGGATCAATCAATATAGATGAAAAAGTAGATTTTGATTTACTTATATCTAGTATTCCAAAAAGCTTGGTAAACGATAAATGTTTTAATGACGATACAAAAGATTTAATTAATGCTTTGGCATTTACTTACAATATTGATGACCTTAATATGCAAGGACTTGTTAGAAATAGTTTAAATGAAAAAGGTTTAATTGATAAAAATGAGCTTATTAAGAGTGCAAGAGATTTTTACCAATTTGATAATGCTGGTAAGCTTCCTACGATGATTTATTCAAAGCAACCTGATTACTTAAAGAATCCAACTGGAGACACATCAAATAGAGCTAAGATTATTTATACATTTGAAAATCTTACTCCATATGATTATTTACGTAGTAAGTATAAAACAGGAGAACCAACTTTAAGAGAACTTCAAATAATAGAAGATTTGATGGTTAAACAGAAAATGAAACCTGGAGTAGTTAACGTGCTAATCTCTTACGTATTAAAAGTAAACAATAATAAATTTACAAGAAGTTATGTTGAAGCAGTTGCATCTCAGTGGTGTAGGTTAAACGTTGAAACTGTTGAAGATGCGATGAGAGTTGCTGAAAAAGAACATAAAAAGACAAAGAAAAGACTTGAAAAAGATACTGTAAGAACAAATAAGACTTCTAAAGAAGAACTTCCTTCATGGTTTGAAAAAAATATAGAAAAGCAGGAAATATCTTCAGAAGAAAAAGAAGAACTTGATAATATTTTAAAAGATTTTTAAGTAATAATAGCAAAATTTAAATTTTTTTGCTATATTTAATATGGATGGTAAGGTGATAGTATGAAGTTTAGTGTCGATTATGAAAAATTAAAAGACCTTGGAGTTTTTATTGTAAATAAAAGCGAAGAAATTGATGATATATATTCTGAAATATTAGAATTATGTTCTCAAATAGATGAAAACTGGAAAAGTGAAGATTCTTCAATTTATGTTGGTAATATGCGTGATTTTGTCACAGTTACTAGACAAGAAAACGAAAATTTATTAGTTAGTGGTGAAGTTTTAAAAAAATTATCATCTCTATATAGTGAACAAGATAATAAATGGGTAAGAGATATAATGAAAAAGGAGCAAGAGATAGATGAATAGTATGTATATGAATACTGATGAGATGAAAACTCTTGTTAGCAAATTAAATGATAAAATAAATTCACTTAATAGCATAAATGAAGAATTAAAAACGAAATGCACAGAAATAGATGGTTCTAGTGATTCATGGAAGGGTGATAATCAAGAATTGTTTTATGGTTATTTAAAACAAATTATTGATAAATTACCTAAAGATATTGAAAAACTAAAGGAATATCATACATTTTTAAGTGATACAGTAACAAATTATGAACAAAGAGATAAAGATATTTCTAAAGATATAGATAATCTTGAAGAAAGATTAGATGTAGAGTAGGAGGTTTTATGAATATTAAATATGATTCTTCAGTAGTTGATGATAATATTAAAATATTAAATGAATCTTTAACTACTTTAAATAGTGATTTTGCAGATACATTAATGAATGATTTTAGTGCTTTTACAGAACTTGGGTTATTTAGTAATCAACTTTCTGATATAAAAAAGTTAGTTGATGAACTTGTTAAAGGGCATGAATCTTTTGTTAGCTTATTAGAACAACACAAAAATGATTGGGTTAATCAAACTGAAGATGGTGGAGCATTAATTAATCAGTATGTTGGTGCTAGTGTAGGAAGTTATAGTGGTGGAAGTAGTGGAGGACACGCTAGTAGTAGTTATGGTAGTAGCTCTCACACAAATCCAATTAACTCAGGTATTAGTGTAAGTACAGCTGATGTAAATGGTGTGGTTTCTAAGTTTGATAGTACAACTTTACCTATATTATTAAAGAAAATATATGATGGAAAAGGAAATGAATCTATTGGTAATTTGTTAACAGATGAGAGTAAGTCTGGAGTACTTGTGTCAATTTTAAAAAAGATTTTAGGAGATACATCTACTGATATAGATACATCTGCTACAGAAGAAACTAGTAAGATTCAAAAACTTATTTTATCTTATTTAAATACAAAAAATGTTGATATTACTACAGAAGAAGGAAAATCACAAATTGAAAAAGAAGCATTAGAAAATATCAATAAGGCTACTAATACTGAAAGTGAATGGAGCAAAATTGTTTATGGAAGTGACAATGTTGTTCAAGTTAATATGCTTAATGAAAACTGGACTGTTGCTAAAACTAAAGGAGATTTAGCAAGTTATGCAAGTTACATTGCTAATAATGGTGTTAGGCAAAATATTGATACTAGTAAATATGGAGATTATTGCTTAGCCTTTTCTTATGTTCATGCATATGATTTGTTTAATGGGACAAATGGTACTGCATCAATGGCTGGAAATTATGCTCATGCTGGTGCATTTACTGATTTTATAGATGATAATAAAAATGCTGTACTTTCTAAAGTATATACTGAAATATTAAGTGGAAGACCTGTTATATTACAAGTAAATGGTAATAAAGCTGGTACTAGTAGACATTTTGTTACAGTAGTAGGATTTAGATCAAGTATTACTGATCCAACCAAATTAACTGAAAAAGATTTGTTAATAATAGACAGTTGGGATGGTCAAATTGAAAGAATGGATACAAACACTTCTAGATTTATGACATCTGGTGCGGATTGTCATAAAGAATACTCAGGATATAGATTAAGAGTATTAAAGACTGCGTAGGAGGAAATTATGAATAGTAAGTATCAAAAATATTATGATAAATTAAAAGATAAAAACTTTAGTACATATACTTCAAAGTATTCTTCTACAATGTCTACAGTAAAATCTAAATTAGATAGTGTTTCTAATAGTATATCTAATTCACAATCATGGTCAGAACTTGGACTTATTACTTTACAAAATTCAACAATTCCTAAGATGATGAAAATGGAAAGTGCTGTTGAAAATGGAATTACATCATTAAAAAGTGCAGTTAGTAAATGTTCAACATTAGTTTCAAAACTTGCATCATTAGATCAAGCTTGTAGAGCTTATGATGGTGCTAGCGAAGAAAATAAACCAAGCTATAAATCAAAAATTAATACTTTAGAAAATGAAATTGATGGAATTATAAATGAAATTAATTCAATTAATGTAGAAAAGTTGCAAGAAGAAATGGGTACAGTTGAAAGTCTTTCTGAAGCATCTAGTACTATTGCAGCAAGAAAGGCAGCATTCTTAGGTGATGTTGATGATTTAAGTCAATATACTCAAAAGAGTAATTATAAAACTATGAGAAAACAAATGGTTGCTTTTGATAATACAACAGGAGAGATTCTTAAAGAAGGATCAACTATAACTTTAAAACCTGGAGAAACAAGAATTATTACTGTAAAGCTTCCTACTAATACTGGTCCTATTGGAGAGATAAAAAGAACTAGTGCAGATGGAGATGATGTTTATAGATCTGGTAAGATTGTTACCGCTCAAAGTGATGTAGATCCAGATCCAAACAATATTGATTTTGTAAATTATAAGTCACACTCTAATCATTTTCCTCCAAATGTTGATTTACATCAAAATCATTATGACTGGATTATAACAGCTAATAGTGAAGGAAAAGTACAGTTAAGTCAAACATGTGAGTATACACTAAAAGAAGAACCAAATTGGTATGCTAAAGCTATGTATGATTTATTCGTAGTTGTAAAATCATAAATAAAGTGATAGAATAGAAAATGAAATCGATGAGGAAGAATAGTAAAATAATTAATTATTTGTAGAGAGTTAACGTTTGGTGAAAGTTAATAGTAATATTATTTGAATCTACTTCTTGAGTGAAATATTAAAAGTATTTCCGGTGAAAGCCGTTATGTAAATTAAGATCAAAGTAGGATGGTACCGTGTTAATCACTCCTATATTTGGTCTTTTTTATTTTTTTGGGAGGAAAAGGAGGTTAAGAGATTATTTTGATGAATATAAGTATCAAGAAATAAAAGATAGTGATAACTTAATTTACAAAGCATTAGAAATTGTAACAGTATTATTTGAAAATGATTTAGATAAGGGTGGACTTCCTTATATGTTACATATTACATATGTTTATAAGCATGTCTTGAGTATAGAAGAAAAAGTAGTTGCACTTTTACATGATGTTATTGAAGATAAAGATGTTTCTAGTAAAGATTTAATAGAAGTAGGATTTCCTAAGGAAATAGTTGATGACGTTACAAGTTTAACTCGTATTAGACCTATGGATTATAATGAATATATCGATAATCTAATTAAAGATGGAAGCATTCGTGCTTTACATGTTAAGCTTGCAGACCTTGAAAATAATATAGATTTAACAAGAATTAAAAATCCTACTATGGAAGATTATCAAAGAGTAGAAAAAAGATATATTCCAACACATACAAAAATAGTAAATAGATTAAAGGAGATAGAAAAATGATAGATATAAAATTAATTAGAGAAGATATTGATTTAGTAAAAGAAAACATAAAGAAGAAATTTCAAGATGAGAAATTACCTATAGTTGATGAAGTTTACGAAATGGATAGAAAGGTCCGTGAAGTACAAACTAAATGTGATGGGTTAAAAGCTGATAAGAATAAAAAAAGCGGTGAAATTGGTAAATTAATGAAGGATAAGCTTGTTGATGAAGCTAATAAAGTAAAAGAAGAAATTGCTAAGATGGCTGATGAGATTAAAAATCTTGAAGAAGAACAAGCAAGACTTCAAAAAGAAATTAAAGATCGTATGATGGTAATTCCTAATATCATCGATAAAAGTGTTCCTATTGGAAAAGATGATAGTGAAAACGTTGAAGTTCAAAGATTTGGGGATGCAGTTGTTCCTAAATATGAAATTCCATATCATGCTGATATTATTTGTAGATTAAATGGAATGGATAAAGAAGCTGCTGGAAGAACTAGTGGAGAAGGTTTCTACTATTTATTAGGAGATATAGCAAGACTTCATGAAGCAATGATTTCTTATGCAAGAGACTATATGATTAATCAAGGATTTACTTATGCAATTCCACCATTTATGATTCATAGTGATGTAGTAACTGGAGTTATGTCTTTCCCTGAGATGGAAGCTATGATGTATAAAATAGAGGGAGAAGATTTGTATTTGATTGGTACAAGTGAACACTCTATGATTGGTAGATTTAAAGATCAAATTGTTAAGAAAGAAGATTTACCAGTTAGAATGACAAGTTACTCTCCATGCTTTAGAAAAGAAGGAGGATCTCACGGACTTGAAGAACGTGGATTATATCGTGTTCACCAATTTGAAAAACAAGAAATGATAGTTATTTGTGAACCAGAAGAATCAATGGATTTCTATGAGAAGATGTGGAGATACACAGTTGAAGTATTTAGAAACTTAGATATACCTGTAAGACAACTTGAATGTTGTAGTGGAGATTTAGCAGACTTGAAAGTTAAATCTTGTGATATTGAGGCATGGAGCCCTAGACAACAGAAATACTTTGAAGTTGGATCTTGCTCTAACTTAGGAGATGCTCAAGCAAGACGTTTAGGAATTAGAACTAAAGGAGAAAAAGGAACATACTTCTTACATACTTTAAATAATACAGTACTTGCTTCTCCAAGAGGATTAATTGCTCTTGTTGAGAATAATTATCAAGAAGATGGTTCAATTTTAATTCCAAAAGTATTACAACCTTATATGGGTGGATTAGAAGTTATTAAACCAAAAGAAAATTAATTATATATACTTAAATTATGGACCTTGTTTCAAAAAAGAAATGAGGTTTTTATGTGAAAAAAATTAGTTTGGGGTATTAGTAATTGGGTTAAATTTTATAAATTAATTGTGTTATAATTGTAAGTAAGAGTAGTAGTTAAATAAATTATAATATTTAGAAATTATATTACAAACACTCATATTCTGTTATTTAATTAAAATATACGTATAAAAAACTAATAATTTGAATTCCTAAATTATATTCTAATAAACAATTAAAAAGGTATTGACTTGGCAGTCAACTGCTCTGTTAGTATTAGGGTGAAAGGAGGAAATTATTAGTAAAGGAGTAGATCATGAATGTATAAAATTGGAGATTTTTCTAAAATAGTTGATATTCCTGTTAGAACTTTAAGATACTATGCAGAATATGGTGTATTAGTACCAAGCGAAGTAGATAACTTTACTGGTTATAAGTATTATAGTGAAGAAAATGTTATTGAATGCGAACTTATCAAATTATTAAAATCATTAGATTTTACATTAGATGAAATTATTGAATATAAAGATAATGTAGATCAAGAAATATTAGAAAAAAAGAAAAAAGAAATTGAAGAAAGAATGTATTTGTTAAAACTAAAGTATGAAAGATTAACGTATATGCTTGAAGAAATAAAAAGTAAAAAGAGTTATACAAGAGTTAATGAAACAGAAGAAGAAAAAGTATTGAGGAGGAAGTATGAAAGAAGAAATGTTGGAAAAGGTGCTTAATGCACATAAAAATTTAATAGTTGAAGGAGATATTGCATCAGGAAAGAGTACAAATGTATTGTTTCCAATCGTTGATAACGCTATAGAAAAAAAAGAAAGTTTATTTATATTAGATTCGAAAGAAGAATATGTTAATAAATATTATGATAAGTTAAAAGCAAATAACTATAATATTATAATACTAAATTTAAGAGATTTAGATAAAAGTGAAGGTTGGAATCCATTAGAGTATCCATATAATCTATATAAAAATGGTGATAAAGATAAAGCACAGGAATATCTTGAAAAAATAGGAAAAACAATGTTTTATGAAAATTCTAATCAAGATCCATTTTGGGCATTAACTGCAGCTGACTTCTTTACAGGGTTAACACTTTCTTTATTTGAAGATGGAACTAAAGATGAAGTAAATTTAAATAGTGTTAATAATATGTTTAATGGAATTAATAAAAAGTTTTGTGGAACAGATTATATTACTGAATATTTTAAATCTAAAGATGTGGCATCAAAACCTTATATTTTAGCTTCATCAACATTTTTAGCCCCAAATGACACAAAAGGAAGTATTGTATCAGTTGCTAGACAAAAGTTAATGGCTTTTGTATCAAGAGAAAAATTATCACAACTTATGAATAAAACTACATTTAGTTTTGAAGATATCACTAATAAGCCATCTGCAATAATTTTAATTGCACGAGATGAAAATAAGTCATTAAATAGATTGCCTTCTATGTTTATCGAACAACTATATGCAGTGTTAGTTGATTTAAAAACAAATAATAAATTTAACTTGATTTTAGATAACTTTGATATTATTGAAAAATGCAATGATTTAGTAGATATACTAGGATCTTGTATTTCAAGAAATATAAAAACCTATATTGCAACTCGTTCATTAAAAGAACTTATAAATATATATGGAAGCTATATGACAGTATTATGTGACTTATTATCTATTAAAAATGATGGTATTCAATTAGTTATTAATAATGACGAACAAAAAATGAATAAAGATTTTGATTCTGTTAATATAGAAAGTAGTAATATTCTATATCCAAAATTAAATATTACGGATATAAAATTGTTCGATTTTGAAAAATTCGTTAAAAATGCCAAAGTAAAACAATTAGAAAAACTTAATATTGATATTGCTAATTTAAGTAATACTAATAATAGTAAACCAATTAAAAGCGACCCAATAAAAACTGAAGATTTAATAAAAAAGATAGATGAAAAAATTGCTCAAATTGAAAAAGAAAATAAATCTGAATAAATATCTTAAATAATATTCTTTAAATAAAAAAGTTAAAAATGTTTACAAATTAAAACAAAGTAATAGAAAAATAATATCTTTAAAATAAAGCTATAATACTTATTTGTTTACATTTTTTAACTTTTTTTGTTTACACATTTTGAAGGATGATGCTTTGAAAATAAAAAGTGTCTATATTAATTTTTATCATTTGATAAAAAAGTATATAATAGTTTAGGATTTGAAAGAGAAGACTTATAGGATTTTGGTATAAAAAAATCTTGATAAAATAATATAAATAGAATAGAATAATTAACGGAAAAACTTTTAGGAGGTTTTGGTTATGTATTTAGATAAAAGTAATTATACTAGTGTTGCTAGTAGTCCGATAGAATATGAAAGGTTACAAAATGCGTATTTAAGTTTATCGTTTTCAAAAAGAAAATATTTAAAAGAAAATGCTTCTACATTTGAAAGCTTAGATTCTTGTTTTAAATATGGAATTTATAATTTAGATGATATGGGAGATGTTCTTGCTAATCTTGTTTCACAATTTGAAAGTGATGATGAAAAAAGAGTATTTACTAAAGTAAAACAAAGTGATTCAAATTCACGTGTAGAAAATCATCTTGCAGTAATTTTAAAAGAAAATGATTGTGATAAAGTTATGTTAGAATATATACCTAGTGATCATATAGAAATTTCTAAATCTTGTGGGTGTGAGAGACTTCCTTTTATTCCTTTAAATAACGATGTTCAACTTGCAACAATATTTAGTACTTATAAAGATGGTAGTAATATAAATGTTTGTGGTTATGAAGTAGTTAATAAAGAACTTCCTAATTATTTAAAAGACTTTATCGTGTATGTAACAAAATATCGTTTTGAAAATAATTTAGAAAAAATAGACAAAGTACAATTAGAAGAATTAGAACGAGAATTTATAACTAATAATATTAGTGAATATAAAGGAAAAACAAAAACATATAAAAGATTTAATGCAAATAATAATTAAAAATAAAGCAATTTAACAGTCAAAAAAATACAAATTTTTACAAAAAAAAATAAGTATTTTACTGTAAATGCTTTTTTTTTGTTATATAATTTGATAAACTTATAATAAGTGGAGGTATTAAAATGAATACGTCTTTGGATATTAAAAAAATTTATGATTTAATTGACTTATATAAGTATGCATCTGTTGATGGTGAAAGGGTAGAAATTATCGTAACTCCTTATGAGGAAAATGGAAAGTGGGATAATTCTAAACGAGTATTAACAATTGGGTTACAAGGTGGTTTTTCTCGTGATAGAGATTCAATTGTAATTGAAAATGCAGAAGAATTTGATAAAAAAGTTCTTCCTTTGTTAGTCTCTTATTATGAACAAGATGATGCTTTGGGAAAATGGGATATTACTATACCTGAAGTAGAGAATGTTACTAATAAAGGAGTAAGTGAAACTGAGTCTGGAAACTTATTCTATTTAGAATCTTTTGATAAAGATATATATGATAAGGTAACAGAAGCTAAGGAAAATGTTCAAGTAAATACCACTTATAAAAAAGTTAAATTAAATGATCGTGAGAAAGTATGGGATGAGATTATTCTTTATGCTAAAAGTAGAAGAATGACTCAGGACTTCTATAATGGTGAGTCATATACTGACGAAGAAAAAAAAGCTGTTTATAATTTTGTAGTTAATTTATCAAATGAAAAAAGAGTTAATACAACTTTTATAAGAAAGTCATTAGAGAATACGCAAAAATTTATCGAAGAGATATTTAAAGATAGAGATAAATTGAAAAGTTTAGGTTTGACAGATGAATTAATAGATAAATTAAATAATTCTGTTGAACTTAGCAAACTTGCTAAACTTGCAACTGCTGAAAAAAGAATTAGAAGAAGAGTAGATGTTAATAATCCTTCTATAGCTGAAAGAATAAAATTTGCTACTACTGAACTTGAAAAAGTTGGTTATTTTGATTTAAGAAATGCTTCTCTTGCTCAGTTTGAGAATGGAGTATTTAAATCTAGCAAACCTCTTGCATTACAAAAATTAAAAACAAACTATGGAAATAATAGTGAATATGAACATTATTGTGATGAAATTTTATCTTATCTTAATACTAAGGCTATGGCCAATAATAGAGTAGTTGAAACTAAAGTAGAAGAACCAGAAATCATTGTTAATAATGAACTTAATAATAACTATATCGTTGATTCTTATGAGAAATTCTATGAAACATTGGATTTAGTAAGATATGGAAAATTAGATGATGAACGTTATGAAATAGTAGTAGAACCAGATAGATTGGATTCTAATGCTAGATTGGTAAGAATTAGTATATTAGATGGTGTATCTCGTAACGATTCATTTATGTTTAAATTTACTGATGGAGTTTTGTTTGATTCTGAATTCAAAAAAACTTTGGAAAACATTAGAGAAGAAGATCCTAACTTTTTATCAACAATAAATGCAGTTAATGTTCCAACTTTAGGACTTGTTAAACATGCACTTCATGAATCTCGTGATGGAAATGAAATATTGATAAAACAAGCTAGTGATGAACTAGCATATCCTCATTCTACTAAGGTTGTTCCTGATTCAAAGAATGAAGAAAATAAGCAAGAAATACCTCTTGATGAAGATTTATTAAAAAAACTTGCTCGACTTGAAGAACAAATTAATGGTGAAGCAAGAAAACAAGATGAAATAATGCTAGATGCAACTGTTTCATTTGACAAGTTACATGAGTATGTTAAGACATATAAAATAGATAATAGTAGTGGTGAACTTAAACTTTATAGAAGAGATACTGGTGAAGAATATATTCCAAGTAGTGAAGCTGAGAAAAATAACATAGAATTTGCTATATACTGGGGTGTTTCAGCTGGCATTGAAGAAGATAAAGAAGATGTAGTAGTTGGAGAAAAATATGCCTTCAATGAAGAAAATAAAAAATTATTTGATCTTTTAGATGTTCAATTTAGAGAGTCTGTTAAACGTGGTATACCAGTTGATATTGAGTCATTAAAGAAACAATTCGAAAACAGCGGAGTAAAGGGTTCAGATGCAATATTTAATAGATTATTTAGAAATAATTATTATGTAGATTATGTAACTAAGTATTATGAAAAATCTATTGGAAAACAATTAAATCAAGAGAATTTAACAACTACTTTAGAACCAGTTGTAGAAGAAGCTTTATTCGATGAAGAAAAAATGAAATCTGTTATTTCTAAGTTATATGATTTATGTAGAAATGAACAATTACCTTTTTCTGAAAAAGAAAAAATGGCAAAAGAACTTGATAATGAAGTTAGTGAATTTACAGCTTTACGAGATGAGTTAGAAAAGAAGAGTCAAACAAATCCAGAAAAGTATTATAAAGAGTATTTAAAATTTGTTAGTTTATATACTGAGTTACTAGCAGCAAAAGAAGAATTAGATACAAAACTTCAAGAAAAAGAAGAAGTACACAACGTTGATTTATCTATAGAAGATAGAGAATTATGTGAATACTTTAGACTTGATATTTTAAGAGGTAAGGGTAAACTTCCTCCTAAAGGATATTCAAGAATAGAAGAATTAAAATCTAATGAAAAAGTACTTGGACTTGAAATAGCTAATAATAATGTTTTAGAAGCTTTGAAAAAGCTTGATGCAGTTCAAGATAAAAATTCAGATCTTTATAAACTTTTAGAACGTGAGTTAAGAGATAAAGAAGAAGCTTTACAAAAACTTCATGATATTTATAGAAGAGAACTTAGCGAAGCAATTAAACAGAATGAGCATGATGAGTTAATTGAAGGTGCTAATGAAGAAGCTAGAAGAATTGTTGCAAAAAAAGAGTATGATGAAATAGTTAGAAGCTCAAAAGTTGAAGCAAAACGTATTGTTGAAAAAGAAGAACATGATGAACTTGTAGAAGGCGCTAAACAAGAAGCAAAGCGTATTGTCGAGGAAGCTCAACATGATGAACTTGTAGAAGGTGCTAATGAAGAAGCAAAACGCATTGTTGCAAAAGAAGAGCACGATATGATTTTACAAGGAGCAGAAGAGGAAGCAGTAAAACTACTTCAAAGTGATAAAGAAGAATCTTCAACTCTTAATAATACAGAAGAAGAGCAAGATGATCTTAAAAAAGGTGCAGAAGAACAAGCTAAACTTTTAACTCAATTAAAAGATACTTTGTTTGAAGTTGTAGAACAAAAGAAAGAAAAAGAAAAAGTACCTGAAATAGTAGAAATAGAAGATGCTGTTGAGGTTGTAGAAACATATGCAACACCTGATCAACCTACTACAATTAAATTATTCTTTGATAGAAATACACCAGATGTTGCTGATTTAATCATTTCAAATGGAACTAATGAAAATGAAACAGTAATGTATCAAAGAACATTTGATAAAGATAAAATAGTTAATGAAATAATTCCAGTAGTATGTGATTTATATGCAAGAGATAACACACCATATTACAATAAAACATTTGATGTACCTAATACAAATAGAGGTGGATTAATAGTTCTTGGAACAAATGAAAAAACATTCCAAATATCAAATGCTGAAAAAGAAATAGTAGCATTATGTGAAAAACTTATAAACGAGAATCTTGCAAAAAATAAACAAGAAGAAGAACAAAAAACAAAATAGTAAAAATGGAGAAGATTAATGAAACTACAAAAACCTTTAATTACAATTATATTTATTGTGTTATTGGGAGTTAATTTAATCTTCTTTTCTTTAACCTTTATTGGAAAAGCTATAACAACAAAAGAAATAACAGAAAAAATAGTAAATAAATATGATATAAATAAAACAATATTAGAAGATACAAATATAAAAAAACATATTAGAGAATATAAGTATTCTACTTTAGTATTTAGTTATATAAATAAAGAAAAAGAAGAAGAACTAAAAGAAAATATAATTAAAAACATTAATAATAATAGTGAAAATCTAATAGATGAAAAAGAAATTACTTCTTTATTAAAAAGATCTGTATTTTCTTATGAAATCAAAAATGGAGTAGACACAATGGGGATAGTTAATAATGATATAGAATTATATTCATATAAAGTATCTCAATATATAAATAATGATTTCTTAAATACAATGAATTTCTTTAAGTTTTTCTCAAGTAGCTTTTTTTCTACTATAGCTTTTTCAATATTAATACTTTTATTAATAGGTATAATAATAGAAGAAAAAAGAAATGGATTTTTAATTAGTGGGATAATTACATTTATCTATTCTTTCTTTATTTACTATTTAAATAACAACTTTTTTAACTATGAATTTATAAGTAATACATATTTTGGTGGTTTAAAAGGGTTAAAATTATCTATGGATAATACTTATATGATTTGTTTTATTTTTAGTTTTGTATTATTATTAATATATATAGTTAAATATATAAAAAAAGTATTACGTGATATAAGAATTAATTCTTATATTAGTAGTTGGAGGTAAAATGAAAATACTTGTTACTGGTGGTTGTGGTTATATAGGAAGCCATACTTGTGTAGAATTATTAAATGAAGGTTACGATGTTGTAGTTGTTGATAATCTTTTTAATTCTTCTTTAGATGTTATAGATAAGATAAAAGAAATAACTGGAAAGAGTGTTACTTTCTATAATGAAGATGTTTGTAATTATGAAGGGATGGATAAAATATTTTCTATAGAAAAGGTGGATGCTGTTATTCATTTTGCAGGGTATAAAGCAGTTGGAGAAAGTGTTAGTAAGCCACTTATGTATTATAGAAATAATTTAGACTCTACTATTACACTTTTAGAAGTTATGAGTAAATATAATTGTAAGAAAATTGTATTCTCATCTAGTGCAACTGTATATGGTAAACCAGAAAAATTACCTATTACAGAAGACTTTCCACTTCATACAACTAATCCATATGGAACTACAAAGTTGATGATAGAAAGAATTCTAAAAGATTTATATCAATCAGATAATGATTGGAGTATAGCAATTTTAAGATATTTTAATCCTATTGGGGCACATGAAAGTGGGTTAATTGGGGAAAATCCTAATGGAATACCTAATAATTTAATGCCTTATATTGTTAAAGTTGCAAATAAAGAGTTAAAAGAATTAAGTATTTATGGAAATGATTACGATACAGTTGATGGAACTGGTGTAAGAGATTATATCCACGTTGTAGATCTTGCTAAAGGACATATTAAAGCACTTGAAAAGCTTAATAAAGATAAAGGAGTAGATGCTTATAATCTTGGAACTGGTAAAGGTTATAGTGTACTTCAAATAGTTAATACATTTAAAAGTGTTAATAATGTTGATGTACCATATAAGATAGTAGAAAGAAGACCTGGAGATATTGATTCTTGTTATGCATCTACAGATAAAGCTTTTAAAGAATTAAATTGGAAAGCTCAACTTGAAATAGAACAGATGTGTAAAGATTCATATAATTTTGTTAAAAAGAATAGCTAGGAGGATCATATGAAGATTTGTTCTAAATGTGGTGAACGAAACGAAGATTGGATGAATTTATGTCAAAGATGTGGTAGTTCAATAGAAAATGCTCTTCAAGAAAATACAGAAGTAACATATGAATTTGAAAAAGATAAGTATGATGTTTCAAATAACGATGGACAACAAAGTTATGGATTTGAAGATGAAAGTAGTGAAAGTACTGATAAAAAAGCATTTGAGAATATGGATTTAAAAATTGTACTTGCTATACTTTTAGTAATATTAGGATTTTTAATTGTTCTTGCATTAGGAAAATTATAAAAATGTATTAATAATCTCTTTTTCTAACATAATAGTTAGGAAAGGAGATTATTTTATTGTCACGTCATAAAGTTTCAATTGTTGGCGTGAATACATCAAATATCAAAGTATTATCTAATGATGAAATGATTATTTTATTTCAAAGATTAAAAGATGGTGATAAAACGGCTAGAGAAGAGATTGCAAATGGTAATTTAAAGCTTGTTTTATCAATTCTTAAACAATTTTATCAAATTGATGAAAATAAAGATGATCTATTTCAAATTGGATGTGTAGGATTAATGAAAGCAATAGATAATTTTGATCCTAATTATGGAGTAAAGTTTTCTACTTATTGTGTTCCTATGATATTAGGAGAAATAAGAAGATATGTAAGAGATAATTCTAGTATTCGTGTTAGTAGATCTTTAAAGGATTTAGCATATAGAAGTAATAAATCTAAAGAAAAGTTATCGCTTTCTTTAGGAAGAAGTCCAACTTATGAAGAGATTGCTAAAGATTTAGGAGTAAGTGAGTTTGAAGTAGTGGATGCTCTTTTATCTAGAAAAGATCCTGTAAGTATTTTTGAACCTATATATAATGATGGTGGAGATACTATTTTCTTGTGTGATCAAATAGAAGATAAGACTGAGAAAGTAGATGTAAATACTAAAGTATCTTTAAAAGAAGCAATTAATGAGCTTAATGAGAGAGAAAAGTATATTCTAGATCAAAGATTTGTTGTAGGAAAAACACAAGTAGAATTATCTAGTGAGCTTGATATTAGTCAAGCACAAATATCAAGAATAGAAAAGAAAGCATTAGAGACTTTAAAAAAGAATGTTCTCTAATGCTTTTTGTTTTCAAAAGTTCAAATCTAAATTTACAAGATTATGTAAAATGCTCTTAATGACTTGTATTATAGGGTATTAGATGTTAACATTGTTACAATAGAAAGGCTTTGACAGAATTATGTAAAACTTATTTATGGAATGGAGGTAATATGTTTTTAGGAAGAAAGAAAGTTGTGAAAAAAGAAAAAAAATATCTTCCTTTATTTAAAAATCAAATTATATTTTTTGGAACATCAGTTTTCGTTTTCATTTTATTATTATTTTTTATTTCTTTTGTAACAAAGACTAATGTAGTAACATATATTGCAGAAAGAATCTTAAAGGATCTAGGATTATACACAACAGAAGTTAGAAGTATCGAGATAGAGTCAAGTGATTATTCTAATCCTGGTTCTTGGCATATAAATAAAAGTGCTAAGTGGGCTGGACTTGGTAAAGTAGAAGTAACGTTTGATGTGAATTCTATTATTAAAACAGAGGGTATTTATAAAGATATAGTCTTAGTTTTAGATGTTTCTAATTCTATTAAGGGTGAGAAATTTGATAAAGTAAAAAGTGACTCAAAAGAACTTGTTTCTTCTCTTTTAAGTAGCTCTCATAATAGAGTCGCACTAATAACTTGTGGTGATACTTCAGAAATTATATCTAGATTTTCAAATGATAAAAATGATTTAATTGCTAAGATAGATACTTTAACTCTTCAAAATTCAAGAAATTATAATGCAGCTTTATTAAACATTGATAGTGTAATGGATGGGTATATCAAAGAAACTGGAAAAGATGTGGTTACTTTATTTTTGATAGGTGGATATCCATATGTTGATACTCCTAATCAGATAGGTACATATGAATTATTAAAAGATAAATATCCATTTATGTCTATTAATGGTATTCAATATGAAATGGGGTTAGAAGTTATCAAAGAGATTAGAGAAATAACTGATTCTGTTTGGATAGCAGATAAGTCATCTTTAAGTAATGTGTTATTTGAATCTTCAATTTCCCCAGTACTTTATGAAAAGTTTATAGTAACAGATTATGTTGATAATGATTATTTTGTTGTTGATTCTGTTGATGATATTAAGGTATCTTTTGGAAATGTTATTTTAGAATCTTATGATGGAGTACAAAAAATAATATGGAATCTTGGAGATAATTCATTCATAACAGGTGGAAATGCTAAGATGACTTTTAACCTTTCAATGAAAGAAGAAAACTATGGATATTTTAAAACAAATAAGAAAGAAGCAGTTGAAACAAAATTACCAAAAGAAGAGTTAAAAACTGTTAATAGTAGTAATACACTTTTACTAAAAAATTATTATGAAGTAACTTATGATAATAATACACCATCTGGATGTAGTATAGAATCTATTCCAATAGAAAAGTATTTTGTCAATGAAAATGTTATTAAAAAACAAATCAAATTGTATTGTAATGGATATCAATTTAAAGGATGGGAAATAGATTTTAATGATTCAAAAGACATAAAGAAAGTTAATGATGATGTCTTTGTAATGCCAGAACATGACATAACAATAAGAGGAATATGGGCAAAACAGTCTGTTGCTAAATCAATGGATGGAACAGTACACGAAAAAATATCTTTATATAAAGAAGTTAAAAATGCAGCAGAAAATGGTAATGGCGCAGAACTATATATCGGAAATGGATCTAGTGTTTTTCAAAACAAAGTTTATTACTATAATGGTGATATAGAAACAACAAATAATAATGTAATATTTGGAAATTTTTGTTGGAAGATAGTAAGAACTACTGAAACAGGTGGAGTAAAACTTATATATAATGGAGTACCTAGTCAAGATTTAAAATGTAATAATACAGGTTTTGATACTCAAATAGGTATAGGTCAGTTTAATAGCTCATTTAAATCTCCTGGACAAGTAGGTTATATGTATAATGGTACTATTAATTATTCTTCAGAAAGATTATATAACCAATATGAAGTATTAATCTCAAGAGAAGATGTATCTTTAACAAATTATTATTATGGAGATAATATTGTACAAGTTGGAGGTAAATATAGATTAATAAACAATGATGGAAGTGAAGTAAATAAAAAGTTATGGCGTGATAACTATAACACACTTTCTGGTTATTATACGTGTTTAAATGACATAGATAAAGAGTGCTCTAATGTTTATTATGTAGTAGGTGGAAGTATTGATTATCAATATGTTCTTCTAATTACAAGTGAAAATACTTTGGATGACGTAAGACATATGACGTTAAGTAGAAATATTACCAAAAATGATGATGGTACTTATACACTTCAAAGTCCTTTAACGATTACTAAGAATGATTGGTTTACAAATTATAATACTTATAAAAATTATTATATATGTCAAGATCAAGTAAGTACTACTTGTGAAGAAGTATATTCAATAACGTCTTCTCATAATAATTATTATAATTTCTTTAGTTCTAATAATAATTATAGTTATGGAAACTCTTTTATATATAGTAATGGAAAATATGAATTAACTAATACAAAACAAATATGGGATTTAAAGAAAGATTATAGTGAGTTAAATAATAGGCATTACACCTGTTTTGATGGTGATTGTTCAACACTATCATATATATATTACTATAGTTCTAATGATGGTAGTTTATATTACATAAATTTAACAGAAGGTAAAAGTGTAGAAGATGCTTTAAATGAAATGTTAAAAAATGATAATATAAATAATAAAGATTCTTCGATTAAAGAAGTTGTAGATCTATGGTTTCATAACAATTTAAAAGATTATACAAATATGTTAGAAGATACTGTATTCTGTAATGATAGAAGTATTTCAAATTTAAATGGATGGAATTCTAATGGTAGAGTTATAACAGATCATTTATATTATGGGGCTAATGGTAGATTATTTACTAATCAATATGATTTAGTTTGTAAAAATAGAATTGATAGCTTTACAACAAGTGCGATTAATGGAAATGGCAGATTAACATATCCAGTTGGACTTCTTACAAAGGATGAAGCTGATTTGATTGGAATAAGTCAAAGAACGACAGGTGCTTCTTATTGGCTTGTTTCTCCTAGTGCTTTTCGTGATTATCACGCTGATGGATATAAAGTTGATTATGATGGATATTTAAGTGATGGAGGAGTAGATGGAATATATGGTATTAGACCTTTAATCTCACTTAAACCTCTTACTGATTATAGTTTAGGTAATGGTTCTATTGATAATCCATTTATAGTCCTTGAGTAAGAATACTTGTGATGAAAATTTTAATAAAGTTACAAAGATTAAAGTGCACATTGTGCACTTTTAAATTTATTTTATTTTAATATTTCTCGACGTAAATTTTTAGACTAAAGTCCGTTTTTAAACTTATTTCCGTTTTTGTTTCTATGCAGAAATTTATTTTTTTAGTAACAAATAAAGAAGCACTTTATTTGTTTAAATATTTTAAATTGTGTATATGTTGTCAATGACGAACGTAAGTGAGTTCATTTTAATCATTGACAACATCAAATATTTTGTAAAACAAATCTTCACCATATATTGTTTTAAAAGCCTGTTTTGGCGTATTTCCATCTAAAGATTTAATTGGCGTATCAAGTAATGTTATATTCTTTTTTAAAACATCTCTTTTAGACAAATGATCTACTGATTTTCCCTTTGAGAAAAATTTCCTTAATTGTTTGTTTATGTTTTCTACATTCGGTTTTTGATTAGATACATAAGAATCACAAAAGAATAATTTGCATCTTTCTTCTCCAGTTATTTTTGAAAAACATATTTCATCAATAGCTGTAAAATTAGGATCTCTATCAGTCAAAATAACTGGTATTAATTCAATAAAAGCATTTGTCCTGATTCTTTCTTCTAATTCATCAAAAAATTCTACAACTTTATTCTGATTTGGATCTTTTATTAAATCTAATATAATAAATTGCAAATTAGGTAGAATAAATGATAAAATATTATTGTTATCTGTCTTAATGGTTCCAAGAAAATCTAGTTGCCAGACGTAGATTCCTGGATGTTTGTGAATATAGGCAAGATAATCAATGTAAGTATGACCTGTTCTGTCAATTTTCTTGTTTTCAGAATACTCATACTTTTTATTATGTTTTCTTTTTTTGTAAGTTACGGCATATGGTAAATCCATTCTTTTTGTAGTAAGATATCCTTTATTAATATATCTATAAAGAGTAATAATTGACTTATCAATTTCATCACTATTTTCAATCTTGATTTGATAGATAGATTTGTTTTCATCTATTCCCTTTTTAATAATAGAATCCAATCGATTAAATTCATCGGAATCAATATCAATACCACGTCTAGAATTAATAAGATTTGTGTCGGCTTTTCTTTGGGCGGGCTTAGCATCGTACTTAAATTTAATGTAATTATAGTTGGTAGAATATCTAAACTTACATTTAGTACAAACTAAAGGCCATCTATTAAGTGTTGGACATTTTGGTTTAATATCATCATAATGATAATCAACTGGAATTCTGTTTTTTCTAACTTCTTTTGAGATGCTTCTGGGATCGAGACCAAGCCTTTCACTGTGTTCAATCAATTTATCATTATGATCAATACCTAAACTAATAATTTTTCTTTGTTCAAGGTTTATATGTTTCTATGTTTCCATTTTCAATACCTCCTTAAAGCTGCATAGAAACATCATATATTATACTATAATCAGACTTAATTCCGTTTTTAATTAAATAACGGAATTTCAAAAAAAAAATTAGCACTAATCTTAATCTTTACGATTATAGATTAGTTTTTTTTCTTTATTAATGATATACTTATGATGAGGTGAAACTTATGAAAGTTCTTCTTTATACGGAGATGGAAAAAAAAGTTAGAAAAAGTGGGTTAGGAAAAGCAATAGAACATCAGAAGAAAGCATTAACTAATGAAGGAATTGAATGGACTACTAATCCTAAGGATGATTATGATATTTTGCATATAAATACATATTTTCCTAAATCATATAGACTTGCTAAAAGAGCAAAGAAAAAAGGAAAGAAAGTAGTGTACCATGCACATTCAACTGAAGAAGATTATAAAGATGGATTCATTATGGGAAGACAGACTTCTAAAATGTTTAAATGGTGGTTAATAAAATGTTATAGTTTAGGGGATGTTATAGTAACTCCAACACCATATTCTAAAAGATTATTACAAGGATATAAGGGACTTGAAAATAAAAAGATATATCCTATTTCTAATGGAATAGAAATAGAGTTTTTTAAGAAAGATCCTAAAGCTGGAGAGAAATTTAGAAAAGATTATGGGTATACTAAAAAAGACAAAGTAATAATAGGTATTGGTTTATATATTAAAAGAAAAGGAATCATTGATTTCGTTGAACTTGCCAAAAGACTTCCAGAGTACAAATTTATTTGGTTTGGGTATAGTTCTTTAAAAGCTGCTACTAAACCTGTAAGAGATGCAGTAAACACTAAACTTCCAAACTTAACTTGGGCAGGGTATGTTGAACAAGACGTAATAAAAGCTGCTATGAGTGGAGCAGACCTTTACTTATTCCCAACACTTGAAGAAACAGAAGGAATTCCAATAATAGAAGCTTGTGCTTGTAAACAAAATGCAATAATTCGTGATATACCAATATTTGAAGGTTGGTTAGAAGATGGGAAAAACGTTTATAAAGCTAAAGACGTTGATGAATTTGAAAAGAAGATAAAAGATTTCTTTAATGGTAAATTACCAAGTTTAGTTGACAAAGCATATGATGTTGCAATAGAACGTGACTTAAAAACAGTAGGTAAACAGCTTAAGCAAGTTTATAAAGATGTATTAAAAAAATAATAAAAGGTATATATTTTTAAAAAATTGTGTTACAATGTTTATGATAGAATAATAAGGTGGTGTCCATGATGGTAGAAGAATTACTTAATAAGTATGATTTACTTCATGCTAGTTTGATATGTGGTGGAAAGGTAACTTTTAATGTCAATTTTTTTAATGATAATAAAGTTTATGTTTCTCTAGTAGTATTATTTAATAATGAAGAAAAAAAATACTCTTATGATTTTATAAATGATGAAGAATTTCAAAAATTTGTACTTCCTAAAATATTTCAAAGATTTTTATCTAAAAATGTTTCTGTAAATGTTAGAAAAGTTATGGGTAACGACTCATATGGAACATTAATCGTACAAAGAAAAGATTTGAAAGATTCTTTAATACTTAGAAATTGTTCTTTAGATAATATGGATTTATTAGAACTTCTTTCTCTTTCTTTAAAGGAAATAAGTAATGTTAATCTTTCACTTGATTCAAAGATTATTTTTAATAAGGACACTCATCAACAATATGATGATTATATGAAGTATAATATAGCATTTGATTATGCTAATTATAAAATAAAATTCTTTGGAGAAAATGATAGTAGTTCTATAAAACAATATGTAAAAGAAAATGAAGAACTTAACGATAGTGATGAATTATTGATACTTAATATAGCAAGATATGCTTATACTTTTGAGAATTTAGAATTTAAAAATGTTTGGGAAGAAATAGAAGATAATTATAAAGACAATCAAAAAGTTCTTGAAATATGTTCATTATTTAAGAATAATAATATAGAAGAAGAAAATATTTATACAAAAGCTTTAATTTTAGCTGAATATGAGAAAAATAATGATTTGTTCTTACATTATAATGATGCAGTAGTTCTTGAGGCTTTTGAAGCTTGTAATAAACAAGTTAATTTCTTTAATGGAAGTTATCTAACTTATTGGAATAGTAAAGCTAAATATTATGAATCTATTTTAGATTCTCAAAGACAAGCTCTTTGTATTGATTTTATTGATGCCTATGATTTAAAAAATAAAAAGCATGTTGATTTAAAAAATAAATTGCCTCATACAAATAAAGGAAGATCTATAATTAATAATTTGAAGAAAATAAGAGATGAAAAAATAGCATTTGCTAATATAATAAATAATCCTATTACTCCTTTAGAAGTAGAAGAGCCTATAAGACTTGAAATTGATGAAGAAGCAATAAGAATGGGAGCAGAAGATCAAGCAAGATTACTTCTTGAGACAATTGAAGAAAGAAATAAACTTAAGAAAGATGCTGAAGAGTTTGCTAAGATTATTATAACTAAAGAAAAAGAATATAAAAAGATTTTACAAGATGCTGAAGAACAAGCAAGAAAGATTATTGAGTTAGAAAAAGAAAATGAAGAACTTAAAAAACTAGCTCAAGATAATGCTAGATACTTATTTGAAAGAGATGAAAGACTTCGTGAAGAAGAAGCATTAAGAGAATTTGTTAGCAATATGCCTGTTCCATCACAAGATATAGATAAGATTAATAACTTATTAAATGCTATTTCTTGTGTTAAAGATTTAGATTTTGCTGTTAATCATCCAACTGTTATGCAGGAGTTAATAATACTTGAAGAAAAGATAGTAACATATTTAACTACACATACAAATATTGTTCAAAATGAAGATGTAGTAGTTCCAATAGAAAAAGAAGAAATGATGGAATCTAAACCTGTTATTGAGCTTCTTGCTATGATTAGAAATGCATATGTTTCAAGTCATGAATTCGAAAAAGATGGAAGACATACAGTAATATACTTTAATCCTGTAGATGATGATACATATAGAGTTACTCTTTATTCTGCTTCAGCAAAAGATGATAGCGAGGATATTTTGATGGATGCTTTCTTTGAAAGTTATCAATTAAGTGATAATGTTTTAGAAGAAATTTGTGATATCTTTAAAACTGGTGCTGTTATAGTAGCTAGTAAAATAGATAACATTCCACCTGATAAAGCAGACTATTTAGTTATTGATAATATGAATAACGCTATTAAATTTATGGATTGTAAGAAAGATTTAATAGAAAAGATTAAATTGTATTTATAAAAGGCTTTAAGCCTTTTTTTCTATGTTTAAAACTATTCCTATAAGGATTAAATAGGTAAGTAGACTAGATCCTCCATAACTTATTAAAGGAAGAGTTATTCCTGTTATTGGAAGAAGACCTATACTCATAGCAATGTTTTGTATTTGTTGATATGAGAATAATACTAAAATACCAAAAAGAGTATATTTATCTTGTTTCCTTCTTGTTTTTTTCATAACTTTAATTATATGAAAGTTAAAAAGCATGATAGTAGTTATTAAAAATAAACTTCCAATTAGTCCATAAGATGAAGAAAAAGATGTGAATATAAAATCAGTTCCTGCTTCTGGATAATAGATAGGAACTTTTTTATTTCCAAATAAACCACCCATTCCTATTGATATTAAAGAATTATTAAGTTGCATTCCATCTTTGTTTTGCCAGTTAATAATTCTTTCTATTCGATATATTGATCTTTCTCCAATAAGACTTGTTAAAGCGCTTTGATTACTATAATAAGTTATAAAGAAAAAAGAAATAAAACCTAAAAGTATTAAAAATAACAAATAGAACCATTTTTTATTTAATCCTGCTATATAAAGCATTCCAATAGTAATTAAAATATAACTAATTACTGCTCCTGTGTCTGGTTCTAAAAATGTTAGTATGCTGGGGATAATTAGAATAACCAATAATAAAAGTATAAGTCTAAATTCCTTTTTAGTTTTTATTTTATCTTTATTTTTATAAAACTTATTTAAAACGTATGAATTAATTAAAATTAAACTTATTTTCATGAATTCACTAGGTTGGATACTTATATTAAAGACTTTGTACCAAGCTTTTGTATTGTTTACTTCCACACCAAATAAAAAAAGTCCTGATAAAAGAAGAATACAGATAAGATATATTAAAAAAGATAAATTATATAATTTAATAATATTTATTCGTTTTACAATAAAAATTAAAGCAAAACCTATTAAATACCAATATATTTGTTTTATGTAAAGAAGACCTAATGACCTTGATAGATAATCAGATGCTTTATAAATACTTAAAATACTAATAATAAAGAAAATAAATAAATATAAATATATTTCCTTATTTTTAAATAAAGATTTCATATAATCACCAATATTATTATGTGAAATTTAGTAAATATTATTTTTATTTTACATAAGATAGTATAGGAAGTGATTTTTTGGCTAGATTACCTCATATATTTCACAGTGATAGAATAGTTTCAAATAATAGGAATAGTTTTAATACTTTTAATTCATATAATGATGAATTGATTCCTCGAAAGGAACCAAAAAAAGAAGAATATACTCCTTCATTTGATAAAGATTCTTTAATTAATTATTTTAATAGAAGTATTTCTCTTACTTTGAAAGATGGAAGAGTTGTTTCTGGAATACTTATTTCTAAAAGAGGGGATGTTATTCTTCTTGATACTGGTGAATTTATTAATGTAGATTCAATTATTTCTGTAAATTAAAATTGCTTGTTAAGCAATTTTTTTTATATGTTAGATATAAATACATCATTCAAGCATTTTACTGCGACGATATTTTTTAGGTTTATTGTAAAGAAATTATCTGTTGCAGTGTAGGTGTTGTTATCTCCTGGTATTAATATTCTAAATGTTGCAAAGTTATCGTTTATACTTTCTATTCTAAATACTGTTGATGTTGCAGCTGTTCCATTGAAGTTATATGGCATAGTCCATAGTGCGTTATTGCAACAACTATATAAATTTATTGGTCTAGTGTTAAACGGTGTGTTAGTTGCTTGAAATGGTCTATCACATCCTAAATTATTGGCACTGCTACTTTGTTGTTGAATTAGTAATACTTTTTCAAGAGTTTCTGCAATGCAGTTTCCATCACTATTACACATATTATCCTCCTTTCTAAATTAATAAATTAATATCAGCTAAACATTTTATAGCAGCAATACAATCTGTGTTTATCGTTGCAAATTCGTTTGTTGAAGTTAAAGCACCTTCAGTACCTGCTAAAAGTCTAACAGTAACACAAGAACCATTTATATCTTCTACACGGAATATATTTGAAGTAGCAGTTGTAGCTCCTGATGGATATGATATTGTTAAGTCATCATTGTTACACAAAAATAGTCTTATTGGTCTTGTGTTTGAAGTAGTATTACTAGGGCCTAAAAATGGTTTAGTACATGAATTATTGGCACTATCTGCATAATTATTCTGAAGTTTATTAATTAATGTCATAATATCTAATATGTAGTTTCTCTCATTTTCCACTTAAATCACTCCTTTATTTTCTAATATAGAATATTCAAATAGTAAAAAAATAGTGATTACTAATACCTAATTTATTATTTTTCTTAAAATATCATATGTAAAAGAAGGGTAGAAAATAAGAAAGGTTGTATTTTAACAAATAATTAGGTATAATGGTATTGGTGATAAAAATGTGGGAATATATAATAATTGGAATTGTAATATTAATTATTTTATTAGCAGTATTAAAGCTAGGTAAAAAAGATGTACACTTAGAGTTAAATAAATTAGTTGAATATTTAGGGGGAAAAGATAATATAATCGAAACAGAAAGTAATTTGTCTAGATTTAAAGTAACCTTGAAAGATGTTAGTAAAGCAAATAAGGAAGCTATTACTAAATTAGGTGCTAAAGGAATAGTAGAAATAGATAACGAATTAAAGATTATATTAGGACCTGAATCTAAACAATTAAAGAAATATATCAACAGTTTACAAGGTAAACAGAATAAATAATTACAATAAAAAACATTTTTCGACAAAATTCGACAAAATAAAATCATACAATTATCTTGAAAGAAGGTAAAAGTATGATTTTTTTTATTGATGTAGTTAAAGTAGTTATTTTAGTATTATTTCCTTTATTAGTATATAAGTCTTTAGAAGGAACTTTTAGTAACAAGGAATATATCTTTTGGATAGCTGTTTATTCATCTTTGTTTACATTGTTATTTCAAGTTAATAATTATATGCTAGTCTTATCA
>OJLA01000671.1_pt1 | contig 26464 bp, 27 predicted proteins | sample 1596611 | NCBI WGS metagenome assembly OJLA01 (sample SAMEA4350168, study PRJEB24818) | metagenome | biome: human; feature: gut; material: faeces | place: Denmark | collected 2013-09
CCTTTCCTACTAATGTTAAGTAGTTGTTTTCTAAATAATTTGTATCCAATTTTATTTCCTCCCTATCTTTCTTTTTTATCAATCGTAAATTTCTCATCCTGTTTTTCTTTTTTAAAATTTTCTACATTTTTAATTATACTACACTTTTTTGGGTTTGTCTACATAAAAAGTTAATTTTTTCTAATTTTTTTTAACTTTTTGCCCAAATATTAATGTTTTAGTACAATTTTTTATAAATTATGCAACTCTTTTACAATAAAAACAACTAATTCATTATATATTTTATTGCTTTTTGAATCATTTAAATATATTATTTTTTCTTGTGCTTCTATTATCTTTCCATCAACTTTTTGGATATCTCTTTGTAAACACACTAATATTTTCTCATCTTTTACACTAGAAATTGTAATTGTAGCTTTAGAGTTAAATCCATATGTTATTGTTTTAATTGGATTTTCTAATTTAATCTTTTTTAACATGTCAATTTCTATATCGCAATTTATAATTAAATATTTTGTTTTTGACAAAATCTCTCTCATATAATGATATTCAAATTCATTTAAAATTATATCTTCATTTATTATAATTTCCTCAAAATTTATATTTTTTATATTTTGAACACTTTTGGGTGTTATTTCTATAATTTCAATTTCACAATGTTTTAATTCTTTTTTAATTGCTTGAATATCTTTTTTCTTTGCAATAATTCCAACTAATGGCATACCGATCTCCTTATACTGTAAGTTTTTCCATAATAATTGGTTTTATTCATGAATCTGTGTTCCATTACCATTGATTATATAATTATCTTTATATATCAATTGTGAAACTGTTATAATTTCATATCCTTTTGATTTTATGTTTTTTATTAACATATCTAGACTGTCTGCTGTATGCTTTGTGCCATTATGACTTAATATTATTGCTCCATTTTCTAATTTATTTTTTAATCTATTCCACATTTGTTCTCCTGTTAATCCTTTATAGTCTAATGTATCTAAATTCCATTGAATTGTATAATATCCGTTTTCTTCAGCTGTTTTTATTATTGTATTGTTATATTCTCCATATGGTGCTCTATAAATATTAGTTTTCTGTCCTGTTATTTTTTGAATTTTAGCTACACTTAAATTTATTTCTTCTAAATTTTTTTCAGCAGATAATTTATTCACGTGTGGATGTGTGTTACTGTGACTTCCTATTTCATGCCCTGCCTCATTTATCTTTTTTACTGCCTCAGGATATTTGTCTACCCAATCTCCTACCATAAAAAAGGTTATATGTACATTATTATTTTTTAGTGTCTCTAATATACTATCTATATCATCAGCATTCCATGCACAATTCATTGTAAATGCAATTTTCTTCTCATCTGTTTTTACATTATAAATTGGTAAATATTTTGGTACTGATGAAGTTTGAATTGATTTAATATTTCCTATATTAGAAAATATTATTAACATTGCTACAGTTAACATAGAAACTAAATATGTTTTAATTCTATCCTTATTAAACACAAATATCATTGTTTTCACCTCATTATAATAAATCTTATTCAGCTTTTTCGTATTTTATTCTTATTATTACTTGCACCTCCATTCAAATACAGTATTTTTCTGAATTTTCTTGCTATACTTTGGATATACCAATAGTAAAGAGGTGATTTTTATGTACTTATCTGATGCTGTAAGAGATAGAATTAAATTTTATCAAAAGCAAAAAGGAATGAGCCTTTGGGGATTATTCAAAGCTTCAGGGGTACCAATGTCAACTTTAGCAGCTTTTATGAGTAAAAGAACAGAATTAATAAAGTTAGATACTTTGCTTCACATCTGCGAAGGTTTTGGTATCACATTGACTGAATTTTTCCAAGACGATATTTTTAAAGAAGTCGAACAAGATTAATATAAAAGTTCTGGACAACCAGGGCTTTTTATTTTTTTGTAATATTTTTGTAATATAAATGTCATGAAATTGTAATACACTTTTTTGTCAAATTATTGTATAATAAATTTGACGAATTTTTATAGAATAAGTCAAAAGATGGAGGATACAATGAGCGTCGAATCTGATTTACGAAAAGATGGAATTAGAGTAGTCGACATACTAGATACAATGTCTGTAAATCGAATCGCACACAATATTGCTACAAAGCTTTGTGACACATTTCCTGAACTTTGTTTCAATGAAAGTGATTTGTTTGCCAAACTTTCTAGATTAAGTATGTATAGAGCTATAATGCCAGAGGGAATGGCTGAAGCTAACTACTTTTATAAAAATACATCTATATATTTTAATGAAAAAATTGCTTTTGATGATTTAGAAGAATTTGCAATTCATGAATGTGTTCACTATATTCAAGAAGTTAAAGATAAAAAAAATAATCTTTTAAGAATGGGATTATGTAATTTTGATAATTTTAAAATCGTTGGTATGGGATTAAATGAAGCTGCAGTTCAATACATCACTTCAAAAGTTATTGGAATAGAAAAAGATTATGTTAAATATTTTGGTATTTCTTTTAGAACCATTAGTCCCTCATATTATCCATTGGAATGTAATTTGATTGAACAAATGGCATATATAACAGGTGAAACGGTTTTATTTGATAGTACATTTACAAGTAATGATAAATTTAAAAACACTTTTATAAATCTAACATCTGAAAAAACTTATGATGAAGTAGAACGTTGCATTGACGATATTCTAGATTTAGAAGAAAATATTATTAAATTAAATAATAAAGCTTCTGCATATGATGAAAGAAATAAAACTGTTGACAAATTGGTTAACAAAACAGAAAATTGCAAATTAAAAGTTTCTGAATATTTTATAAAAACTCAAAATTTAATTATTAAAAATTATTTTGATAAAGCTTTTCATAAAATCAATAATTTAGAAGAACTTGATAATTATAGAAGAAAATTAGAACATTTCAGAGAGTTAATTGGTATTACAGACGGTTATACTTTCTTTGATGATTACTATACTGAAAAGATGTCTCAATTAGAACATAAATCTAACGTACTTGAAAACGGTGGCATCGAAACTGCTCTTGAATTAAAACAACCAAGTAAATTTGGTTCTTGGTTCAGAGCACTAAAAAACTTCGTAACAGGAGAAAAAATACATAATTAACAAAAGATTTTAGTATACAAAAGTCAATTTTACTAATGAATTTTACAAATGATAATTATACTAAAGATATTATACAAATGATATCATACAAAAGAACTTCAAAAGTCGGCATTAAACAAGCCGACTTTTATTTATTTTAAATATTCCATTATTGAGTATGCTGCATCTCTTCCAGAGCGTGCTGCCCAGGCAACAGTTCCTTTAGTTCCTGCTATATCTCCACCTGCAAAAACTTTATAATTTGAAGTTTGATTTTTCTCATTTATTTGTAAATATCCCCATTTATTTAGTTCTAATCCCAATTTATTTACAAACTCATCTGGTTTTGATCCTAATGCCATTATTATGTAATCTATATCTATAATATAATTGCTTTGTGGAATATTTACTGGTACTTTTCTTGTTTCTCCTTCTTTTTGAACTAATTCAGTTTTAATCAATTCAACTTGTTCTACTTTATCTTTTCCTAATATTTTTACAATATTGTTTTGAAATAAGAATTCTATTTTCTCTTCTTTAGCCTCTTGAATTTCTTTTACTTCTGCTGGCATTTGTTCTTCTGCCCTTCTATAAATAACCTTAACCTCTTGTGCCCCTAGCCTTTTAATAGTCCTTGCACAATCTATTGCAACATTTCCGCCACCTATTACAGCAACTTTTTTATTTTGATAATCTGGATGTGCATTATGTTCCAATAATTGATTTCCACCATATACTCCTTTTAATTCTTCGCCTTCAACTCCCATTTTTGTTGTAATATTAGCTCCAAATGCAAGAAATATTGCATCATATTTATTTTCTAATTCTTCTAAAGTAATATTTTTTCCTAATTCTTGATTATATTTAACTTCTAATCCTAAATCAATTACTTTTTGAATTGTTTGTTTAACAACTTCTTTAGAAAGCCTAAACTCTGGTATTCCATGAACTAAAAGCCCACCTAAGTAATTATATTTTTCATATAATGTAACTCGATACCCATTTCTTAATAAAAAGGCTGCAGCCGTAATACCTGCTGGTCCTCCACCAACAATTGCTATCTTTTTATTTTGATTTTGTTTATTAATTTCAGCTATTTTATAATTTTCTTTTATTGAAAGATCTCCAATAAATGCTTCCATATCTCCAATACTTACTGGAGTTGATTTTATACCTCTTACACATGAACCTTGGCATTGTTTAGTATGAGGACAAATCCTTCCACATACAGCTTCTAATACTGTTGTTTCGGATAATATTTCATATGCTTTTTTATAATCTTCTTCTTTTATTGCTTTTATAAATCCTGGTATATTATTTCCTAATGGACACCCTTTATTTGAACATGGCTTTACAGGACAATTTAAGCAATAATTTGCCTTATTTAATATTTCTTCCATTTTTCTATTCCTTTTCGTATACTTCATAAGATATTGTACATTTTTTTCAAATCTTAGTCAATTATTTCGACCTCTGAGTATAGTTCATATCTACTCATAACTTCTTTTAAATCCATAATAAAATCAATCTTTTTGTTCTCATCTCTCAAAAGAGCTGCTGGATGCCAAGTAGGCATATACCATATTCCTCTCTTTTCCACCCATTTTCCTCTGCTTGCAGTAATTCCGTATTCTTTGCCAAGAATATTTTTTAAAGCAACACTCCCTAGCAAAACAACGATTTTAGGTTTTACCAATATAACTTGATTTCTTAAATAATTTAAACATACTGTTGCCTCATCATCTTCTGGATTTCTATTTCCTGGTGGTCTACATTTTACTATATTCGCAATATAAACTTCTTCTCTTTTTAAGCCAATTGCCTCAAAAGCCATATTCATCAATTTTCCAGCTCTTCCTACAAATGGTATTCCTTGCTTGTCCTCGTCTGCTCCAGGACCTTCACCAATAAACATTAAATCTGCTTGTTTATTTCCTGTACCAAATACCACATTTGTTCTATTTTGACACAATTTACATTTTCTACATTGATTAGCATCTGCTTCTAATTGTTCCCAATTATCGTACATATATTTTCACATCCTAAATTTCAAAAATCCTTTTTGCATTATCATAAGTAATTTTAGCTATTTCTTCTATTGGTACATTTTTTAGTTCAGCAATTTTCTGAGCAACATATTTAACATTTCTGCAATCGTTTCTTTTTCCTCTGTTAGGTTCAGGAGTCAAGTATGGGCTATCTGTTTCAATTAAAATCCTATCAAGAGGAACCATTTTTATAACATCTGGTGTATTTCTAGAATTCTTAAATGTTATAGGACCTGCAAATGAAATATAATATCCCAATTCTAAGGCCTGTCTAACCATTTCTTGATTTGGTTGGCAACAATGAAATATTCCTGCTTTATTGACCTTGTGAGTTCTAATCATCTCAATAGTATCTACAGAAGCATCACGTGAATGAATTACAATTGGTAACTCAAGTTCATTTGCTAAATCTATTTGCTTTTCAAAAGCCTCTTTTTGTAATTCTTTATTTTCTTTATTCCAATAATAATCTAAACCTATTTCACCAATTGCTACTAATTTTTTGCTTTTATTTTCTTTAACTATTTCCGTAATTTTAGCAATATCTTTCCACAATTCTTCTTCAGATTGTGGAATATCATTAGGAGAAATCCCACAAATTGAATAAATAAAATCATATTTTTTACTTAGCTCTAATGAAAACAGTGAAGATTCAATATTATATCCTGCACATACAAATTTAGTTATACCTGATTCATATGTATCTTTTATAATTTCTTCTCTATCTTCATCAAATTTTTCATCATTATAATGTGAATGTGAATCAAAAAACTCCATATTAATCCTCTCTTTCTATTATCACAACATTAGCAACTGCATATTCTTTGCAATGTGAAATACTAATATCAATGTCTTCTATTTTATTTGCAAATTGCTCTGATAACTTTATATATGGTCTTCCAGTTTCATCATTTAATACTTCAATATCTTTCCATGTAATATCATATTTTCTATTTAAAGTTTTAGAAATTGCTTTAAATACCGCTTCTTTTGCAGCAAATCTAGCTGCATAATGTTGATATTTTTGCATTTTCTTACTTTCACAATATTCTATTTCTTTTTCCGTATATACTCTCTCACAGAACTTTCCATCTGTGTCTTCTATACTAGATTTTACTCTTTCAATTTCTATAATATCTGTTCCTGTTCTTATTTTCATAGCTATCCTCTCCTTGCGAAAAAAAGGACCGACCCCAAATTAGCAAATGCGCAATATAGGACCGACCCCAAATTATCGTGCTAAAAATATAATATTTATTGCATTTATTATTAATGTTATAACTAATATTAATGTTATAATCACATTATTTTTAGCTGTTTTTTCTATATTCATTTCTTTATATAGAATATCATATTTATTTTTTGTATCATCATATAATTGATCTATCTCTAAAACATCTTTTAAATATTGATAAAACATAGAACCTGTATCATCTGCTGTTATTTCATTTATCCATAGTGATTGTGTAAAGTTTATAAATTCTTTACGCGTTTTATTTATTTTTATGTTTTGTCTAAATTCTAAATTTATTTTTTTCAAATAAATTTTAGTATACATTGCTAAGATGTAAGAGTATAGATATTTTTCTTCAAAATCGTGTGGAAATACCGTATAATTATTCATATCACAACTTGACGCAAATAGTGTTACGCCTTGCTTTGTTACACCCATTTTTGCATATTGCCATTTTGATATTACTTTCATACTATTTTTTGAATAATCTACACTATTATCGCTTGGCAATATGTTTAAAAATTTAATATATATATTACTGATTTTTTCAAATTCATTTGTATTATTCCAACTCTCTTGATCTATACATGCGTATGAAAATGTTAAAAATCTTTCTGGGTCTATATCTAATTTTATAGATTCCGTAACTGGCCCAGTTAAATTTTCTATAAATTCCTTAAAGTATTTTACATCTTCAAAACAATCTGATTGAACTCTTATATTATCATAATTATTCATATTAGCAAATTCTTGGTTAATATCTCTAAATTTATAATTAAAATTTAATAAATCTGAAAATTTATCACTGTCTTCTATATTAGTTTTAATACATAAAAAACATATTCCTGTATTAAAACATATTATTTCCATTTTTGGAATCTTGAAAAATATTCCATTTCTATCCTCTGTTTTTCCTTGAATATCTTTTTTTATAGTATATTCAAATATTGTACATGGATTTTGGGCTAATATTGCGGCTTTTGTATCTTCTGGTAATTCTTCAAATTTTTCTAATTTTGATTTACTTAAGTAAAAACTATTAAACATATAATTTCTTGCTCTATGTGAAAAGTAAGAATATATGCCTAAATCTTTATCTTTTTTAAATGTTCTCAATTTACAATTTTTATCTTTTAATAAACGTAATAAATATTTTAAATATCTATTTTCTTTTATTACGTAAGGATATATAAAGTACGTATATTGGTATTTTGTCTTTAGCTCCATTTTTTTCATCTCTCCTTATTTTTCACAATAATAGTTCATGCTAAGGTCTTCTCCTAAGTGCCATTTTCCTATAAAATCTATTTTAATGTTATTTTCTAAATTATATTTTGTTGTTATTACTTCTTTTCCATTTTTATCTAATGAACCCCAAAGTCCATTTTTCTTAACTGCTACATATCCATATTCATTTTGTTCTGTTGCATCATCATAAATATAGTCTGTTACTTGATTTCCTTTTTTGTCTACATATCCATATTTACCATCTTTTTTATTTAAAAATATTGTATTGTCTTTTAAAATTTCTGTATTTGATTTTTCATTACAACGAAAATCATAATATTTATATTCGTTATTGATTCTCATTCTTAAATATGATTTTTCTGTATTTATTTCTGATAATATTCCCGTTATTTTTATATTAAAGTTTGAATCTATAATTGATGTTTGATATTCTGAATTTTCAGCTAAAAATAATTTTGCTTTTTCACTGTATGTTATTCCTGCATAATCAAATTCTATTTTTACTTCTCCTTTTTCATCAATTATTCCATATTTATCATCTTGTTTTGCTATAAATATTCCTATTTGTGTTTCTTTTAAGTCTTGATATTTGGGTTCCAATTTTACTTCGCCATTTATTGTCATTTCTCCACACATATCATTTTTTACAAATATTATTCCATTTTTAGTTACTGATTTTATGTCGTCAAATCCATCTTCTAATAATGTTGTTCCTGTTGAATTTATTAATACTTGTTTTCCATTTTCTTTAACTAAATAATATTCTTTCAAATATGTTTGAGTAATTTCATCATATTTATTTTCTAATATTTGCTTTTTGGTTGTACCAACAATTCCATATTTTCCATTTTCGTCAATTGTTATATATCCCTCTTTATATGTATCTCCTAAATTTTTTATTTCTGTGTATTTAGGTTCAATTATAATACTACCATTATCATTTACAAGTCCTTCTCTTCCATCTTTTTTTATAATAAGACTATTTTCTATTCCAGCTAATACTGTAATTTCGTCATATTCTATTGGTAATAATTCTTTTCCATTTAAATCTATTAAGCCATATTTATTTTCTTTTTTTACTCTTAATACATTTTCTTCATACCATACATTCTCATTTTTATCAATATTAACTAATGCTTCTATTTGGTCATATCCTGTTAGGATTTCTTCATTTTTATTATTTATTGCTTTGGTTTGATATGTTCCGGCTTCTTCATTTACATTATATGTGCATATAAAAACAGCCTTTTCTTTATTTGGAATAACTATCATTTCTTGATATGATGGTTGAATTACTTCTTCTCCATCCTGATTGATTACTCCCCATTTGTTTTCTGCATATAATGTAAAATAATCATAATCTTTAGAAATTTTCTTTTGCTCTTTAAAAATATTTTTTATAATAAATATGAACATGATGATTACTGCTAATGCTAATATTACTGCTATTACTTTTTGGTAATTCAGTTTTCCACTTGTCTCATATCGTTTTCCTCTACCCATTAGTTTTCTTCCTTTCAGATTATATTTTATCACGAATATAATATATCATAAAATTTTCTTTGTTACAAGTATTAGAGATTATATTTTTGACAAAAAATCACAAATAAATGATATGATTCATTTATCTGTGATTCTTATTCTACGATATTCCATTTGCCTTTTTATATTCAGTAATTTGTTGTTGTTTAGCTTCTATTGACTTCTTTAGACTAATAATTTGCCTGTCATACAAATCACATAATGCTTCAATTTGTTCTTCAGTCAAATCATTATCGCCGATCTCACCTTTGCGATATCTTCTTTGTAAATCTAAAAGTTGTGTATCTTCATCTTCTGTCTTTTTTACATATTCTTTAAATTCTTGTTTTTTCTCCTCATGGATGTCTACTTCTTTTTCTTCTGAAATTTTGCTTATCTCTTTCTTTTTAAATAAATTTCTAAAAAAGTTTTTTATTTTTCCAAATATAGTACTTTCGTTTCTTTCTATTAAATCTTTTTCTTGAGTATTATTTTCCATACTTATTCTCCTCTTTGACTTTCTTGTTTTAATTCTTCAAGTTTAGCCGTAAGTGCCTTATCTTTTATTTCTAATTCTTCTAATTCTTGTTTTCTAGCATGTAATCCTAAAAGCTTTTCTGCTCTATTTTCTCCTGTTTCTACCATAATAATCCTCCTCTAATGTTTATCTATAAATAAAGTATATACTATTAAATTTAACTTTTCAATATATTTTTATAAATTTTCTGATTTTATAAATTTACAAGTTATTACACTCATGTCATCTTTCGCTATTCCGTAGCTATTGTCTACTGCTTCATTTAAAATTAAATCAGCAATTTTTTGACTATTTGTAGTTTCGATATCTTCAAGCACATATTTTACCCATAATTCTTTATTTTTATATTCAACATTAGAATCTAATATTCCATCACTACACATTACTATTATGTCTTGATTTTCTATGTCTTTATCATATATTGTTAAATTTATATCTTTTAATATTCCTGCTGGTAAGCTTAGGGATTTAACAATCTGCACCTTTTTTTTGTTCTTTATATATGTTGGGCATGCTCCGTTTTTTATAAATTCCATTTTTCCATTATATAAATCAACTATTGTAATATCTAGTGTTGCAAATATTTCCTCATTTGCATTCATAATCGTTGTATTTATTAAGTCTATTGCTGTGTTTTTATCAAATCCTGATAAAAATAATCTTTCCAACATTTTTAATGCTATTTGACTGCTCTTTCTCGCTTCTGGGCCAGAACCCATTCCATCACTTATTGCTAACAAATATTTTCCATCATTTAATCTTATTTGTAACAAGCTATCTCCTGACACAGGGCTATCATTTTTGATTTTTGTAGCTTGTCCTATTTGTATTATATATTTATCTGCTGATAAATAACTATATACTCTCTTTCCTTGTTTACTTGATTTTTTGTTTTTTACATCATTTTTCATCAATTTTTCGTTTAAGCTTTTTTCTAGAACTTTTTGAATTTTATCTACTTCTATGTTTTCACTTGTTTTTCTGTCTTCACTTAAATATACATCTATAAAATATCTATTTTCTTGTTTATTTATTTCTATTCCATCTATTAAGATATTTTTTATACCAAGAGCTGTAATTACTTTTTTCTTTTCCTCATCATAGTCAGTATCTTTTTTTATATCCTCTTCCATTTTAACAGCAATACTAGAAATTGCTTTTGATACACCATCTAATTGAGCTTGTACATTCTTTTTATTTGATTTTACTTTTTCTTCCCATATAAAGTTGACCTTGCTTACCTTATAAGCATAATTTACTGCCTTAACTACCTGTTCAATATCATTATTCATTTTTTTGCTAATTTTCTCATCATCATATTGAACAATATAATTATTAAATTTTGCAAATGTTTTTAATAGGTCTTCTCTTGTTATTTCTTGCTTGTCCAAAAGAACATCAAACAATTCTTTTACTATTTCATTGTCTGGTTTTGTCATGTCTTCATATAACATATTTTCTTCTAGCCCATCTAAATTATTCAACAACTCTGTTATAAATAAATCTCTATTTTTAAAGTAAAAGTCTGTTTCTCCTTTTTCTTTATAAGTATCTGCCATATCTTTTATTGTTTCTGATACCATATTTAATTGATTTATAGTTTCTTTACTTTGTTCTAACCCTCTTTTATTGTATTCAGGCAACATATTGTCGCTTTTTACTAATTCTTTTATATTAATTCCAGCCCACTTTGGAATAGCAAGTAATCCTAATGAAGCAATTAGTGCTTCTTTTATTATTAAAAATTCACTTGTTGTATTTTTAGATGCATACATTAATATTCCATTTCCTATTAAAAAGCCTACTATTACTCCTACTTTTCCGAATCTATTTAATAAACCTGAAATCATTCCAGAAAGTGCATAAACTGCCACAATAATTGGTTCATTTTGTGTGATTATTCCAAGGGTAACCCCTATTGTCACACCTGCTGTTGTTCCAACCAATACTCCATTTTTCCATCCAAGTATTAATACCATTAAAATACTAATAATATTTTTAACAGAAAATCCAAATATTGCAAAATCTCCAAGTGCTGACATTGCAATAGAAATAAGTAAACTTGCTCCCATAACTTCTTCTATTGAAAATGCTCTCTTTTCTGTTATTTCTTGTATAACTACTAATGAGTTTACAAATATCTTGTAAAACACTACAGAAAATACAGCTAGTGTTATATGTAATAATAAATCAGCTACCGTAAATTTAGTTAATATAAGTTTTGCTATCATTACTAAAACAATACTAACAAATATGTGCCCTGCAATTTGTATTTCTTCATTTTTATATTGATCATTTTCTTTTGGAGGTTTTATACATATTAATATTAGTAACATTAATATAATTAATATATAGTTTAATGCTCCAACAGTTCCTACTCCAACTATATTTCCTATAAGTCCTGCTACTACTACCATTATAGCAGGTACTCCTCCAGCTAAACAAGCTCCGACAATCGCTATACTAAATGGTGACACTTCTTGTCCCATTCCTAAGGTCGATATCATAAAAGCTATGATATATATAATTATATTTTTTATACTTAATAAGTTTTTTATAATTTCTTTACTTGTGTTATTTTTTGACATCCCTACCACCTCATGTAATATTTTAATCCTTTTCTTTTGTGTTTTTTGTCTTTTTTGGTATTCTACTACAAAAAAGTTTTTTACATTTTGTGATATTTATTTTTATTTTTTATCGTTTTGTGTTTTCTATTTTATTATAATTTGTCGAAAAATACAAGTTTTTTTAGGAAATTATATTATTTTAAATAGCACTTTTCCGTAGTCACTGCATATAATAAAAAAGAAAACTATAAATTAGAGGTGATACTATGTCTAATAATATGGATGAATTATTTGCAAATGTAAAAAAGATGGTAGATAGTGGTGATATACCTGATGATGTAAAACAGATGATGAATAATCTTCAAAACAGCTCAAATACTCAAAATAATGTACAGAGTAATACTCCAGATCTAAATAACATCTTAAATAATATTTCACCAGAAATGATAAATAATTTAAGCAATATACTAAATTCAAATTCTCAAAATCAAAATTCTCAATCTTCAAAAAATAATAACAATTTCAACTTAGATATGAATACAATAATGAAGATGAAATCTATTATGGAAAATATGAATAATAAAAATGACCCAAGAGCTAATTTGCTTTATTCTCTAAAGCCTTATTTGCGCGAAAGTAAAAAAGAAAAATTAGATCAATATGTAAATATGCTTAATGTTTCTAAAATTGCAGAGCTTATGAATTCAAACAATCAAAATAATAAAGATAATAAAAAATAGTAGTTTTGAAAGGAGTATTACAATGCCTAGATTTATGGGATATAATCCTAATTTTCAATATTACAATCCATATCAAAGACCTAATTTTTATCCAAATTATGGTCCTTATACTCCTCAGCCAAAAAAACAACCCCAACAACCTCTTTCTGAACCACTACCAAAAACTACACAACCACAAAAAAAGCCAGAAACAGCAGATACTGTTTGGCTTGATTTGTTTGGAATTAAATTATATTTTGATGATGTTTTAATTCTCAGTCTCTTATTTTTCTTATATAAAGAAGAGGTAAAAGATGAAGGGCTTTTTCTTGCTCTAGTTTTATTACTAATTAGTTAAGTTACTCAATTATTATATTATCTTCATCAACATAAACATAAGCATTTTTATGTATTTCTTCTTCATCTTTGTCTATTTCTTTTACTATATTAGAAATACGTAATTGTACTGCTTCTAAAGTACTTGCAGCAATAATTGCTTCTTTATTTCCCTTGGCTCCAGCATGTGCAAGTCCTCTTAATGCTCCAACAACAACAATATTATCTGCTGCAATTACTTCAGCCCCTGAATTTACATCGCCTATTACAACAATGCTTCCTTCAACTTCAAGTTTTTGTCCAGAACGCAAAGAACCTTTATGAAACGTAGTTTCAGATGTTTCTACGTCTTTTTTGTAACTTCTAATAATACTATGTAACCCTAGTGTTGTAGGACTATCAAATGCAACTTCAACATCAATTTCTTTTGTTATGCATTGTTTTATTTCTTCCATTTCTTTATTTGATAAGATTTTTCCAACAACCCTAATCGGTGTTTTTTCATCCTTATACATCTTTTTTAAGTCTTTAATTTTTTTAGACAATTCTTGTATTATTTTTTCCTGCGTAGAATTTTCAGTTATTTTAATAATCACTTCATCTGTTTTTAAATTTATACTAACACAATTCATCTCTTTATTCCCCTCTTATACTAAACAGTCTATCTGATTTGTTCTACAAATGGTGTTGCTTCCATGCTTTCATCTACCTCTGTTGATTCATTCATTCCAAAATATTGTATAAGAACATCTCTTGCAACTTCTGCTGCATAATTTCCATGTCCACCATTTTCTATCATTACAACAACTGCAACCTCTGGATTATCAAATGGTGCAAAACACACAAACCATGCATTTACAAGATCTTTTCCATTAGAATCTTTTCCAGCCTCAGCAGAACCTGTTTTTCCTGCTACTTCAATATTAAAGTTTTTAAAGATATTATAAGCTGTTCCTCCAGCCTCACTAGCAGCCATTCTCATACCTTCTTTAGCTACTTCAATACTCTCGTCACTTATTGTTATTCCATCATCAGTATCTACTATTCCTAATTTCTCGTTAGTATATTTTCTTATTTCATCTTTTGAAACTTCAGTTCCATCTGAATTCAATACAGATTTAATAATTGTTGGATTCACAACTGTACCACTATTTGCAATTGATGATATATATTTTGCAATTTGCATAGGAGTAAAGTTATTATCACCTTGTCCTATTGATGCATTCAATGTATCTCCTGGTCCCATTGTTGCACCATTTCTGATTTTAGCATAAGTTTCCTTAGATGCTGCAGCACCAGATTTTTCATTAGGTAACTCTATTCCAGTTTTATTTCCCAAGCCAAAGTGTAATGCATATTTTGATAAATTATCTATCCCCATTCTATCACCTGTTTCGTAAAAGAAATAATTGCAAGAATGTTGTAATGCTTGAGTTACATTTTGATATCCATGTCCTCTATGATAACTTGTATAATACCAACATTTCCATTCACTATTATATTTTTTATATATACCAGTATCATTTATTTTTTCTTTTGTTGTAATAACACCTGTTTCTAACCCTGCAATAGCTGTTACCATTTTAAATGTTGAACCAGGTGCATATGTTGACTGAATAGCTTTATTTAATTGTGGATGTCTAGTATCATCTCTTAAATATGCCCAATTTTCTTGAGATATTCCTCCCACAAACCATTGTGGTTCATATGTTGGATAACTAGCTGTTGCAAGTACTTCCCCTGTATTAACATTCATTACAACTGCAGCTCCACCTTGTGCATCATATCTTTGGGAAAATCCTCCATTTTTTATTTTATTAATACAATTTTCTAGTGATTCTTCCGTCGTTTTTTGCAAGTTTGAATCAATTGTAAGCACAACATCACTTCCAGCAATAGCATTTTTTGAAACATATTCTCCCGTAATGGTTCCATCTACTGCCATTTCTTTTTGCTTTTCTCCATCTGTTCCCTTTAAATATTTTTCAAAAACATATTCAATTCCTGTTTTTCCTATGATATCATCAATATCATAATCATCTTTATTGGCTTTATATTCTTCTTCTTTTATTTTTCCAGTATAACCAATTACATGTGCCGCCATGCTTCCTGCTAAATATGTCCTTGCAGCTTTAGTTTCTATACTTATTCCTGGAAAATCACTATTTCTTTCACTAATTTGTGCAACAACCTCATCACTTACGTTTGTTGCAATTGTTATTGACTTTGTTGCACTATATCCTGTTGTTGTAATTATATATCTAATTGCTATTATTTTTCTAATATCTTCTATATTGTCATTTTTTATTTGATATTTATCTTTTACCTTATAAAATACCGTCTCTGCATCAGCATTTTCTTCTATTTTTAATTTTTTCTTAAACTTAGACAACTCATCTCCACTAATTGTAAAAGTAAATGGATTTATGCTTATTGGAAAATTATCTGTATACGAAATCTGATATTGATTCATTAGATTTACTAAATTTAATGCAGCTTCATTTAATTCATCATTAGATATATTTGTTTTATAAATTTCTATATTATTCTCTGTTTTTACTCCTGCAAGTTCATTTCCAGACCTATCTAAAATTGAACCTCTCGCAGCTTTTATCGTTGATACTCTTGAAAGTCTCGTATTTGACTGTTCCCTATAACTTTCACCATTTATAACTTGTAAATTAAATAGTTGAACAATTAATACAATCCCTATTGCATAAGCTAATATTGTTACTATATTAAACCTAAAATTTACTTGCTCACTTTTTACATCATTATCCCATGATGTCTCTCTATCAAAACTTATCCTATTGTTCAACATTTCACCAGCTTTCTTTTAGAAATATCTTGTCAAAATCCTATCTCCCTTTATTTCATTTTCAATTTCATATCCAGTAGCTTTCATTAAAGGATATACTATAATAATTAATAATACATTATAAATTGTTTCTATAAATAAAATCTTCAAAAATGAATATATTTCTATATTTATTTTAAAAAACATATAATTAAAAAAGTATAATACAATTTCATATATTATTGTACAAATTGCTCCCATAAGTAATACTGTCAATCTACTATCTTTTGAAAGTGTTTTGTCAAACAAACCTCCTAATATTCCAACTAATGCCAAAGCAACTGAAGTTAGTCCTAAACTTTTTCCAACCCAAATATCTATTAAAATCCCATAAATAATTCCATAAATAACTCCCATTGTTCTTCCCATATATAATCCTATATATAACATCAAAATTATAAAAACATTAGGCATTATTCCTGCTATTGTAAAATGAGTGAAAAAAATCGTTTGTATTAGATATATAACAATAAATGTAAGTATCAATCCTACATGTATCAAAAATTTCTTCATCTTATACCCTTTCTACTGATTTGTTATTATCAAAACAGTTTCTAATTTTTCAAAATCTACTGCAGTTTCTATTGTTGCATAAGAATCTGTTTTATTTGATCCTGTATTTACTTTCTTTATTTTTCCTACATGTATTCCTTTTAAATAAATTCCACCTAATCCAGAAGTTTCTACACTATCTCCCTGGATAATTCTCGCATCTGTCGCTATATTAGATGCACTTAATATAGATTTGTTTTCAATTGTTCCTTTACAAATCATTGTATCTCGAGTACTACTTGCTAAACAACTAGTAGCACTAGCACTGTCTACAATTGTCTGAATTTTTGCTGTTTTAGCAGTTGTAGAAACAATATATCCTACCAATCCTTCATTAGCAATAACTGTCATTTTTTCTTGAATACCATTATCACTTCCAACATTTATAACTAATGTTTTTGAATAATTGCTTATATCCCTAGATATTATCGTTCCAGGAACTGTTTTATATTGCCCATATTTTTCAGCTAAATTAAGTTCTTGTTTTAACTGTTCATTTTCATTTTTTATAATTTCATATTCTCTCATTTGTTGCTCAAGTTCATTATTTTTTTGTTTTAATGATTCGTTTTCTGATTTCAACTCATTCACATTCTCAAAAAACTTGTCATTATTGTTAAGCTTATTTTTCAAATATGTTAAACCATTTTCAATAGGCATAACAAAAGCATTTGCAAAATTTTCAACAACTGAAAACTGTTCTGATTTTGCATTTGAAACTATAACTAAAACAATTAATATTACAATTGTAATAACAATCCCTATAATTCCACCCTTTTTTTCTCTCTCCATACACTATCTTCTCTTTCTTGAATTTAATAAAACTGTTCTTAACTTTCCTATATCTTGTAATGTTTTTTCTGTTCCTTTTACAACACAGTCTAATGGTTCTTCTGCAACATATACTGGCATACCAGTTTCTACACTTATTAATTTATCCAAATTTTGTATTAAAGCTCCTCCACCTGATAACATAATTCCTTTTTCCATAATATCTGATGCAAGTTCTGGTGGTGTTTTTTCTAATGTTAATTTTACTACTTCTACTATTTGAGCAATTGATTCTTTCATTGCTTCTTCCACTTGATCTGATGTAATTATTTCAGTTCTTGGTAATCCATCATTCAAATCTCTTCCTTTTATCTCCATTGTTATTTTTGACATTAGTGGCATAGCACAACCTAATTCTTTCTTGATTTGCTCTGCGGTTGTAACTCCTATTGCAAGATTTAATTCTTTTTTTACATAATTAATTATATCTTCATCTAGCTCATCTCCAGCTATTCTTATAGAATTACTAACTACAATTCCTCCTAATGATATTACTGCAACTTCTGTTGTTCCCCCACCAATATCTACGACTATATTTCCACTTGGTTCTTCTATTTCGATTCCAGCTCCAATTGCTGCTGCCATAGGTTCTTCTATTAAATAAACTTCTCTCGCTCCTGCTCTTATTATAGCTTCTTCTACTGCTCTTTCTTCTACTTCTGTTATTCCTGATGGCACCCCAACTAAAACTCGTGGTCTTATGGCATTATATCTCTTACAAACTCTTTCAAGTAAATTTTTTAGTAATAGTTTTGTTGCTGTAAAATCTGCAATTACACCATCTTTTAATGGCTTTATTGCATTTATTTCTTTTGGAGTTCTGCCTACCATTTCTTTGGCTTCAAATCCTGTTGCTATAACATTTCCTGTTTTAGCATCTACTGAAATAACAGATGGCTCTCTTACTACAATTCCCTTTCCGTTTATAGTTACTAAAATATTAGCTGTTCCTAAATCTATCCCTATATCTTTAGATTTGAATGACAAAAAATTCATTTTACTCTTTCCTTTCATTATGCATTCTCTGTGAAAAAATGCTTACATAATTCATGTTTCCAATTACAATATGGTCTAACAATTGTATCCCTAATATTTTGGAAGCTTGTTCAACATTTTGGGTAAATTCAATGTCTTGACTACTAGGCGTTGGATCTCCTGCTGGATGATTGTGAATTAATATTAATTTTGATGCTTCTATTTTTACAGCCTCATTTAATATTGATTTCATAGAAGCTGTTACAAAGTTTCCCCCACCTTTTGCTACATCTTTTATCTTGAGCAATTTATTTTTGTTGTTTAACAACGCAACTTTTAGTATCTCTTGTTTTTCAAATCTCATTTTTTCTATTAGTATTTCAGCAATATCATATGGCTTTTTTATTATTTTTTCTTTATAAGTTGAGACCATATTAATTCTCGTTACTAGCTCACACACTGCTTTTAATTGTATAGCTTTTACTTTTCCTATTCCTTTTATTTTCATAAATTCTTCTATTGTTAAGTCCATCAAAAAGCTTAAATTCTCTTCACCTGTGCTATTCATTTTCAAAATTTGCTGAGCTAATCCCACAGCTGTTTCTTCTTTTGTTCCTGTTTTTATTATTATTGCAAGTAACTCTGCATTGGTTAATGCTTTTGCTCCATATTGTTCTAATTTTTCATAGGGTCTTTCCGCTTCTGGTAATTCTTTCATTTTTATTGGCATTATCTATCTTCCTTTCTCTTTTTGAAAGGCCCCCTATACCGTGATATTATTATATATTGTATTTGTGTTTTTTTCAAGTCCTATAAGAGTTTTTTTTAGATTTAACCTTAAATATACAAATCTAAAAAATTACCAAAAATTGTTTCTTTAAATCTTATAATATTCGTAGTATAATAAATTTATAAGAAATACGGAGGTTTACAAATGAAATTCGAAAAATTAAATGATGCTAAAATAAAAATAATTGTTTCCATTCATGACATGGAGGAAAAAAATATTTCTGTTCGAAATCTTTTTTCCAATTCTGAGCCATCACAAGAACTCTTACAAAATCTATTACAAATGGCTGAACAAGAAATTGGTTTTAAAGTTGATGACTCAAAATTGTTACTAGAAGCCACTCTCTCTTCTGAAGAAGAGTGTACATTTATAATAACAAAATTACAAGAAAAATTAGAAAATACTAATAACACAAATTCCTTTATATTTAAATTTAATAGTTTCGATGCTTTTATAGAACTATGTACCTTTTTAAATAATTTTTCGGATTTAAACTTAAAAAGTTTTTCACAAAATTTTTCTTTAATTTCATACAATAATACATATTATCTATATGATTCCAATACCGAAAAGTATTCTATTTTGCTTGATTATATGAAAAATATTTTTGCAGAATTCGGAACTAACATTTCTAGTTTTCCTGGTATTGAGGGCATTTTAAATGAATATGGCAAAGTTATTTTTGAAAAAAATGCAATTGTAAAATGCATTTATTACTTTGTACATTAAAAGAGACAGTTTCCTGTCTCTTTTTCTAATAAACATAGTTTTGTGGATTGTATGCAACTCCATTTACTCTAACTTCTAAATGTAAATGTGGACCTGTACTATTTCCTGTACTTCCAACTGCTGCAATTACTTCTCCTTGACTTACTTTTTCACCTGCTGTAACATATAATTTACTACAATGTCCATAATATGTCTCTATTCCATCTCCATGTGATATTACAACCATATATCCATATGATTTTTTTACTCCTGCAAATGTAACTGTACCACTTGCTGCAGCTTTTATTGGTGTTCCTGTTGGTGCCCCAATATCTAATCCAGTATGATCTCCTGATCTCACACTACTTCTAACACCAAATCTAGAAGTAATAATACCAGAGATTGGTCTTATCAAGTTTAAACTTAATGGTACTTTTTGATATGAGATATTCATTGAAGTGTTTACTTTTCCTGTTGTCACTGGCTTTTTGGTTACTACTACAACTTTTTCTTTATATAAAGATGCAACTGTTGCCTCTACTTCTGAAAACGCTTTTACTTCTGTATCATATTTTTCTAATATAGATATATCATCAATATTTTCGCTTTCTTTCTCTCTAAGCTCATTTACTACTTGTTCTGCTTGTGAGAAATCAGAAACATAAGCTTTTTCTTCTTCTCCATCTAAAATTGCATAATACTTATAATAAACAATACCAGATTGTTTAATTTTATCAAATATTTCATTATCATTTGTTACTATATTTCTTTTTAGCAAGCACATTTTGTATTCTGGCAAAGCATCTACTTGAACAAATGCTATATGGCTATCTTCCCCACCTTCGCCACTTTCTATGTAATTATTTATTCTTGTTTGTAATTTACTTTTATCTTTGCTATACCCTACTGTTTCTCCATTTATTGTTACACTATATATTGGTTTAAAAAACAATGCTACCGCACATATTATTAGAAATATAGAAACAGCTATAAGTATTGTAAGCTTCATAGATTTTCTTGCAAATACTAATATTTGTTTAATCATCATATTTCTCCCTTGTACATATTTTTTAAAATTGTATAATACTTTTCCTTATTTTCGCAATCTGATTCAATGCCTTTTTTCCGTATGTTTTCTTGCTCATTCTCTATATTTCTTTATTTATCTCTTTATTTTTTTTAAACAAAAAAGTAGATATGCTTTTTATGCATTCTACTCTCCTAAATTAACCTTGTTGTAATTCTGTTTTTACAGTTTCAATTTCTGTTACAGTTGCTTTTTGTGCAGGTTTATAATATCCCTTAGCATTTGCAACTTTAAATAATTCATATTGGAAACTTTCATCATTATTTCTTATTTGTTGAAATGTTTGTCTTAATTGGCTATTTTCTGATTCAGAAATTGCTGTTTGATATGCTGTTAAATCTGCCTTTACATTTTCTAAAATATCATTTACCATTGTTGTCTCTTCCATTTTTCATCCTCCTAATTATTTAAAAAACTCATTAACTTTTGTTTTGTATTTAAAGCATCTTGAGCTGATTTTGTAAACATTTGCTTTATTTGAGCATCTTGTACTTGTGATGCATATGTGTTTAATTTTTCATATGCAGTTTCATGTGCTCCTATTAAATGTCTTAAATGTTGTAATTCTGCTTGTGTTAAATCTGCCATTATAATCACCCTTTCTTAAATTTTATATTGGTATTATGCTCAAATCAGTTTTATTTATACAGAAAAAGCCGAAAGAATCTTTCGACTTTTTTCGACTTTCTACTTATTTTAAATTATTTCCAAATTTGCAAATTTTGCCATCAAACGTTTATGACCAACTTTATCAAAATTAATATCAACTTTTAAATCATCGCCTTCAGGTTCAACATAATTAATTGTTCCTTCTCCGAATTTTTTGTGATATACTCTTGCACCAGATTGATATGAAGAAAAATCAATATTGTTACTAACCTTTTTAGTAATATTATTTAAGAAGCTTTCAGCTGTTCTAAATGCAAATCCTGTTTCTGTATTTGTTTTAGCACTTGATGCAGATGCTGTAAATTTAGGTTCTTCAACTTTATATGTCTTAATGTTCCAATTATTCTTATTTCCGTAGCTCCAAGTATAATTACTATCTCCAAAAGCACTTTCTCTTTTTACAGAACTTATCATTGCATCATCATATCCATCTAATAATTCTTTTGGAATCTCTTGTAAAAATCTTGATGGTGGATTATGTGCTGTAGAACCAAATGTAGTACGTTGTTTACTATTTGTTAAATATAAATTTTCTTTTGCTCTAGTTACACCAACATAACATAAACGTCTTTCTTCTTCTAATTCCTTTTGTTCACCAATAGACTTATATCCTGGGAATATTCCCTCTTCCATTCCTACTAAAAATACAACTGGAAATTCTAATCCTTTTGCACTATGTAATGTCATTAATGTAACAGATTCATCTGTTTCTTCAACATTGTCTAAATCACTTGATAATGTTATTCCCTCTAGGAAATCACTTAATCCATTATCTGCTGATTCTTCTTCAAATTCTACTGCAACATTTAAAAATTCTTCTAAGTTTGCAATTCTATTTTCCGCTTCTACTGTATTCTCATTTTCTAATGCTTTTGTATATCCTGTATCTTTTAATAATTTCTTTATTAATTCAGATATTGTAAGTTCATCTTTTTCTGCCATTATTTTTTCCATGCAATCTACAAATTCTCTAGAATTCAAATAAACTCTATTTAGTCCATATTGATCTGCATTTTTAATAACTTCATACATAGATATATTATTTTGTTCTGCAATTTTAGCTACATTATCTAAGCTTGTTTTTCCAATTCCTCTTTTAGGTTCATTTATAATTCTATTTAAACTTAAATTGTCTGAAGGATTTTGTACCAATCTTAAATATGAAATAATATCTTTTATTTCTTTTCTTTCATAGAATTTTAAACCTCCAACAATTTTATATGGAATACCTTCTCTTCTTAAAATTTCCTCTATTGCTCTTGATTGTGTATTCATTCTATATAATACTGCAAAATCTGAATATTTATATTTTTCTTCTCTCATAAGATGTTCTATTTGCTCTGCAATATATCTTCCTTCATCATATTCATTTTCTGCAGAAAATATTTTTGGCAAACTTCCTACATCATTTTCTGTCCATAATTTTTTATCATATTTTACTTCATTATTTTTTATAACCGCATTTGCTACTTTCAAAATATTTCCTGTACATCTGTAATTTTGCTCTAATTTTATTATTTTAGTTCCAGAAAAATCTCTTTCAAAATTTAATATGTTACTTATATCTGCACCACGGAAACTATAAATTCCTTGGTCATTATCACCTACGGCTGTAATATTTCCATGTTTTGATGCTAACATTGTTACTAATGTGAATTGAGATTTGTTTGTATCCTGATACTCATCTACTAATACATATTGGAATTTATTTGAATAATATTCCAATACATCTACATTTTCCATTAATATTTTTATTGTAAAATTAATAATATCATCAAAGTCAATTGCATTATTTTCCTTTAATCTGTTTTGATATCTTTCATAAACTTGTGCTATTTTTTCTTTTCTGAAATCTCCATGTGCTTTTACTGTATATTGATCTGGCTCTAGCATTTCATTTTTAGCATTGCTTATTTCTGACATTACTGCTCTATCACTAAATAATTTTTCATCTAATTGTAAATCTTTTAATATTTGTTTTACCATTGTTTTTTGGTCAGATGTATCAAATATAATAAATGATGAATCAAATCCAATTCTGTCTATAAATTTTCTTAATATTCTTACACATATTGAATGGAATGTTCCAATCCACATATCTTTTGCAGCATCTCCAACTAATAATTCTATTCTTTCTTTCATTTCTTTTGCTGCTTTATTTGTAAATGTTATTGCTAATATATTCCATGGTAATATATTTTTTTCCTTCATTAAATATGCTATTTTATGCGTTAATACTTTTGTTTTTCCACTTCCTGCACCAGCTATTACTAAGCATGGTCCTTCTGTATTTACTACGGCTTCGTATTGTTTATCATTTAATCCCTTTAGTATATCGTCCATTATTCTTTCCTTTCTTCTTTCAAATGTTTGTTTGTATTTTACTATATTTTTTTGTTTTTTGCAATACATTTAAAAAACTCTTTTAAAAAATTTTAAAAGAGTTCTTATTTTTATTCTTCTTCACCTTTTAATTTTTCAGCTCTATCTGCTGCAATTAAGTTGTCTATCATTTCATCTAAATCTCCATTTAAGAAATTTTCCGTTTGGAATATACTCATTCCAATTCTATGGTCTGTTATACGACCTTGAGGATAGTTATATGTACGAATTTTTTCACTTCTATCTCCACTTCCTACTTGTGATTTTCTTGCATTTGCTATTTCTGAATCCTGTTTTTCTTTTTCTATATTATATAGTCTTGAACGTAACATTTTCATAGCATATTCTCTGTTTTGTAATTGTGAACGTTCTGTTTGACATTCTACAACAATTCCTGATGGTTCATGTATTAATCTTACGGCTGATGATGTTTTATTAATATGTTGTCCTCCAGCACCAGAAGATCTGAATACTTCCATTTTAATATCTGCTGGATTTATATCAATTTCTACATCTTCTACAACTGGAAGTACTGCAACTGTTGCTGTTGATGTATGTATTCTTCCACTGCTTTCTGTATCAGGAACTCTTTGTACTCTATGTACTCCACTCTCGAACTTGAATCTACTATATGCTCCTTTTCCTGTAACCATAAAAGATATTTCTTTATATCCACCTAATTCAGTTTGGTTTTCATTTAATATTTCAATTTTCCAATGTTTTCTTTCTGCATACATCGTATACATTCTAAATAATGTACCTGCAAATAATGCTGCTTCTTCTCCACCTGCACCTGCACGAATTTCACAAATAATGTTTTTATCATCATTTGGATCCTTTGGAATTAGTAATGCTTTTAATTCATCTTCTATATGAGGAAGATTTTCTTTAGCTTCATAATAATCCGCCTCAGCTAATTCTTTTAACTCCTTATCTTCCATCATTTCTTTAGCATCGTCCATTCTTTGCTTTTCTTTTTTATATTCTCTAAACTTTAACACTACTTCTTCAATAGAACTGTGTTCCTTTATTAATTTTTGCCATTCTGTTTGATTTGCAATTACCTCTGGGTCACTTATTAATTTGGTCAATTCTTCATATCTTGCTTCTACTGCTTCTAATTTGTCAAACATAAATATTCTCCTTTTTTCTAAAATCATATTTTATTATACTATATATTGGTATTTTTTTCAAGGGGTTATGCGAAATTAGGGTCGGTCCTTTTTTTCGCATGCGATTTTAGGGTCGGCTCTTTTTTGCACAAAAAGAAAGCACCACATGTGCAGTGCTTCCTTTTTGAGGTTCACTGGATACTTTCCGACAATTTGCCAAACATTTTAGCTAACTGAGTATCAGTTTTCTGGAAAATTTCTTTCCAGTATTCAAAATACCCTTTGTCTTCTACCTGATACGAGCCATTATGATGACGGAGAAATTCACAAACAGCAATATACGCATAATACGGCGTAGGTGCACTTGTGAACTGCTTGTCGTACTTATGCTTGTTCAACCGAACCAGCATCTCTTTTTCCAAATTCATAAATAGTACCTCTTTTATATTATTCTTCCTTTTAGGAAGTCTAAATAATTATATCACGTTTTACATAATTTTGCAAATATATAAATTTATTATTTATTTATTATTATTTTTTTATTAATTATAATTCCACATAATTATAATTAATATTTTCATTATTTAATATTTCTTTTTCTCTATTTGTACAAGTCAAAATAATTATTTGCCTATTTTTAAATTCTTCTGATAAATATAATAAAATATTTTTTAATCTTTCATTATCGAAAAATGCAAAAGCTTCATCTAATATAATTGGAACTTTTTCATTTGAAACTTCATCTAACATTGCTAATCTTAATGATAAATATAATTGATCTATTGTTCCAATACTTAATCGTTCTGCAGGAATATAATTACCATTTTCTAATTCTACAATTAATCCATTTTCATCGCTAAAATTTAGCTTACAATATTTTCCTTTTGTGATGTTAGCAATATTTTTTGACAACTTCTCTGTAAATACTGGACTTACGCTGTTTTTCATATTTTCATATGCTCTTGATAATAACACTTTTACTAATTCTATACTTTCGTTTTTTTGTTCTAAATTTTCTAATTGTTGTTTTAATAAAATTGTCTGTTCTTCAATGCTGGATAAATTTTCCAACTGTGGTCCTATATTTTCTTTCTTTACTTCTAGTTTATTTAATTCATATCTTAAATCATTTATTTCATTTTCTACTATGCTAATATCAATATTTAAATT
>OJLA01000682.1_pt1 | contig 26288 bp, 26 predicted proteins | sample 1596611 | NCBI WGS metagenome assembly OJLA01 (sample SAMEA4350168, study PRJEB24818) | metagenome | biome: human; feature: gut; material: faeces | place: Denmark | collected 2013-09
CGCAACGTCTTGCCGGAAATTTCATCCTTGACCAGCGCCATGTGATTGCCGTAGGTGTACGAGACGTTCGCCGCGGTCAGAGTTTCATCATTCTTCATGCCCGTCACGGTCGCGTGGGTGATGCAGTGCGGCAGCCCGTCGATGGCGTTCGTGTTGCTGTATTCGTAAGTCACGTCCGCAAGCTTCTTATCTTCCTGATTCTTGACGTGCGGTTCAATAGCAGATGCCGACACAAGCAGGTGATAACCGTTTGCAAGCGCGTATTCGTACTTGCTCATGCGTCCATCTTCGTGCGTAATGTACAGCGTTTCTTCATTATAAAAGTCATAATAGTCGAAGCGGACGCAATTCTCCGCATCCTGCCACGGTGTCTGAATCCGGTCGCAGCGACCATCCGTGTAATGAAGCGTCGTAACTCGGTTCGCGCCGTCCGTCACAGATGCGATTTTCAACGGCGAATCCGCCAATGCCGTCACCGTGACTTCATTGCCAACCGCATCCTGAATCTTCTGAATCAGTGCCTTCCCAGTTTCCGGCGCATCCTCCGTCGGCGTGTCAGATACCAGCGGGAACGTCATCACGTTGTCGCCCTTGTCGGTAATCGTGATATTCTCATCCCCGATTTCCAACGTCAGAGACAATCCGGACTGATCGGAATACTTCTTTTGGTCACTATCATTCTTCTTAAAGAAGTGTTCCGTGCCGTCGCCATCCGTATACACGAACTCCACTTCGCCATTGTACAGCACCTTGTGCAGCGTCTGATGCAGCGAAGTCCGCCAGCCATAGCCCATGCCGAACTCGTCTTTGTCGCTGTCACAAGAATTGTAGTAGTGGGTCACGGAAACCGGCAGACGATTGCCGTTCATCGCGGTGTCGGCGTGGGAGAAGATCAGGTTGCCGTTGACAAGGCTGACACTGCCAGTCCCTGCCAAACCCGCAGACTGATGGTCGTAGGTGAGATAACTTTCCAGACCCGCGAGGCTTGCGTACTCCAATACGAAATACGGCTGATTCGCCGTTTCGCTCGAATGCAGCTGCGAAAAGCTGCTTTCGCTCGTGGGCGCGCTCAGCTGAACGCCGTGATTTTCGCCCAAGTACCACTTCCGCGCAAGGCTCGTGACATCGAACTCCTTCCACGAATACTGGTTTTTCAGCACACGGCAGTAGTCCTGATACACACCGCTGACATCCGGTCGATTCTCGTAGGTGATGGTCTCCGGATCCCAGTCCTTCAGCACTTCCTTGCACATGATGGCGGTATCTGCCGTCGGTGCGTAGACGTTGCGAACGCACAGCTTCGCGGACGTGATGAAGTGGTTCGCGCCCAGACGCGGCAAGTCCACGACCTTCAAGTAGGTCAGGCGGTTGCCATAGTAATTCGTGTTGCTAATCCACAGGCGCTCGTCGTGCGAAAAGTTCTGCGTAGAACCTTCCTTGACGTAGGTATCGAGGATGCCCGCGGCGTTTTCCGCGCTATTTGCGCTGTCCGCGAACGTCGCAATCGGGCTGTGTGCCTGCGCCGCCATCTGCTGGCGCTTTTCGGCGGAAAGTTCCACCCACTGGTGCGTCGCCGCGTCGTACTCGTGCACCGGCGTGGTCTGCACCACCGCCCGGAAACGGTTGTTGCCCAGCGCGTACACCTTGCCGCAGCGGGTGCAGAGGTGTTTCAGTTCCTGCTGAGCTGGGAACTGAATCTGTTCCTGATTGGTTTCTTGGTTACTCATATGTTTCCTTTCTTTTCTGTGCGCTCCTTTCGCGCACGTTTTTTCTATCGAAGGGTACGAAAAAAGCCCATCGCGCCGTGCGCGGGAGCCTCTCTGTATCTTTCGATGGTATGATTCTAACACACTTTTGTAGCGTGTGCATCCGCGTTTTTAGACATGACAGTGATGATTGTGCTTTTCTCCTTGGAAGCACATGATTGCCCTGCTATCTGCCGCACTGTTCCGCGGATAGTTTCACCTGCTGTTGCCAAGCGCATACACAGGCGTTTCAGTCTCTGTCGAAGCGGAAACTGAATCTATTCTCGATGTTTTTCTTTGTTGCTCATACATTTCCTTTCTTTGCGTCTCTTTTGCGCATGTTTTTTCTATCGAACGGTACAAAAAAGCCCCTCGCGCCGTGCGCGGGAGCCTCTCTGTATCTTTCGACGGTATGATTCTATCACACTTTTGCAGCGTGTGCATCCGCGTTTTTAGACATGGCTTGTCTTTCTTCTCTATCCGTCACGAATTCATGTAATCCCTATCGGGTATAATTTTACCTTCCTTATTGACTTTCGCCCCGATTGGGTATAAAATATAGTGATGATTTAAGCCTTTGGAGGTGTTTATCGTGAACAAGATTGCCCAGTTTGTCCGCGAAAGCCGCAAGGCTGCAGGACTCACGCAAGAAGAATTTGCTGTTCGTTCTGGTCTTGGACTTCGCTTTGTCCGTGAATTAGAGCAGGGAAAACCTACTGTCCGCATGGACAAAGTAAATATAGCACTTGCTATGTTTGGTATGGAAGCCGTCCCCGGCAGAAAGGAAACAGACTGATGGACGCATTTAGAGCAGGATTTGTTTATGTCGAAGATTGCTATGCTGGCACACTTTCTGAGACAGAAGATGGCTATCGCTTTGCCTATGATGCAGATTATCTAAGCAGCGAGAATCCGAGAGCAGTTTCGCTGACTCTTCCGCTGCGTGATGAGCCTTATGACTCCAGCACACTATTTTCTTTCTTCGACGGTCTCATTCCAGAAGGGTGGCTGCTAAATGTTGTCACGCGCAACTGGAAACTTAATCGAAAAGACCGTTTTGGTTTGCTGCTTGTCGCATGTCGTGATACGATTGGCAAGCCTGCATTGCACTGCTGATAGAACGCGCCGCTGTATTTGCATAAAGAAAAGAAGGCCCTATCGGGTATAATTCTGCATTCGACATGCATTTTATCACCGATAGGGTATATTTATGATGTCAGCTATCTTTTCCAAGAAGCCAGTCTGTAAGGTTCTTTACGCGAATGCCATTATAGTTTCCTACTGTCAGGCGTTCTGATGTAAGGACTACTTTTTCGTAATTATCGCGGATTTGTGTCAATGGACGCATTTCGCGGTCAAACGTCTCCTGTGCCATCATATCAGCTGTTACCTGATAGTAGCTGTATTCGCCATGCTTCTCCGCCACAAAATCAACTTCCGTGCTTCCGAGCTTGCCAATCATCACCTGATAGCCCCGTCGCAAAAGCTCAAAATAGACTACATTTTCAAGCGTGAAGCCGAAATCGTAATTTCTGCGGGGGAGAATGTGGTTTCTCAAACCGAGATCAACAATGTAGAACTTCTTGTTGACCTTCAGAAGCTGTTTTCCCACAATGTCGAAGCGCTCAGCAGGATAAAATATGAATGATTCTGTCAGCGCATCCACATAATCATCCACCGTATTCGGAGAAACTTTTCTGCCGGAAGAAATCAGATAGTCGGTAATGCTGCGAATGGAAACAGGGCTGCCCACCACGCTTGCAAGGTATTTGGCAATTGATTTCAGCAGGGCAATGTCTGTGATTTTCCGCTTGCTCGGCTCGCTTTCGCGCCGCACCTGCCTATCTTCGATGTCTTTCACGATAACGGTATTGTAGATGCCCTCCAAATAGGTTTCCACTTTTGCTGTGGTGCGCCCCATCCGAGCGACGTAAGGCAGTCCGCCGCATTTCAAGTACTCCGCAAAGCCGTTCTCTTCGTCCATCCCTGTAATCGTCAGAAATTCTTTCAGCGAAAGCGGGAGCATCTTAATCTCCACATAGCGCCCTGTCAGAAGCGTGGCAAGGTCGCCAGAAAGCGTGTACGCATTAGAGCCGGTGATGTAAATATCCACATTGGGCTTCACATACAGACTATCCACGACCTTTTCAAAGTCAGCAACCTTTTGAATTCCATCAAGAAAGATGTAGGTGTTTTTTTCGGGAATCAGCCGTTCTTTCAGATATGCGTACAGCTTTTTGTAATCCAGCAGTTCCTCATACTCCAATTCCTCGAAGTTTATCGAAACAATCTGCGCATCTGCAATGCCATTCTCCTTGAGCCAAGTTTGATACTGCGCCAGCAATGTGGATTTTCCGCAGCGGTGAATGCCGGTCACGGCCTTGATAACTTGTTCGTCCTTCCAGCCAATCAGCTCGTCAAGATACTCTTTTCGCTCTACCACTGAATACACCTCCTGCAAGAAGTATCTCTATTATAGAACAGAATATTCTCGAAGTCAATATAGTATTCCGAAACCGGAATTTTTTTGTGTTTTCATGCAATCATATTCCCAATAGAAATCAGCCGCTACCATTTTCAAATGAGAATGCGCCGCGAATCTTTGTATTCTGACTAACGCAAATGAACCCCAGCATACCGCGCTGCACATAGTATCCACAAACTGTTATTGATTAGCGCTGCAAAGTCGGTCGAATGTTAAAAGTTTTTGCATTGCAGTGCATTTACTTTATTTTTTCGCCGATTTGTGCTATACTAATGATACAGGAGGTGTACCACATGATAGATTCTCATGAACTTAGACGGCGCGACAGCTATTTGAATAAGCTGATTGGCTTTCAGGATACGGAACCAGTCAAGGTTATTACCGGTATTCGCCGCTGCGGTAAGTCCAGTCTGTTAAAGTTGATGGTTCAGCATTTGAAGGATACCGGTGTTCTGCCGGAGCAGATTATCGAGATGAATTTTGAGTCCTTTGATTTTCATAAGATGAGTGCTGACGATGTCTACCGATATGTGAAAGAGCGCATCATCGCCGGAAAGAGGATGTACCTTTTCTTTGACGAGCTGCAGCGAATCAAAGCATGGGAAGATGCAGTAAACGCTTTCCGTGTGGACTTTGATTGCGATATCTATGTTACCGGGTCGAATGCCTATCTTCTTTCTTCGGAGTATGCCACCTATCTCTCCGGACGGTGCGTAGAAATCAAAATGCTGCCGCTCTCTTTCCGCGAATTTCTCGATTTTCATGGTTTTGATGTTCGTGAAACGCAAAGTGCGCTTGGCGGGCTTCGCAAACAGGTATTCGATAAAAACAATGAACGCTATGAGTTGCGAGAGGTTTTCGCTGCCTATATGCGCTTCGGCGGGATGCCTGGCATCGCTGATGTTGGTCTGGAGCAGGAAAAGGTGCTGGCACTTCTTGATGGCATCTATTCCACAGTCGTAATCCGCGATATTCTGGAGCGAGAAACTCGCAGAGGGCAAAAGCAAATCACAGACCCTGCGCTGCTTCGCAAGATTATCCTGTTCCTTGCAGATAATATCGGCTCCAGCGTTTCTATTGCCTCCATCGGTAATACACTGGTAAACGAAGGGCTTTTGGACGATGGTAAACGCAAGGGTACTCCCAGCGCACATACTGTACAAGCCTATGTGAATGCGCTGTTGGAGAGCTACTTCTTCTATGAAATCAAACGCTTTGACATCAAGGGCAAAGCCTACCTCCGCACGCTCGGAAAATACTATATCGTTGACATCGGACTTCGCAATTATTTACTGGGTTTCCGCAATCGCGACAGCGGTCACGCCATCGAGAATGTCGTTTACTTTGAGCTTCTTCGCCGTGGCTATGATGTAGCAATCGGCAAAATCGGCAATGGCGAGGTGGATTTCATCGCAACGACAGCTGACGAAAAAAAGTATATTCAGGTAACGGAGTCCATGATGAGCGAGGACGTGCGCAAGCGTGAACTCGCACCGCTGCAAAGCATTCGTGATAACTACGAAAAAATCGTGTTATCTCTTGAGCCGGGACTTGATACTTCCTATGACGGCATCAAATCCGAGAACCTCATTGATTGGCTTCTCAACGAATAATCACTGCATTTTCAGAGACACGTTCTTTGAGTCCCCGCCGTAGAATGTACCTATTGTAATAGGTAGAAACTCATCCTGAAATGCCAAAGAGCCCGCCAGCACACTGTGTTATTCACAGTATGCTGACGGGCTGAAAATACTCAATCCTTTTTCTTTACGAAGCAGCGTTTCTTATAGAACGCAATGCCATAGCAATGAATGTGGTCACTGTCATATTCATCTTCAAAATCCTTGGCATACATTCTTTGGTCAATTTGCCGCAGCGCCTTGTCACACGCAGATTCCAAATCGCCTAATGTCATCGCGCGTTTCGCTTCAAAAATTGCCACCCGGCCATTGATCGTATCGCAGACAACGACATCACTTCGACCTTCTCCATGTTCCTTGTTTGAATCCACCTGATATCCTGCACCAGCGAAAATACCGCTCAGGAATGCGTGATAAAAGTCCTCTCCATAATCATGGTAGCTTATGGTGCGCCTTAATAGTGTGCTCACTTCCCTTGTGATTTTTTCGCAGTCGCCACGCCACACGGCTTCAAAAAGTGTGTTTCTATTCCATTTAGAAGCACTTTCCTCAAACCATTCAGCGACCTCTGTTTCAAAAATCTGTTTAATTTCCAAATTCGGAATTTTCAGTGCCACCATGTTATCCGGAAGAGCTTCATTGATTTCACCATCTCTGACCCGTGTCAAATAGCCCGTCAGGTACATCATGCTCCATAGATTTTCCTCAGATGAGTGCAAATAGTCATACGTCAGATTTTCATCAACTCTCTGTACGATATATCCGCCGCTCATCAGCGTTTCCATTTTCTTTGTAATGCTTGTGCCGGCATAATCAATGAACGAGCGAATGATTGCGTTGTCACTCGTATCTTTCCAGTACTCATCTGGTTCTGCATTGGAATTTTTCTGCAAATCATCAATATAGCACATCACATCCCAAGGGCAATAGACATCGGCATCACCGAAACGGTAGCCATCATACCATTTCTTTATGACTTCTTCCTTCCCCTTGATGCCTGCATCTTCAAGGATTTTATCCACTTCGCTTTGAACAAATCCATAGTATTCGTTAAGGTGAGACGAAGTAATTGTGTTCGAGACGAAATTGTTTGTGCCTGTAAAAATGCTCTCCTTTGCAATTTTCAAGCATCCAGTAACCACGGCAAGTTGAAGATACGGATTATCCTTTAATGCCTGCATAAATCCCTTCATGATTTCAAGCATTTCTTTGTAGTAGCCGTTGCTGGTTGCTTTTGCCATAGGAACATCGTACTCATCAATCAGAAGAATTACATTTTTATGATAGTGTCTGTTCAGAAACTCTGAGAGAATTTGAAGTGACCGCATCACTTCAACCTTTCCCGCATGCTTATATGCAATATTCCAAAACAGCTTCTTTTCTTCTTCGTTCAGCACCGAGCTTTGCATCAGATATTCATGTTTCTTATAAAGTTCTCCAATTTCATAAGCAAACTGCTCATACGCAGTTGAAAAGTCGTTTCCTTCAACTGCCTTAAGACTCAAGCTCATCACAGGCCACTGGTTCATCCACGCATCGCAAATACCCTTTTGCTTTGAAATTTCCAGTCCCTCAAACAAACTTTTGCTATCTTTTTGAATGTCTAAGAAGCACTCAAGCGTACTCATTCCTAACGTCTTTCCAAAGCGGCGCGGGCGAGTTATTAATGTAACTTGCGTACCGGACGACTTGAGTATTTCACCAATCAGCCCTGTCTTATCGACATAGTATAGACCTTCTCTACGGATCTTTTCAAATTCGGATTTTCCCTTCGGAATGTTCAAAAAAGCCATGCTACCTACTCCCTTCCGAAGCATTACTACCGAGGCTGCTCTTGCGCATAACCCTCAAAAGGATATTGAACCTCAGTGTACTTTGATTTTACCATCTATCTCTGGAAATAGCAAGTCAATCGGACGGAACAGCCGACGATATTTTTCTCATGCCACTTGTCAAACAACTTCTTCGCTGCAGCCATGATGCACTAATTGGAAAGTTCGACAATGCCACGGTGGATTTCATCACAATCTCACCGATTGCCTGTTCAAGAAATAAGCGCTGCATTTTCAGAGACACGTTCTTTGAGTCCCCACCGCAGAATGTACTTATCTAATAGGTAGAAACTCATCCTGAAATGCCAAAGAGCCCGCCAGCACACCGTGTTATTCACAGTATGCTGACGGGCTGAAAATACTCAATCCTTTTTCTTTACGAAGCAGCGTTTTTTATAGAACGCAATGCCATAGCAATGAATGTGGTCACTGTCATACTCATCTTCAAAATCTTTAGCGTACATTCTTTGGTCAATTTGCCGCAGCGCCTTGTCGCACGCAGATTCCAAATCACCTAATGTCATCGCGCGTTTCGCTTCAAAAATAGCCACCCGACCATTGATGGTATCACAGACAACGACATCACTTCGACCTTCTCCATGTTCCTTGTTTGAATCCACCTGATATCCAGCACCAGCGAAAATACCACTCAGGAATGCGTGATAAAAGTCCTCTCCATAATCATGGTAGCTTATGGTGCGCCTTAATAGTGTGCTCACTTCTCCTGTGATTCTTTCGCAGTCGCCACGCCACACGGCTTCAAAAAGTGCATTCTTATTCCATTGGGAAGCATTTTCCTTAAACCATTTTGAAACTTCCGTTACAAAAAGTTCTTGAATTTCGCGATTAGGGATTTTTAATGCCACCGTATCTTCTGGCAATGCTTCCCCAATCTCATCGTCTCTGAGCCGTGTTAAATAGCCCGTCAAATACAACATACTCCATAGATTTTCCTCAGAGGAATGAAGGTAATCATATGTCAGATTCTCATCCACTTTCTGGACAATGTATCCACCATCCATCAAAGTTTCAAATTTCTTCGTAATACTGGCACCCGCATAGTCAATAAAAGAACGAATTACCGCATTATCGCTTGTGTTTTTCCAAAAGTTATCCGGTTGAGCATTAGAATCAGTCATCAGCTTCTGCACATAGCACATCACATCCCATGGACAGTAAACATCAACACTTCCGAAATGATAGCCATCGTACCATTTCTTCATCATCTCTGCCTTACCTTCTATGCCAGCATCCGCAAGAATTTGATTCACTTCGCATTGTACAAAACCAAAACACTCACTAAGACGTGAGGACATAATTGTTTCCGACACAAAATTATTCGTACCCGTAAAAATACTTTCTTTCGCAATTTTAAGACAGCCTGTAACTACTGCAAACTTAAGTGCTTGATTATCCTTTAGTGCCTGCATCAAGCTCTTCATGGTGTCGAGCATTTCTGCATAATATCCATTATTATTCGCTTTTTCCACAGGAACATCATATTCATCAATCAGCAAAATCACAGGCTTTTTATAATAATTCTGCATCATCCCTGTAAGGAGTAAAAAGCTGCTTTTTATTTCTTTTTCAGAGGCACATCCATCAGCGAGGTGCTTAAATGTGCTATTTTCAAAATCTGTCCCCTTTCCATCTTGAATCAAATATAGATGTTTATTGAATAAATCTGCAATTACCATTGTGAGCATATCATACGCTTTTGTGTAATTGAGTCCAAACACCCTGCTAAATGAAACAGAAATTGTAGGGTACTGATTCATCCATTCGTCACACAAAGCCTTGTTTTGGGAAATTTCCAGACCTGCAAAAAGAGTTCTGCTATCCTTTCGGATATCAAAAAAGTTTTCCAGCATACTCATGCCCAGCGATTTGCCGAACCGCCGTGGGCGCGTAATCAATGTCACTTTATTGCTTGCTGTCTTAAGAAGCTCGCTGATTAAGACAGTTTTGTCAACGTAATAGTATCCATTTTGACGAATCTCTGCAAAATCAGATGTGCCAACCGGAATTTCCAGGTTATTCATATCGCCGCTCCTTTCCAAAGCATTACTACCGAGGCCACTCTTGCGCATAGTCCTCAAAAGGATACTGCACCCCCAGTGTACTTTGATTTTATCATTTATCTCTGGAAATATCAAGTCAATCGGACGGAATAGCCGGCTATATTTTTGATTCTTCACGGAACCTTGGGGGCAACCGACAAGAGCTGATACTATTCCCAAATAACCTTGCGCTGACTTACAAAGTATGATAGAATATAGTCGGTGAGGTGAAAAGGATGGAGAAATATCTCATTAACGAAGAACGTACCAAGACAACGTAGATGTAGAATAGCAGCCGAAGTTGAGTAGAACCGTTTTTTTGTCAGACGGACAAGTAGGATTCTGTATCACATTTTGTTTCTGCTGATGTGCGAGGGCAAGATACACAAAGAACGCCAGCCACATAGAAAGATGGGATGGATATGGAACTGAAAAACTAAGAAAAGAGGTAAATGAACCATGGCAAGAGAAATAACTATTTCTGCGAGTACGAGACCTGTATGTTCTTCGTTCTTTAAAATCAGGGAACAAGATAGTGAATACCAATCTATGGAGGAGTTCACATACACACATTCAGAAATTGATAATTCATTGTTGCAAAAGTGCTTCATTAAATATCGCGATAAAGATGAACTCACCTATGAGCAATACGTTGAACGGTTTCATGAATTTGTAGGCACTATGCGGTTTGTTAATTTTAAGCCGTCTCCATTCATCCTCGAGCAATCAATTAAACCATCAGTATATTTTGCTCAAAAAGCTGATGAATGCTTGCAAGCTGCAAGATTTTTCACCATTAAAAGTTATAAGTTGTTTGATTCTGATGATAATTTAAGTTGGTCACAAGGCTATACACCACAATTTTTCTTCCGATGCCTGTACTTTGGAACAGCCTCAACGTGGTACATTAATACTTACGATCAAATATTACAAACGGTGTATTGGGGGAAAAAGCTCTATACTTCTGCAAAGCTGAAAAATGGGGAAGTATACAATGATACATGGACGCGGGAAACGATCATGGAACATTGTAAATATAAATTTGTTAAGAACGAGTTGGAAAATAGGAATATGCAGGAATTGCAAAACAAGCTATGCATTTGTTATGATGCAATTTCAGAAGTGCGTAAGTGGGCAAATTATATAAAGCACAAAGGTGGCGTTGACTACAAATTTTTGAATGCGCCAAAACCCTTCGGTCTTTTTTGGGTGTGTGGTGATGGCTCTATCAAACGTGAAATTACGGATTTCGAATCACCAATAGAAGTCGATATTGATAAGAAAATACCAGTTCTTGTGGCCGCACATACGGCACTCTATGATTGCATTAATGCCGTTATTGGCGAAATGGATTACAAGCAATATGCAATACAGTTTGGCGGAAAAAATGATGGACAAGATGGAGAAAGCAAAAGCTGGAATTCCACAAAAAACTTCTATTGAGATTAGCCGAATGATTGTGGAGGAAGAGTGGCAAGGCGAAACCGGGCTGCTTATGCCGAGCAGTTGCTTCAAATGCTTTTCGGTTATCTGTTGAAGCAGTTCGGAAAAAAGCTTTTCTGTTACGAATTTGAAGTAGATGTGGCAGTTTTTCCTCATCTATGGCGGTTCACAAATTAGTCAGACAGTGTCTGACTAATTTGTGAACCGCCCAGCAGTCAGAGCGGCAAGATAATCGCTTTTTCATCTATTTCTCCACCCAGTTCACTGAAATTTGCCACTTACGTTGTACATCGCCATCAACGTGATGCTTATCAACTCACATCCACTCAATGCCAATGGTAAGGATGCGCTACGTATTTACATAAAGCAGAACGAGCTCCACTCCCTCCGCCTGACCGACATCATCGAAACGACGATTCAAATTCTGATTATTGATGAATGCAGTCGGCGGAGGGCAAGCAGACGAAGAAACACGATTGAAGAACTTCAATCCATTGCTAACGTTGCGCTGTCGTCCTTCTGCGCGCCGCATCCAGAATACGCCTCTTTTACTTTTGATTCTTTTGTGCGTTCATATTTTCCATAAGTTCCCGAATCCATTCCTCGTGCGTATCGCTCTTATTGCGAATTTCGCGGAACTCCCTGCTCAACAAGTGCTTCATCACCAATTCTTTTGGTGCATACTGCTGCTGAGCGTTCTTAAACCAGCGAATCATTCCAAGGCTTGCCCACGTCAAAACGGTCTTTTTTGAGTAACCCGTCAACTGGGAAATCGCCGCCGCCGTCATCAAGTCTGGATACACGCTGATTTTCCGAACTAAAAGCCGCTGATACGCTCGCATAACTGCTTGATCATAGTTGATTGACGGATGCACAATCGGCTCACGCCCCGCTCCGCCTACTCCTGTAACACGATACCTGTCAGGATGCTTCTCCCTATCCCGAAGAAATGCCACTGCATCACTCGTTCGGATAATGTACTTATGCGTAGAATGCCCCGTATTTGTGCAAGCAATCATCCCATTGTCAAGATAGAACTTCGCCATGCGCTTGCTGATATGGCACAGTTTATAGAGCTGTTCCTTCGAAATCGTCTCCGGATACGCCTTCAAAATCGCTTTATAGTCGATGTTCTGACTCATTGCATATCACCTCATCTGTTTTACCAACACCAGACGGGTGTGCGTTGCGCGCTGTTCTCGTTCTTTTCTCTCCAATTTTCTCTCCAAACTGCCAAATTCTCTCCAAATTCGGAGAGAACAGCGTACATCTTTCGAGCCTTTGCCTCTGCTTGCCTGCCGCCTTTGCGAAGTCCAGAAACACTTGATTTTTGAACATTTTCCGGGTATGCCAACTTCCAGCACATCAATTTCCGCAATTCCATGCAGGATCTGGTTTTCGCCTGCCTGCGGATTTCGCGCACCATGCGCCGACTCCTCGAAGCGCATCCCGCCAATGCAAACCATGTCCTGCCGCACATTCGCAATCTCCTCCGCCGTTGTCGCCAGAATCGCCTTCATGCTGCGATAATCTTTCAGCGCCGCCATTGCCGCGCTCCGCTTGTCCAGATAGTTCCATGCAATGCTCATTCCGCAAACCTCCTGTCGTTGCTTCGTGCCCTCATCATAGCAGAAAAGTTCGCGAATTCAAAACCAGAAACTGAAATCCTGAACCCCAGTAATTCCAAGGAATTCAGGACTTTTCTCCTTACCGTCCGATTGAAAATCGGGACAATGCAAGCCTTCCCAGACTGCCTGAATTTCAGTTTCTGAAAGGCGAAAATGAAGAAAATTTTCAGGCATAGAAAAAGCGGCATACAGCCGAGTGGGAGTCGGTTGCGTGCCGCCGAGAATTACCTAACCATGGGAAGAAGTTTGCAATGTTGCTTATGAAAACTAACTGTGCTTTTTTAATCGTTCTATGAAATATGAGCAATGTTGTACAGTTATCACAAGGTCGCAATGACTATAAGAACTGTTATTAGTATTCCACACGATTACTATACGCAACCAAGGCTGGAAAGTCCTCATCTACTATCATGAAAAATCTCCATTGTTCATCCTCTACGTTGCTATCGGCAAAAATTTCGATGCAGACTTGATTGCTCAGGACAATGCGTAGATCATTCATGGTCGAGCATTCCACTCGAAGTACTTTAAGTGGTAATAAGCAGTTAACTGTTATAACATTCTTATCAAACAAACTATTACTCTTTGAATCTTTTTTTTCATCTATTATGTTGTAAATACTTCTACGTGTTAGAACAGAAACCCCTTCATGCGTAACACGAAATGAACATTGTGTATGCAGTGAATATAAAATTCCATCCTTTTCGAATTCCCACCAAACCAAGTCAGTAACTCTTCCGATTTCACACAGCTCGCCACCTAAGAGCATATCTATGCAATACTTATTCTCCATTTTATTCTCCAAACATATTAAGCGCTTCTTCTATTATTTCTTCCAACGAATAACCTTTATGTCTAATTGCGTAATGCAATCTTTGTTGCTGATCCTGTGTTAAGTTCATATCATAATTATCTTTGAGTCGACGAACCGCCTCCTTAAATTGTCCATTTTCTGCTTGATTGTGTGACTTGTAATGGTTTGAATAATAATCTTCCTCGAATTTTTTTCCTGCTCTTGATGCAAACATTAAGCTTGCACCTGTCGCCTCCGCCGCAACTGCCGTTGTCATCGCAGCATCTGCCACAGCAGCACCACTGATAATTTCACCACCTGCTGCTGCAAGAGCAAAACCACCACCGCCACCAGTCGCAGCTATAACCACTGCAACTACTGCAACGACAACTGCAGCTACCAATAGTGCTTTTCCGCAATCTGCAAGTACATCCCAGAAACTATTGCCGCCATCATCCGTATAGCGAACAGGATTATTGGCGCAGTAGAGAAACAGTTTTGCATCCCATAATTTTGCTTCTACTGCAATCTCTGCATCCGCATTAGCAAACCGACCCCACCGCGGATTATAGTACCGGCTCCGCAGGTAATACAGCCCCGTCTCCTCGTCAAACACATACCCGCGATAGCGGAACGGCTGCACCTTGCCCAGCGTCTCCGCCAGTTCACCGGTACACCACAGCGGCGCACCCCACGCATCGTAGCCGTAGCTGACGACGGCATTGCCATTCTCATCCAGAATCGCAACAATATCGCCCTGCAAGCTCTTGACATACGCATAGGGAACTCCGTTGTACACCACCACCGCCGGGCGGTTCTGCGCATCGTAGAAGAAGTGCAGCTCGTCCATGCCGGAAGTCATATGTACAACATTCTTGCCGTGCAGCGTGTACTTCGTCGCCACGCCGTTGACCGTTTTCTGCACGCGCAAGCCATCCGCGTTGTACACAAATTCAGCCGTCACGCCCGCCTTCTGCATCTTTTGCAGTTGCCGGCCGTTCTGCCAAGTGTACGTCCACGTCCCGTCGCTCAGCGGATTGCCAATCGCATCATAGCGAATCGCATTTCCGTTGACTGCCGTGAGCTTGTCGCGCCAGTTCGCGTCACCGCAAGTATTGGGCAGCGTTTCTATACAATTGTTCCATCAGGCTACATCTTGTGCCTTTCGTTACATTGCACAATCAATCGAGTGTTTCCCATTCTACTGTAAATACATATTTGTCAAAGTCGGATGGCTTATCTTGGAATTCCACTCGTCTACCCGCTGCGTTACAGGCATATTGAATCTTGTTTGGCGCGATTTCTGTCCGCGTCATTGCCAAATCCGGAAAAGCTGTACTTTCCCACCAGCGCGACATTTTTAATTCTGCTGGAATCCAGCTTTGAAACGAAACAGCCAACAAGCCGGTATTCGATTCACAAAACAAGTGTCCCGGATATTTTTCAGCAATGCGAATGCTCAGTTTTGAGCTTTTCTTTGTACTCAAATTGGGAATCTGCGGATATTTTTCTGCATTCACTGTGATATACCCATTATAACCATTGGGGATGGAAAGTGTTGGTACCGTTGGATATGCCGACTCGCTATGAACACACTCAACCGTCAATTTGCACTTGCAATTTCGAGGAAGCTCCAAAATATCTCGCTTATAATATAATTTGTCGTTTTTTATGACATACACCGGGTTGCATTCAAGCCATTCCTTCTCCTCCATTGTCATTTCTTTTCTTCCTTTTTCAAGAAGAGATTTACGATATGCCACTGATTCTGTCGGATTCACATTCGCTTCCCCTTTCATTATATTCTACGTACTCAGTAATTGTTAAGGCAACACCGCACAAATGAGGTGGTCGGCTGGCGAATGAATTTTTCGTCAGATGCAATTGCAAAAATCGAAGGTTTACTGGCGGTAAATCGAGATTTTTGCAAGCAGCAGATGGCGGAAAAGGTATTCGTCAGATGGTTGCCGAATGAATCAGCGTTCCCGTGGTCTGATTCCCGACCTTGACCGCCGTCTGACGACCCAGCGCGTCCTGCTCGAAGCTGTACACCACGTCGTTCGCGGCGTTCCCGTCCGTATTGTGACGGATTTCGACCAGATTCCCGCGCTGTGCGTCATAGGTATATTCGTTATGTGCTGTCAGAATTCCTTCTTCTGCGCCCACGTTTGCAGAAGTTTTTACAATTCGACGCAGATTGTCGTATTCATACGTCACCGTCTGCCCCTTCGCGTCGGTCACGCTCGTCGTCGTGCCGCGCTCCGGATCGATTTCCGTGCGCACAATCTTGCCGCGCGCGTCCTTCTGCTCCGTGACATAGTTGCCATCATTCGTGTACGAAGTTTCGCCGCGGATGAAGTAGCTCGGATTCGTATCCGCATTCTGCACCTGACTCGTCAGCGGATTCCCGAACGCATCGTAAGTGAACGTGCCGACACTGCCCAGCGGCGCAATGCTTTTCAGCAGCAGATGCTTCTTTTGCTCCGCTTCCGTATCGCCGTAATGGAACGTACTGGACACCGTGCGACCCGCGGCGGTGTGCTTCGTCAGGTTGTCCGCATCGTCGAACTCCGACTTTTCCTGACCGCCGTAGAGCATCTTCCGCGTCTTGCGGTTGCCGTTTTTGTCATAAATATACTGCGTACCAAACGCTTCCGGGTACAGGTAGATGCCGGTGAAGTCTGCGAAATTCATCTGCCGATTCATCTGCAAGACCACTCGGATATAGGTGCAGTTGTTGGGCGCGACAATGCCCGCGCTCGCGAACTGCCAGTTGCCTTCTTCTGCATTGAAGACCGCAGAGCCGCCCGTCGCCCAGTAGCAGTTCGCATTGTCCGGATTGCCTGCTGTAAACAAAACGGTAATTCTGCAGTAAATGTAGTTGTCCGGGTCGTTCTTTTTCGCGAACGAGCTGCACCAGCCGCCCACCGTGAATCGGTCGCCGATTTTGCCGTAGTGCCGGAACTGCTGGTAGTATGTTACCGTGCGGTCGTAGCGGCCTGCCAGACGAATTTTCTGCGTATTGTCATGCTTCAGGCAGTCCGGTGCGTGAAATTCATCCTTCGGCGCGTCCAAAGGCAGCACTTCAACATACGACGCATCGTTTTTGCCAATCGTCCATGCCTTTGTCTTGCCGTCCGTGCCGGTCAGCGAGAAGTCACTGTTCTGAACCATATTGAAATGATTCAGCGTCAGCCCTTCTTCCAGCTGCATTGCATCGAACCAGCAATTGCCGCCCGCGAAGCCGTTCTGCATATCGCAGTACGCCATGCAGTAAACCTTAGGTTCTGCATTTTCCGGCAGCGTGAAGGACACAGACACACGCTCATACGGCATGTTGTCCGTCTTTTCCCACACCTTGCCCGGCTCAGAATCCAGCGTAATTTCCTGTCCGCCCACCGTGTACGCAACGCGCATCACACCGCGCGGGCCGCCAGAACGCACATATCCCGACAACGTGTACGACTTGCCCGGCGTGAGCGTCACTGCCTGACGGACATATGCCGACTTATTCGCAGAAATCGTCAGCCGATACGAAACGAGACCGAACTGCCGCGTAGACTGGTCGCGCGTAATCGTACCCGTGCTGCTCTTTTCCCAAACGCTGCTGTTTTCCTCGCACATCGGGTCGAGAAGCAAATTTCTGACCACTCGCTGCATTCGGGAGCGTTCCGTCGCGTGGTTAATCGGCGCATTCGCGTTGTCATCGGTGCGGTCATAGCGGGTGTACATCGCGTAACCCAGTTCGTCATCCACACTGACCTGATTGCCGTCATCGTTGAAGTGATAGCGCAGCGTCTTGCCGGAAATTTCATCCTTGACCAGTGCCATATGGTTGCCGTAAGTGTACGAGACGTTTGCCGCAGTCAGCGTCGTGCCATTCTTCGTGCCCGTCACGGTCGCGTGGGTGATGCAGTGCGGCAGACCGTCGATGGCGTTCGTGTTACTGTACTTGTAAGTTACGTCCGCCAGCTTCTTATCCGGCTGCTGGTCAACATGTTTTTCAATTGCAGATGCCGACACGAGCAGGTGATAACCGTTTGCAAGCGCGTATTCGTACTTGCTCATGCGACCATCTTCATGCGTAATGTACAGAGTTTCTTCATTATAATAGTTGAAGCGGACGCAGCTGTTTTCATTCTGCCACGGTGTCTGAATCCGGTCGCAGCGACCATCCGTGTAATGAAGCGTCGTAACTCGGTTCGCGCCGTCCGTCACAGAAGCGATTTTCAGCGGCGAATCTGCCAATGCCGTCACCGTGACTTCGTTGCCGACCGCATCCTGAATCTTCTGAATCAGCACCTTCGCGGTTTCCGGCGCATCCTCCGTCGGGGTCTCGGATACAAGCGGGAACGTCATCACGTTGTCGCCCTTGTCGGTAATCGTGATGTTTTCGTCCCCGACTTCCAGCGTCAGAGACAAGCCAGACTGGTCAGAATACTTCTTTTGGTCATTCTTATTCTTCTTAAAGAAGTGTTCCGTACCGTCGCCATCCGTATACACGAACTCCACTTCGCCATTGTACAGCACCTTGTGCAGCGTCTGGTGCAGCGAAGTCCGCCAGCCATAGCCCATGCCGAACTCGTCCTTGTCGCTGTCGCAAGAATTGTAATAGTGCGTAATCGAGACTGGCAGACGATTGCCGTTCATCGCGGTGTCGGCGTGGGAGAAGATCAGGTTGCCGTTGACAAGGCTGACGCTTCCAGTCCCTGCTAATCCCGCAGACTGATGGTCGTAGGTGAGATAACTTTCCAGACCCGCGAGGCTTGCGTACTCCAATACGAAATACGGCTGATTCGCCGTTTCGCTCGAATGCAGCTGCGAAAAGCTGCTTTCACTTTCGGGCGCGCTCAGCTGAACGCCGTGATTTTCGCCCAGATACCACTTGCGCGCAAGGCTGGTGACATCGAATTCTTTCCACGAATACTGTTTTTTCACTACGCGGCAGTAGTCCTGATACACGCCGCTGACATCCGGTCGATTCTCGTAGGTGATTGTCTCCGGATTCCAGTCCTCCATCACTTCCTTGCACATGATGGCGGTATCCGCCGTCGGCGCGTAGACGTTGCGAACGCACAGTTTTGCGGACGTGATGAAGTGATTCGCACCCAGACGCGGCAAATCCACCACCTTCAAGTAGGTCAAACGGTTGCCGTAGTAATTCGTGTTGCTGATCCACAGCCGTTCGTCGTGCGAGAAGTTCTGCGTCGAACCTTCCTTAACGTAGGTATCGAGGATGCCCGCGAAATTATCCGCGTCGTTCGTATTATCCGCGAACGTTGCAATCGGGCTGTGAGCCTGCGCCGCCATCTGCTGGCGCTTTTCAGCGGAAAGTTCCACCCACTGGTGCGTCGCCGCGTCGTACTCGTGCACCGGCGTGGTCTGCACCACCGCCCGGAAACGGTTGTTGCCCAGCGCGTACACCTTGCCGCATCGGGTGCGGAGATGTTTCAGTTCCTGCTGAGCCGGGAACTGAATCTGTTCCTGATTGTTTTCTTGGTTACTCATATGGTTCCTTTCTTTTCTGTGCGCTCCTTTCGCGCACGTTTTTTTCTATCGAAGGGTACGAAAAAAGCCCCTCGCGCCGTGCGCGGGAGCTTCTCTGCATCTTTCGACGGTATGATTTTAGCACACTTTTATAGCGTGTGCATCCGCGTTTTTAGACAAGTCGGTGGATGGTGTACTTTCCTCTCTAACCATCACGGAGCTGTCTTGCAAAAGCGGTAGATGTTCCTATGGCATAAGCCATTAGCAGGCTGCAAATGTTACAGTCCAAAGATTGTTTTTCTTTTTCCGCCTCGCGGGGGAGCGCGCGTCATTTCTTCATCCTCCTGTTCTTGGTAACAAAAAGAGCGGCACGATTTCGGCGTGTCGCTCTAAAAAAGCTGCTCAGCGTTTTTGCTGAACAGCTCTCGTGCCTTCCTTGGCACATTTATATCATACCACATTCTTTCGCCAAAATCAACACAATTTTGTCCAAATTTGTTCAAATTCGTCCACATTTGTCCAAGTTTGTCCAACCTGCGCTCGAAACGCTATATCCGAAGGCAAGTAGCCATTTCCGTCAGAAAGCTATCCGCCTTGCTCAAAATCCGTTTCTTCACGTTGCTCATCGTCGAGCGCGCTGCCCTCCGATATGGACTATCTGGAAGATTTGGAAGCGTTGCCAGCGCATAGTGTTCATCATAATACTTCGTAACAAACCACTTTTCCGGATCGGTCAAGGTTCGCATGATTGCTTCGTGGAGCTGAACAATCCGCAGATGCGACCGCATCTGTTCATCGGCTGCATCCATCTTCTCCAACTTGCAGACAGCCCATTCCGTAGGGCTGTGAAGCGCAGATGACCGAGAAGATTCCTTCATAGGTGGTCTGGCAAGCATCATAGCTTCGATTTCTTCATCCCGCAGGGCATCCTGAAAAGCCGCCTTCAGTTCCGACTTTTCTTTCCAGATCTGAATCATCGACAGGCTTTTGCGGTATCCTGCAAATATTGCTTCCGCACTTTCCATTTTTCTCACTCCTCCGCTGTTTTTCATATTCTTTACTGCTTCAGCATAAGAAAATTGGACTGTCTATTCTATAAGAATTTTTCCTGTGCAATGTAAAATATTCTGCACGTTCGTTGCACTATAAGTTTTATTTACTGCCTATACGCATCTTATTTTCAATTTGGTAGAAAAATTTTCAGAAACACAACCTTATAGCATTGACTCAACTGTATAGATTTCTTCCACTCATATAGGCTTTCCCGTAACATGGATTATGTCCAGCGCAGAAGAATTTCTGTCTGCGTGTGGCCATTCTTCATATGGAGGGAATACACATGGAATGTTCACCCGAAGTTAGTGTAACCATTGACTACCGCAAAATTGGCGCACACTTGCGTTCTGCCCGAAAAGCCAAGTCTCTTTCGCAGATGCAGTTTGCATCTTTTCTGCACATGAGCGTCAATTCGTATGGCAATATCGAACGCGGCATTCAGAAAATCAGTTTGCTTCGGCTTTTTCAGCTTTGCAAACTCTTTGACGTGCGCCCAGAAAGTATTCTGCACAACTGCTGCCCTGAGCTGGTCGGCAAGGAAGATGAACTTCCATTGACAGACAATCAGGAATCCAACGCTTTACTTCAACGCATTGCCACTTGTTCTACCGCAGAACTCCAATTTTTCGTTAATCAGCTTCCAGCGCTTCGCCAGTTTAAACCAAAACGCTGACAACAGTCTCAGCTTGCCAGCTGATTCTCCGCATCCACCACGGCATGAGACTGGACAAAGAACTGCGCGGCGGTGACTTCCGTCATAGTGACATCGCCGCGCAGCTTCTGCGTCAGGTACCCCTTGACATACACCCGCGCACCGGGTTTCAGCGTCTGCGCCGCCCAGTCCGCAAGGCGATTCCACGCATGAACCGTGTAGGTTTCGTGAATCACCTGCTGCTGACGGTTGCGATGCGAATGCCGCAGCTGACAGACGACGTGCGAAGTGTCGCCCGTCGTGGGTGTCTTGACGAGAGTGAGAATCGTGCCGGAAAGGAAAAGTTCGTTCATGGTTAATACCTCCTGTTAGTAGTTTGTAGTGATTAAAGGGAGAATCGAATAGGGGGACACTCCTAAATAGAGAGCCAACCTCTTACACCGCCATGCCTACCGACCGGTACACAGCGTTTCAATCGCATAAGCGCAAGAACTCGCAGCGGCAGGATACCAAAGTTTCCTGCCGCTGCGAGTCTTTCGTTTATAATAGAATATGTTAAAACTTAGCTTCCAACTATTCGACAATATATTCATTATGTTGTATTCATGGATTGCATGTCAAGCATTCTTTTACTTGTGCGTTACGGAACCGTAATAACATTGTATGTGCAACTATCATCGTCTATGACAATAAAGATTTTTGAGCCGTCTTCGAGTTCGATTGAATAGTATCCTGTGCCTCCAAAATATGTATATCCACGTTGTGAAGACCGGCTCATATACAGGATTGTTGAATTCTCATCTGTGTAAGCGAGTGTTAACACCACATTCCCGTTGCGGTCAATCATGCCAATTCGACCAGAATCATCTCGAAAACAGTAATAGTTACAATCGCCTGCACATATCTCGTAAAACGATGGCGAGACAACAATTCCCTCACCAATACGGTATAAGCCATATCTATAATCACTATTGGCATCATCTCCGCCGATTACGATAGTATTCTCCGTTCCACACACAGTTGTAACGGCGTGGTATCCATTAGGTAATTCGATTTTCCTGCCGGTCGTATCAATTAGAAAAGAATCGTAGCGGATGGAGTTATCTTCCCCTTCCACTACATTTGACACAAGCGCATACCCATGTCGAAAGCACGGATGGCCATAAACAGATGAAAACTGGAAGTCTATGACAATTTCTCCGTTTGCCCTGTTCACATACCCCCACAAACCATCTTTCATGACAAATATAGGGGAATCAGATTCGTAGCAATCGTCATAAATATCATCGTATTGAGGTCCGCTATTGTATCCCGTAAGGATGTCTATGAAGCCCCATTTCCGGTTTTTCATTTGGTATGTTACTGAAACCTGATTGACACGACTCTGCCTGACTTCCTCAGCAAATGCGTTGCAAGTCGAAAAAAGCAACAGGAAAATCAAAACAGCGAACCACCTTGTTTTTCTCATTTTAATCATACCTCTCTTTCAATTAATCTCCATTCTCATCAATCATATATCGAGGTGCTGTGTAATGAAACCAATTCCGATCGCCGCTTATCGGTTCGAGGGAGGTAATATTGGGTCCTTTATGCTTGTCATCTTCAAAATATACATGGAATCTTGTTATCGTTTCGCTTGTTGACTGTGCTACACACCATTCATATCCGAATCCAATATTTTCCCAAATCAGCATTCCAGTATGCCCAAAATCTTCGCTGTAGACTTCCATGCCTTCGCACAATTGAACTGTATAGTTACCATCTTCATCATACAAAGCTCCTTTGTATTTATCCGGCACTTCGTCATAGCGCTTTGGTGCTGTAGTGTGGCCAACGCCCGTGCACTCATAGTTGTAATGAGAACAGTCTATAACACCTTGTCTGTTTAACTTACCGTTAGAAGAATAAGTTGCCGGGATATAGCCGACGTTGTTGTCTACATCCTTCTTATGATATTTCGGGTTCTTTCCCGGATACCTATAATCCACCGCTTTTCGCAAAAAGCTATAAATTCGAGGTCGAACGTAAGTTTTAAAATAATCGCTGTTCGCCTCGAAATCAAAATCACTCTGATCCCAATGCCTTTCGTTACATTGCACAATCAATCGAGTGTTTCCCATTCTACTGTAAATACATATTTGTCAAAGTCGGATGGCTTATCTTGGAATTCCACTCGTCTCCCCGCTGCGTTACAGGCATATTGAATCTTGTTTGGCGCGATTTCTGTCCGCGTCATTGCCAAATCCGGAAAAGCTGTACTTTCCCACCAGCGCGACATTTTTTTGGTATGTTACTGAAACCTGATTGACACGACTCTGCCTGACTTCCTCAGCAAATGCGTTGCAAGTCGAAAAAAGCAACAGGAAAATCAAAACAGCGAACCACCTTATTTTTCTCATTTTAATCATACCTCTCTTGCCCACGTCATATGCACAACATTCTTCCCATGCATGCAACCGCTCGTTGCTCTCGCCACGCCGCATTGTCGTAGACGAATGTCTTTGACCGAGGCGAAGCTGGCGGGCTTCGCATCGGTCAAAGTTTATTATATGCTATATTCTAAATAATACAGTACATTGTCCTCTGGAATATAAAGCGCAACGAGATAATGTGGCGTGCTATATTGAAAAGCGCTTATTCGGTCGTCTTTTTTGCCATGCTGTAACGCATCAACATCGAGATAAAGCCAGTAAGACTTCTTACTGCTATTTAATTGATACATTTCTCTTCTGAAATCCGTGTTTGACAAAATTTCCCTCGTCATTTCTTCTGGAAATAGTGAGCAATTCCAACCTTTTTGTGCAAGACTGGCTTCAAGCTCATTTACCGGGTTATTCAATTCGCACTTTATTTCATATCCGATGTCCTGAAAAACCCAAGAGCAGTCCTTTCCAAACTCGATAGATGCCACATCAAAAGTTGCTTGACAACTTTCATTAATAAGCTGATTATAGTACTGCCTTGCTCGCTCAGGTTCACCTGCTTTATACAATTCTACGGAAGTGACAATATAAATCATCAGAATCATCAATAGCAGAATAGCTACGATAAGTTTGGAAACACCTTTTCTCTTTTCCATACTTTCCTCCTTGTTATTAAGGAACTTCAAACTCAAAAGGCACAGCATATGCATATTCTGTTCCATATCCTTCTTTTTGCAAGCGATACCCAAGGTTATTAGCTTCTACACTTAGCCATGTATACTTTCCATCATGCTCGCGAAGTTTTGTAAAATCGTATGTATCAGACAGCGTCCCTGACACAATCAAAGTTCCATTCTGTTCATGAACATTTGCACTATATTCAGCATGACCTATTGCATAATGCAAGTCGCCTTCCATAAACTCAAAACTTGAGGCAAACGAGTTTCCGTAAGTTTTATAATCGGCAATGATTTTTTCCTGAAAAGCTTTCGATGCAGAAATTTGTTCGCTTAGTTGCTGGATTACATCGTCGCTTAATGGTTTCCCCTCTTCCCATAAGAAGTGATGGAAAAGTTCATTTGCCAACGGATATTCTTTTACAGAGAGCCCCACATTTGAATATAAGCTAATATTCATTTTGTAATTAATTCGCGCATTTTCAATAAGAGTATCCGTGTATATATCACGAAGTTTTTTAAGTCAGTCTAAAAACGAGCTTTTTCCAGACAAGTCTAGCAAATCAATAGGAGAATTGTAGCAGTAGCAAAACAAATTACCACTCACAACGCTGTCCGCATTAACAAACCTGCACCGTTCCGCATTATAATACCGACTCCGCAGATAGTACAGCCCCGTCTCCTCGTCAAACACATACCCTCTATACCGGAACGGCTGCACAGTCCCCAGCGTCTCCGCCAGAGTCCCACTCTTGCCAATGGGCATAATACGCATAACTGACAACGGCATTGCCTTCCGCATCGAAAATCGCAATCACATCGCCCTGCAAATTCAAAACAGAACCGTTTTCATTCTCTTTAGCCCGCTAAAGTCACAGCTTTCAGAATGAGCTTTGCAAATTGTTTCGTAGAAAAATAGGAATTTCTGCAATTTCAATGCCGAACGACATTCTTGCTCACCATTCTTTTGCAGCCATCCGCTAAGCGCTATTTTTTGGGGTAGAGTGAAGCATTCTTTCGCCTCCTCCCGTCGGGGTTGATAACAGTATAGCGCGTATAATAAGCGCTGTCAAGAAATTTGCCGTATTATAAGGTAAACGTACACAACCGAAGCGAGCTACATAAGTTCGCCTCGGTTGTGAAGTCTCATATAAATGGTATACGGACTTATGGGTCATAAATAACAAGAATATATTTGAAGTTATCTGAAACCGCCAAGCATCCAATTGTCCCATTATTATGTTCTGTATGTTCGAAAATATTCCAATGTAGATTTTCTGGCACAATAATATCATCGAACCAAAACCGAGAAATATATTTTTGCAATTCTATGGAGGATTTTTGTTCTGTATGCGTGTAGTCGAGCGAAAGCTCATCGTTGTTTGAAGTATTAATGTTTAAAAGCATAGCCCAATAATCCTCGCGGATATTTGTATCATATGATTTATATAATACATCCGGAGAATATTGTGTAACATCAACTCCGTACGTCTTTTGGATCATACGAAACATTGCGTCATCCGATGGAGGATTTTCGTTAGCAATTATTAACGATATATACAGCGTAAAGAACATGATTATGCCCAAGACTGTCAGGCACACAATAGTTCCTAATATAAAATTTGCAATCTTTCTCATTTATTTATCTCCAATCTGACCAGAGCTTAACCAAAATGAGCCTGCATTATTATAGCAATTCTCAAAAATCCAGTCAATAACCATCAGCAGTAAACCAGCCGAAACAATCCTCCGGTGAAACGAGAGCAAGTGCATGGGCGACCATCTGGGGCAAAAGTACAGCAATGTTGCAGCCCAGCTTCCGCAAAATAGCCTTCATCTTCGACCACAGCATTTCAATCGGATTCAAATCTGGGCTGTATGGCGGCAGATAGAGTGGAATTATGCCCGCTGCGCGCAGCACTTCTTCCACGCCCTTGACATGGTGTGAACGCATGTTGTCCATGACGACGATGCCGCCTTTGTGAAGCGTCGGAATGAGCACGTTTTTCAGATAGTCCAGAAAACGTTCGCCGCTTGTTCCGCCGGGATACATGGTGTAGGTGATTTGACCGTTCAAGCGGACAGAGGCCAGGACAGTTTGACTTGTCGGCACATTCAGCGGTGCGCTGCCATGCACCCGCGCTTTCCCGATGGCTCGTCCGTACCTGCGTGTCATCCCGATGTTCTCGCTACTTTTGCCCAGAAACACAAGTCTCCAATGTTCAATCGCCAATTTTAAGGTAACACCGCACAAATGAGGTGGTCGGCTGGCGAATGGATTTTTCGTCAGATGCAAATGCAAATTTCGAAGGTTTACTGGAGGTAAATCGAGGAATTTGCATGCCGCAGATGGCGGAAAAGGCATCG
>OJLA01000688.1_pt1 | contig 26204 bp, 29 predicted proteins | sample 1596611 | NCBI WGS metagenome assembly OJLA01 (sample SAMEA4350168, study PRJEB24818) | metagenome | biome: human; feature: gut; material: faeces | place: Denmark | collected 2013-09
ATAAATGTAAAAAGAAAATTATCAACAGGCAATTGTGAATAACGTGTGAAAAAAATATGACTGTTTTAAGTTATTCACAGAGTTATCCACATTATCCACATGGTGTGGATAAAAATAAAGAGAAAAATGTGTAAACTTGCAAGATTACATAATGCAAAATACAAAAACTGAATGAGTATTCGAAAAGCAAAAAAAGCTTGCAAAAATCTTAAGAAAATTATATAATACACATGTAAAATAAGAGTGATAGGTGAAGATATATGAATAAAACCAAAAGAAAAATATTTGAAACATCAATGAAACTATTTGCAGAAAAGGGATATGAAGCAACAAGCATAGAAGAAATTACAGCAACAGTAGGAGTTGCAAAAGGAACGCTATATTATCATTTTTCAAGCAAAGAAGAAATATTTAATTTCTTAATAGAAGAAGGAATAAAGTTATTACAAAATAGTGTAGATATAAAAACAGCAAAACATAATAATTATATAGATAAAATAAAAGCAATTGTATTAATTCAAATCAAAATAGTAGCCAAATATGAAAATATAATAACAATAATATTGAGTCAATTCTGGGGAACAGAACAAAGAAACAAAAAATGTCAAAACCTTGTATATGAATATATAGGACAAATCGAGAAAATAGTTCAAGAGGGAATTGAAAAAGGTGAGATCAAAAAAGGTAATACAAGAGCAATGGCAGCAGAAATATATGGATTAATATGTTCAACACTTGTGTATAAAAAAAGAGAAGGCGAAAATATGGACATAATGAAATTATATAGTGAATATGAAAATACAATAGTAAATGGACTAAGAGTAAAATAAAGAAAGGAATGAATTTCAAATGGAATCAAAATCAAGAAAAATGAAATTTGCAGATTTAAAAGATATGTTAAAACAGACAGGTGAAGTTTATGGAAATAGACCAGCATATATTTTCAAAGATAATGGAAGTATGAAAACAATTTCACACAAAGAATTCAGAGACGAAATAAATGCATTAGGAACAGTATTAATAAACATGGGATTAAAAGATAAAAGAATAGCTGTTATATCAGAAAATAGATATGAATGGGAACTTTCATATTTAGCAATTGCAGCAGGAGTAGGAGTTGTGGTTCCATTAGACAAAGCACTTCCAGATAATGAACTTGAAAGTTTAATACTTCGTTCACAAGTAGAAGCAATATTTTACTCAAGTAAATATGATACAATAATGAATACTTTAAGAGAAAAGAAAAATACTAATTTGAAATATTTTATCTCAATGGACTTGCAAGAAAATACTAATGGAATTTATTCACAAAAAGCATTGCAAGAAAAAGGTAAAAAGTTATTAGAAGAAGGAAATAAACAATATTTAGATGCCAAAATAGATGCAGATAAAATGGGAATAATGTTATTTACATCAGGAACAACAGCAATGTCAAAAGCAGTAATGTTATCACACAAAAACTTAGTAACAAATGTAATGGATATTATTCAAAGATTTGACTTAACAGAAGAAGATAGATTTTTATCATTTTTACCATTACACCATGTATTTGAATGTACAGTAGGATTTTTATATCCAGTATCAATTGGTGGTTCTATTGCATTCTGTGAAGGTGTAAAACATATGGCAGATAACATCAAAGAATTTGACATTACAGCAATGATATCAGTTCCAGCAGTATTTGATATTATTTACAGAAAAGTAATGAAAACAATTGAGAAAAAAGGAAAAATGGCAACATTGGAAAAAGGAAAGAAAATATCAAATGTGCTATTAAAAGTAAAAATCGATTTAAGAAAACAATTATTTAAAGAAGTACATGAAAGTTTAGGACCAAAACTAAAATTAGTTGTAACAGGAGGAGCTGCATTAGACCCTGAAACAGAAAAAGGATTTAATGATTTAGGATTTGATGTAGAGCAAGGATATGGATTAACAGAAACAGCACCAGTAATTGCAGCAGAAACTCCAAAATGCAGAAGATTAGGTTCTATTGGAAAGAAATTTCCAAGTGTAGAAGTAAAAATAGATGATCCAGATGAAGAAGGAATAGGAGAACTAATGGCAAAAGGACCATCAATAATGCTTGGATATTATGAAAATGAAGAAGCAACAAAATCAGCATTAGAACCAGATGGATGGTTCCATACAGGGGATTTGGCTAGAATAGACAAAGATGGATTTATCTATATAGCAGGAAGAAAAAAGAGTGTTATCGTATTAAATAATGGTAAAAATGTATTTCCAGAAGAAATAGAAACATTGTTAAATAAAGTAGAAGGTATAAAAGAAACATTCGTATACGAGAAAAAAGAAGATGACGGAGATGTTAAAGTTTGTGTAGAAATCGTATATGATAAAGAAATGATAAAGGATTTATATCATATAGAAGACGAAGAAAAAATAAAAGAATTTTTATGGAAAAAAGTAAAAGAAGTAAATAAATTAATGCCAAAATATAAATATGTTAGAGAAATGATTGTAACAGAAGAACCTCTAATAAAAACAACAACATTAAAAATTAAGAGACATGAGGAATTAAAAAAAGTATTAGGTAAATAATAAATACAAGTATATTACTATATTGTAATATACTTGTAATATTTTTGTAACATAAATGTAATGAAAAAATGCCGCTAAAATACTTGTTGTTTTAAATAACTTGATGTATAATAAAATAGAATTTAATTATGACTACATAGGAAAAGGAGGAATTTACATGTCTAGAAGAAAATCAGGCATAGTGAATGTAAGAATGGTTATCACTGAAGAAAAAATATTATCAAATATAGATAAAGTTCAAAAATTAATAAATCCGAATAGTAAAAAGCAAATAGTTCAATTAGAAGATGACACATATTTTAAAGATTTAATTGAATCTATAAAGGCTTATTTAATAGAATATCCAAAGAAAAAGAACTTCCCAGTAAGTGTATATAAAGCTTCATACGGATTAGTTGAATATGCAACAACTCAATTTGAAGAAAATACTAAAAAAGTTGAAGAATTAATAAGACAAAGAGAAGAAAACATTACTTTGGCAGGAAAATTAAAAGAACTTATTGAAGCAGTTGAATCAAGAGAAAAAGGTTGGAAAGAAAAGGTTCAAAATGCACAAGGAGACTTTTCTGAAGATGTAATAGAAACATTGAATTTAGTTGGAAAAGATAGATCTAGAAAAAGCCAAAATTATCAAGATGCCTTAAAATTATTGAATGCAAGAGTAAATAACCTAGAAACAAATTTGCATATTGAAATAGATATGGAAAGAACAGAAGATAGATCAAAAGCATTGAGCTATATAGGAATAGAAATTGCAGAAGCTTTAAAGGGAATACCAAAGCCTGCTGATGTTGTATTTGAAGAAGCAACTGAAGAAGTTGAAGAACCAGTGGCAGAAAAAATTGTAGAGGAAGTTAAGACAGTTGAGCCAGAGGTTAAGAAAGCTAAGAAGGTAGAAAAAAAGGCAAAAGAAAATGTTCAAGAAATTAAAGAAGAAGTAGAACTTGAAAAAGAGAAAGTTAAATCTCAAATTGTGGCAGCTGTAGATGCAACTGAAGAAAGTTCAGAAGAGCAACAAATTCAGGAATATCAAGAATCAGTTACTGTACAAAAGAAACCATCATTATGGCAAAGATTTAAAAATAGTAAACTTGCCAAAGCAGTATCTTATGTATTTAAAATTAGAATTAGAATTGAGTTACCAAATGCTTTACCATAAGGTAGAGGGGAAAATGAATAAATTTTCAAGAGTGAGTTAGTTGAGCTAGCTCACTTTTAAAAAATATTTAAAAATTTACGACAAATTCCTTAAAAAAACTTGACAAATTCAAGAAATCATATTAAAATATTTAATGTGCTCACAAATGAGCTACAAGATGGTGGATGTAGCGTAGTTGGTTAACGCGCCAGTTTGTGGCACTGGAGACCGTGGGTTCGAGTCCCATCTTCCACCCCATAACAATTTAATATTGGGCTGTAGCCAAGCGGTAAGGCATTAGACTTTGACTCTAACATGCGCTAGTTCGAATCTAGCCAGCCCAACCAAAAAACGAGATTTTTAAAAGTCTCGTTTTTTTATTATGCATATTAAAGATTTTCGTTGCAAAATGAACAAAAATCTGTTAATATATAGTAATAGGAAAGAGAGGTGGCATTATGCCAAAAGTAATAGTAATAGGGGGCGGTCCTGCTGGAATGATGGCTGCAATAACTTCAGCAGAGAATGGAAATGATGTAACAATAATAGAAAAAATGCCATCATTTGGAAAAAAATTATTAATAACAGGAAAAGGTAGATGTAATATTACAAGTTCATTATATATGAGTGAATTTATAAAAAATACACCAGGAAACGGAAAATTTTTGTACAGTGCTTTTCAAAATTATACAAACAAAGATATTATAGAGTTCTTAAAAAGTGAAGGACTTGAAGTAAAAGAAGAAAGAGGAAACAGAATATTTCCTGTTACAGATAGGTCAATTGATGTATTAGAATGCTTTAAAAGAAGAATTAGCGAATTAAATATAAAATGTCTATTAAATACAAGAGTTGAAAAAATATTAATAAAAAACAATGAAATATTAGGAGTAAGAACTAACAAAGAGATAATTCAAACAGAAAAAATAATATTGGCAACAGGTGGAAAAAGTTATCCATTAACAGGTTCAACAGGAGATGGATACATGATGGCTAAAGATTTAGGACATACAATAGTTCCAATAAAACCATCATTAGTGCCATTAGAAGTATATGAAAAAGATGAATGTAAAATGTTGCAAGGACTAAGTCTTAGAAATATCGGAATAAAAATCGTAGATACAGATAGAAAAAAGGAAATTTATAATGACTTTGGAGAAATGGTGTTTACACATTTTGGAATATCAGGACCAATTATACTAAGTAGTTCAGCTCATTTAGCAAAATACAAAGATATTGAATATTTAATGAAAAATAAATATATCAAAATTATTATAGATTTAAAACCAGCACTTACAGAAGAACAATTAGATGATAGAATTTTAAGAGATTTTAAGGAATTTAAGAACAAACAATTTAAGCATAGCCTAGATAAATTATTACCACAAAAAATGATTCCTCTAATTATAGAATTGTCTGGAATAGATGAGAATAAGAGAGTAAATGAAGTGACAAAAGAAGAGAGAAAAACATTAATCCAATTATTAAAAAATTTCACTATTACAATAAAACAATTTAGACCAGTAGAAGAAGCAATAATTACATGTGGTGGAATTAATACAAAAGAAATTAATCCTAAAACGATGGAATCTAAAATAATAAAAGGATTATATTTTGCAGGAGAAATAATAGATGTAGATGCATATACAGGGGGATTTAATTTACAAATAGCATATTCTACTGGATATACTGCAGGAGCAAGTATCTCAGGAGATTAAAAGGAGAATTATGGAAGAATTTACAACTATATTAAATGATGAAATAGCAGAGATTGTTGAGAAAAAATCAAGATTTATTGCAAATATTTATCATGTAGAAAATGTTGAAGAAGCAGAAGAAAAGATAAAGAGCACAAAGAAAAAATACTATGATGCCAAACATAATTGTATAGCTTATAGAGTTATAGAAAATGGAAAAGTTGTTGAAAAAGCTAGCGATGATGGAGAACCTTCTGGAACTGCAGGTAGTCCAATGTTAAATATCTTGCAAAAAAATAATTTATGCAATTTAGTAGTTGTTGTGACTAGATACTTTGGTGGAATTTTACTTGGAACAGGAGGTTTAGTGAGGGCATATTCTGATGCTACTCAAATGGCAATAGCTAAAAGTGTAAAAGTTCAAAAAGTAAAAGGGATAGAAATAAAAGTAGAATTAGAGTATTCTAATTTAGAGATTTTCAAATATTATTGTAAAAATAAAGAAATAAATATCGTAAAGTTAGAGTATGGTGAAAATATAATAGCAAATCTTGAAATGGAGGAGAATATAAAAAATACTTTTTTAAGAGACATCGAAGCAAAAGCACTCAATATAAAGAATTATAAGATTATGGAAATGAAATATATATCGAAATTTGTAGAAAAAAGTAACTAACATGGAAAAAGTTTCCAAAAAAACTATTGCAAATTCCTTTCTGATGTATTATAATCAAAATTGTAAAAAATTTACAGTAGAAAAAATTAGGAGGAAAAAAGCATGAGAGAAAAAATCACAGTTTTAATTGCAGATGACAATCAAGAATTTAGCATGACATTAGCTACATATCTAAAGAACCAAGATGATATGGTTGTAGTGGGAAGGGCAAATGATGGTAATGAAGCCTTAGATATGATACCTAATTTAATGCCAGACGTAGTACTACTTGATGTAATAATGCCACATCTAGATGGAATAGGAGTTTTAGAAAAATTAAATATGATAAAATTGAGTAAAAAGCCGATCTGCATAATGTTATCAGCAGTAGGACAAGACAAAATTACAAGAAGAGCAGTTGAATTAGGAGCAGAATATTATGTTGTAAAACCATTTGATATAGACTTATTGATTTCAAGAATTAGAGAGTTTAAAAATTATAAACCAATTCCAAGCAATAATTTTATTTCAAGAGAAAATTCAATGGCAAGACAACAATATATAGAGATATCAAGCGGACAAGAGAAGAATGAAGGAAATTTGGAAGCTTTAGTTACAAATATTATTCATGAAGTTGGAGTACCAGCACATATAAAAGGATATCAATATCTTCGCGAAGCTATTATAATGGTTGTTAATGATATTGATGTAATTAACCAAATTACTAAAAGTTTATATCCTAAAATTGCTGATAAATTTGATACAACACCAAGCCGTGTAGAAAGAGCAATTCGTCATGCAATTGAAGTTGCTTGGGGAAGAGGACAACAAGATGTAGTTGAAAATATATTTGGTTATACAATTTCAGCAGCTAAAGGAAAACCTACCAACAGCGAATTTATAGCAATGATTGCTGATAAGCTAAGGCTTGAATTAAAGAGTGCATAGATATATAAATATCTCACTATGTTTATTTAAAATAATAAATGTAGTGAGTTTTTTTTGTGTGTTCGTCAAATATAAAATTTTATTAGGATAATTACTAAACTAGGTGACAAAATTATGGAAAAGATGTAGAATATAGTCGAATAATAAAATAAAAGAGGAAAAAAATGAAGAAAACATTTATATTAATAATAGTAATATTGATATTAGGACTAGTTGGAGAAGGAATAAACCTAGCAGATAAAAATTTAAAATTAGAATTAATAGGAGACAGTGAAGTACAACTAGAAGTAAATAGTGAATACAATGATTCTGGAGCAGAAGCAAGATTCTTTAACAAAAATATGACAGACAAGATAAAAAGAACTGGAAAAGTGGACACTAGTAAATTAGGAGAATATGAGATAAAATATGAATTTCAAGATAGAGAAGTCATAAGAAAGGTAATAGTAAAAGATACTCAAAAACCAGAAATAACATTAAAAGGTAGTGAAAGTGTTACAATTCCATATGATACGAAATATCAAGAAGATGGATATACTGCAACAGATAATTATGATGGAGATATTACGCAAAATGTTGAAATATCAGGAGAAACGGTAAATGATATAACTAAAAAAATTATATATACGGTAAAAGATTCATCTGGAAATGAAACAACCAAAGAACGTATAATAATAACAGAACCTAAAAAAGAAGAACAGCAAATAGTTGAACCTTCAACAAGTACTAATGATGGAAAAAGTGTAATATATCTAACATTTGATGATGGACCAAGTAGAAGCATTACACCACATATTTTAGATATATTAAAAGAAGAAAATGTAAAAGCAACATTTTTTGTAATTAATTTTGATTCAAATGAAGAGTATCTTATAAAAAGAATTGTAAATGAAGGACATTCTATTGGAATACATGGATATTCACACAATTATAAAGAAATATATAAATCAGTAGATGGATATATGGATAATGTGAAAAAATTGCAAAGCAAAATAAAAAATCTTACAGGTATAACAACAACAATAACAAGGTTTCCGGGTGGGAGTTCAAACACAGTAAGTAGATTTAATCCAGGTGTAATGACGAGATTGACGAAAGAGGTTCTTAATCAAGGATTTAAATATTATGATTGGAATGTTGGATCAGGTGATTCTGGTGGTGCCAAGACAAAAGAACAGGTATACAATAATGTAACAAAAGGATTGAAAAAAGGCAGAAGAAATGTAGTATTAATGCACGATTTTTCAGCCAATAAAAAGACATTAAATGCATTAAAAGATATTATAGAATATGGCAAGAAAAAAGGATATTCTTTTGATAGAATTACTGAAAAAACACCAATGGTAACACAAAGAGTACAAAATTAATTTGAATGAAATTTATCTTATAAAGATAGCATATTAGCAAGTGGAATTACAACCATATTCTCTTATGACGAAAATGTAAAATCTAGTAATAACAAAGGTTTCCTCCTACAAACAATTTAGTAAAATCATAAATTTTCAAATATTTAAAAGATGAATTGTAAAAAATAATAACAATTTCATCTTTTTTTGATTTTATAATAAAAATTAAAATTTAAAAATTGAGAGGAGATTTAAGAATTATGGAGAACAAAGAATTAAAAGAAAGATTTATTGATGAAAGAACAGAAATAGAATATGTAAGACAAGGAGATTATTATATTCCAAATTTAGTATTACCAAAACAAAAGAAAATACATTTGAATAAATACGGAAGAATGAGATTAAACTATTTAAAAGAACATAAAAAAGCAGAATATACAATAATGTTTATGGAAAATACACTTATAAACCATTTAGAAGAAATACAAGAAACTGCTACCAAAAGAGTAGATGAAATAATTAATAAATTAAAAGCACAAAGTAATTTGACAGAAGATATGAAAAATACCGATATGCTTTATTGGGTAGGAACTATGAATACAATTAAGCAACAAGCAGAGGAGATTATATTAAATGAATTAATATATGTGTAAAAATTTATAGATTTAATGGAAAAATTTTGAATTTTATGATATAGTATGAACTAATAAAAGAGAAAATGTAATTTGGCAACAGCCGTTGCCAAATTAGAAAGAAGGTAAAAATGAACGAATTAGAGAACATAGATAACATAAATATAGATGATTTATATAATAAAATAGTTGATAGAATAGAAAAAGCAAAAAGAAATGTAGCATTAAAAGTAAATGAAGAAATGACAATATTATATTGGAATATAGGAAAAGATATAACTGAAAATGTCTTAAATCATGAAAGAGCTGAATATGGAAAGGCTGTAATAAAAAAGTTAAGTCAAAGGTTAACAGTTGAATATGGACGAGGATATAGTAGTGCAAATTTATTTAGAATGCTAAAAGTCTATGAATATTATCCAGATTTTCAAAAATTCTCGACACTGTCGAGAAAATTAAGTTGGTCACATTTTGTTGAACTATTACAAGTTAAAGATAGTTTAAAAAGAGATTTCTACACAACAATGTGTGAAAATGAGTTTTGGGGAGTTAGAACATTAAGAGAAAGAATTGGCTCAGCATTATTTGAAAGAACAGCAATATCTAAAATGCCAGAACAGACTATTGTAAATGATTTGAAATTGCTAAACGAAGAAAACAAGATGACAACTAATTTATTTTTTAGAGATCCATATATATTAGACTTTTTGGATTTAAAAGACACTTATAGCGAGAAAGATTTAGAAAATGCAATTATAAGTGAATTAGAAAAGTTTATTTTAGAAATGGGAAATGATTTTGCTTTTCTAGCTAGGCAAAAAAGAATAACAATAGATGGAGAAGATTATTATATAGATTTATTATTCTATCATAGAAAAATGAAAAGGTTAGTAGTTATAGAATTAAAGCTAGATAAATTTAGACCAGAATATAAAGGTCAGGTTGAATTATATTTGAAATGGTTAGACAAATATGAAAAAGCAGAAGGAGAAGAATCACCAATTGCAATCATATTATGTGCGACAAAAAGTGATATGATGGCACAATTACTAGAATTAGATAATAGTGGAATACATGTTGCACAATATTTGACAGAATATGTACCAAAAGAAATATTAGAACAAAAATTTATGGATAGTATAGAAAAGGCTAAAGTTCAACTAGAACAAAGAAAAAATATTGAAGATAAAGAGTAATCTAAATTTTCTCGACACTGTCGAGAAAATTCAAAATAAAAATTACGCTTTGAATTTAGAAATAAGTTCAAGGCGATTTTTTTTGGAAATTTTTTATCTACAATTTTAAGATATAAACTTATATTACTTATATATCAAAAACGAAAATAAAGCCAAAATAAAGCGAACGAATTTGAAAGAGAGGAGGGGATGGCAATGTCAAATTTAAATTTAAAAGGATTATGGATTCCAATAGAAATATTAACAGACAAAAATTTAAGTGATAAAGAAAAACATATATATTCACTTGTAATATTTTTAAGTCAAGAAAAACAATATTGCTTTTGTACCAATAAAACTATAAGCGAACTTTTAAATATATCAGTAACACAAGTATCAAAGCTAGTAAATTCATTAAAAGATAAAGGTTATATAAATATTGAAATGGTATATAAAGAAAATAGTAAAGAAGTAAATATTAGAAAACTAATACCTATTGAAGAAAAGTTAAATACCCTATTTAACAAAAGTTTAATACCCTCCCCAACAAAACTTCAATACCCTATTGAAGAAAAGTTTAAGGATAATAAATATAATATAAATAAATATAAAAATACTAATAATAAAAGGCTTTGCAATTTTGAACAAAGAGATTACGAAAAAGAAGGCTTTGATTTTAATAGCTTATATGCAAATAATAATTTTACATCGTAGTTATGCTGTAAAACAAAATGAAAGTGTAGGTTTTTTTAAGTAAAACCTATGCTTTTATTTTGGAATTTTGAAACCGAATAGGTTTCAAAAAGAGTCAAGAAAAAATATATAATATGTTTTTCTTGGCTCTCTTAACCATAAATTGCGGATAGCAAATTATGGTTAAGCATAAAAATATACTTGTTATATTTTTATGGAAAAACTAAAAATGCAGTAAAGCTATTTTTAGTTTTTGGGGGGTGCAGGAACTCCTGCCACACTGACACTTTTTAGCAATAGCGTAAAAAAGTGTTGTAGTGTGTTACAATACAAAGTAAAAATGCGAGGGGTAAAAGCAGTTGCTCAAACTATAGTAGCTACTATAATAACACCTTGCATTTTGCTTGTATTAACTCTTACAATAGCCAAGCTATCGCCCATTATACGAGCCGAAAAAATCGGCTAAAAATTTAGAAGGAGGTTTTAGAGATGAGTTTTGCGATTATTAGAAACACAAAATACAAAAGAGAAAATTTAAAAGGAATATACAGACACAACGAAAGAAGGAATAAAAATTATTCAAATGATAATATAGATAAGGAAAAATCATATTTGAATTACTCACTAAAAAGCCCTAAATATAGATATGACAAAGAATTTGATATAATGAAAGAAAAATATGATTTAAAAGGTCAAATAAAAACAGTTAGCAATATAGCTTGTGCATATATTATTACTTCTGATAAACAATTCTTTGAAGAGATAGGAGAGGAAGAAACAAAAAGATATTTTGAAACTGCATATCAATTTGTAACTGAATATAAAAATTTAGGCGAACAATATATAATGTCTGCGAAAGTGCATATGGACGAGGAAACTCCACATATGCACTTGATTTTTTTGCCTGTGGTTCATACACAAGATAAAAAAGGGAATGATATTGATAAACTTGCTTGCAGCGAATTTTGGAAAGAAAAAGATAGTTATAGGAGATTACAAGATTCTTTTTATCAATATATGACTTCACACAATTTTAAATTAGAAAGAGGTGTACCAAAAGAAGAAACAGGAAGAGAACATATTGATATTAAAGAATATAAAGAAATAACTAATTTTGACAAGACAAAAGAAAAACTACAAAATATGAAATTAGAATTACCAGATGTTCCTGATATTGATGATATTAGAATGGCTAGATGGTCAAAGAAAAGAGATGAAAAGATTTTAGAAGATATTATAAAACCAAAAGATGATTTAATAAACGAATTATATCAAAATAATTTATTAATGCACCAACAATTATTAAGGCAAGCTAAAATGGTAGAAGAAGCAGAAAAGTATCAAAAAGAGAGAAACAAGATTATGGCTGATAATATAGATTTGCATAAACAAGTAGATAATATTAAGGCTGAATATCAACAAAAAGAAGATAATTTAGAATGGAAATACGAATATAGAATTAATAAATTAGAAAAAGAAAATGGCTATTTGCATAAGGTTATAGACAAATTTAGAGAAACTATCCATAAATTTATAGAATGGATCTGTGTGAATTTCGATATGGGTACAGGAGATACTTTAATTAGAGATTTTGAAAGAGAAACAAGAACTTATTTAGATGCAGAAGAACAAATTAAACGAGAAGAAAGAGAAAAAGATTTAGAAATGGAAAGATAAGGAACAAACTTATGGGTTTGCTCCTTATTATTTCATATGTTTTAAAGCAAATTCACAAGCTGAAACAACAAAGCCATTGAAAGAATATTCTTTTTTATCTAGTCCTTTGTTAGCTTTTTCTACAATATCAATTATTTGAGAATTTATTTCAACAGGAAATCTAATACTTTTATAAATATTTGCTTCTGTAGATTTTTTCATTACAAACTTTTCCATAAATATAACCTCTTTTCATATTATTTTTAAATCTGTTGAAATTATACTCAAAATATGGTATATAAAATATAACTGAAAAACAGTTATGAAAAGATAAGGAGTGATATATATGTGGAGTGATTATTTTTTCTATCTAATGGGATTGCCAGAAAAGGAAAGAAATGTCCAATTTATAATGCTTATAGCATTTTGGATATGTATGATTTGTGTAGGTATATTAGGAGAATATATAAAAAGATTGTACTCAAAAAGAAAAAAGTCAAATTTGATACCAAAAGTATGTTGTAAAAAAATATAAAATATGGTATATTAAAATCGAAAAATGAGAAATGGAGAATAATTAATAGTAATGATATGAAAGATTTAAATAAAGTTGAAATTCATAATATATTCCAAAAGATAAAGAGTGGAGAAAAAACAGCGATAGAAGAACTATATGTCAAATATCAAAAGTTAGTTATAAACATTTCATTTAGTATAGTAAAAGATAAAAATATAGCTGAAGAAATATCTCAAATGATTTTTCTAAAAATTTTACAAAGTCATATTGAAAATATACCAAATAATAATGAATTAAGTTGGCTATATACTATAACCAAAAATCAAACGATAGATTATTTAAGAAAACAACATAACGATATTGACATAGATACAATATATGATATTCCTGACAAGGACAATAAAATAAACGAAATAATTGATAGAAATACTTATAATAAAATGATAGATGGTTTAGAAAAAAAAGAGAAGGAAATTGTTTCATTAAAAGTTCTTACAAATTTTACTTTTAAAGAAATTGGACTTATATTAGGTATGCCAACAGCAACAATACAATGGAAATATTATAAATCCGTACATACATTAAAAATATTGTTAAGTAACTTATCTATGTTTATTATAACTTCATTATTATATATAAAAAGTAAAACTAAAATTGAAGAAAAATCATCAAAAACAGATATAACGAATAATACAAAGCAAAATGGGCATCAAACAATTGATTCTATAGCACCATCTTCAATAGATGGATTTGCTACTGAAAGTACAACTGCAACAATTCAATCATCCTTGTTTTCAAATAAGACTGAAATGAGATTGCTTAGTGTTTCTGCTATATTTCTAATATTAACAATAATTTTTGGAATTATTTTGGTAAAAAACCAACAAAAACGACATCATAAATCGTCTAAATAATAGAGGGAGTTGATTTTATCTATGAAAATATTAAAAAAAATAGGAAAAGTTTTAACGGCTGGTTTTATAGCTTTAAAAACATTAGTTGTAAAAGCATATGCAGTAAATGTACAAATGGAAACAGTATGTGATTATGGAGTTTTTGAACCTGTTAGAGAAACTTCGACTTCACAGAATATTGCTTTAACAATAATAGTACCAGTAATAATGCTAATTGGATTAATAGTATTTTTAATAAAAAGTACAGGCGGTATTTTGAAAAAAACAATTATAAGTATAGGAGTTGTTTTAGCTTATATACTAATTAGAATATTAATAAAAAATGTTTTTTAATAAGGTGGAATAAGAATGTTAAAAAAGATATATAAATTAGGCGAATTAACTTTAATGAAAAATTATAAAGAACAAGAAAGAGAAAAACATACATTAATTGATTTATTCTGGGAATGCACTTTAACTTGTAATGCTAAATGTAAGCATTGTGGAAGTAGTGCTGAAAAGAAAAAATATGATGGAGAATTGACAACAGAGGAAATTAAATCAGCTTTTAAACAAATAGCAAATGATATGGATGCGAGTAAAATATTAATAAATGTTACAGGTGGAGAACCTTTGGTTAGACAAGATTTGTGCGAAGTAATGGAATATGCAACAAATGAGCTAGGTTTTCATTGGGGAATGACTACAAATGGCATTTTATTAAATGATGAAAATATCCAGAAATTAAGAAAAGCTAATATGGAAACAATTTCTATAAGTATTGATGGATTAGAGAAAACGCACGATACATTTAGAGGAGTTCCTGGTTCATATAAGATAATAACTAATAATATAAAGAAATTAAAAGAGGCAGATTTTGTAAAACATCTTCAAGTTACTACAGTATTTCATAAAGAAAATATAAATCAATTAGATGAACTATACAATGTAATGTTAGATTTAGGGTTGGACTCGTGGAGATTGGTTTCAATGGATCCAATAGGTAGAGCGAATGAAAATAATGATTTATTGCTTAATGGAAAAGAAATAAGACAATTACTTGATTTTATTAAATCAAAGAAAAATGATAAAAGACTAGAACTTACATATGGTTGCCCTGGATTTTTAGGGTTAGATTATGAGAAGGAAGTTAGAAAACATTATTTTTATTGTAGAACTGGAATAAATGTTGCAAGTATTTTATACAATGGTGATTTATTTGTTTGCCCAAACGTACCTAGAATAAAAAGATTCATACAAGGAAATATCAGAACAGATAATTTTAAAGATGTATGGGATAACAAGTATAGAGAGTTTAGAAATAAAGACAGAACAAAATGCGAAGAATGTGGCAAATGTGAACAATGGGAATATTGTTTAGGTGGTGCTTTTCACACTTGGAATTTTACTGATAACGAGCAAAATAAATGTACTTATAATATGATTAATGAGAAGTAGGAGGTACTTATGAAAATAGTTGAAAGAATAAAAAAAGGTTTAATAGGACTTGGAGCATTTCTATTAACAATACCAACAAAAGTATTTGCAGTCGGTATTGATTTTGATAGAACACCAATTTTATATGGTATGCCAGAACCAAATCCAGAGCCAGAATCACTAATATTAAAAAACATATTAAATATTTGCAGAATAGCAGTAATACCACTTGCTTTGATAATTGGAATAGTAATTTATTTAAAGAAAAGTAAGAGTAGCCAAAAAAGAAAAATAATAACAGTTATAATTTCGATTGCTATTGCTTTAGCTCTATATTTTATAATTAGTTATATAATAAATAATGTAAAATAAGGAGGAACATATGAAGAGGTTTATTTCAAAAGTAAAAAAAGTGATAGTTGCAATAGTTTTAGCAATTATATCTTTTCCAAATAAAATTTTCGCAGCTATAAATCCAAGTGCATTAGATATACAAGATTTATATGGACCGCTACCAGGTACATTATATGGTGTCGCTAGACCAAGTACAGTAACTATAATTTGGAGAATAGCAAGAATTTTTATAATTCCTATAGCATTATTGATAGGATTAATAATTTATTTTAAAAAGAGTAAAAGTAGTAAAAAGAAGAAAATATTAGTAACAATAGGAATTATTGCTATAACTGCAATATTATACTTTGTAATTAATAAAATTATATATGAATTAGCCTAAAATGTATATTATAAAAAGGATTTTGAGATATTTATTTTCAAAATCCTTTAATGATTATTTATTTTTCAAAATCCACTCATAAACTTCATCTTCAGTAAGTTTGCCTTTTTTCATATCATTAATTTTTTCTTTAGCTTTTTTCTTCCAGGTTTCAAAGTCTTTAGATAGTTTAGTGTTATTTTTATCTTTTCTAACTTGCATAAATTTTTGTTGATATGTTCTTCTATATTCTCCCATAGCTTTATTATTTTTTAATCTTTCAGTATAAGATTGGAAAGCTCCTAAATCTCTACAAGTTTTCCCATTTTCTTTTGGGTAATCACAATAAATTTCATCTACTTTTGATGTTGGAATAAAGTACATTCCACAATTTTGGCATTTCTTAATTGGGTAATTAGGTGTTTTAGAAAGTTCCTCAAGTATAGCATAACAAATACTAGATAAGTCATTACTTTTATGTGTATCACTCATTGAAATTAGCATATTTTTTGTATTTAAGGATTCAAGTATTTCATATTCACTATTATTTGAAAATTCATCATATTTTCTTGAGTAGCTATCTCTCATAATATAATCATTTTTATAGTATGAATACAATTTTCCCATTCTCTTTATTAAGTAAACAGCAAATCTTTCAGAATATGTATACTTATCTAATGCTTTATTATTATCTAAATTATAAATATATGTAACAGCTTTTATCAACTCTTGTTGTAGGTCAATTAAGTTTCTTTGTAAATCTTCAAATATTTTATTTATAGCTTTTAAATAGTTCTCATTACTACATTAGTAATATTACTTAATTTTATGTCTGCCATCCTGTTTGCACCTCTTTATTATCATTATATGTTATACTTGAAAAATAGTGAAAACTATGATAATATACATTCGAAAGGAAAGATACAAATGAAGGAAAATAGAATACTAATGCAATACTTTGAATGGTATTTGAAACCAGAAGATAAGTTATGGCAACAGGTATCAAGAGAAGCTGGAAAATTAAAAGAAATAGGTATAACAGATGTATGGTTACCACCGGCATACAAAGGTGCTGGAGGAAAATTTGATGCAGGTTATTCAGCCTATGATTTATATGATTTGGGAGAATTTGACCAAAAGGGTAGTATAGAAACAAAATATGGTACAAAAGATGAATATATACAAGCAATAAAAGATTTACATGAAAATAATATTAAAGTATATGCAGATATTGTGTTAAACCACAAAATAGGAGCAGATGAAGCAGAAACAGTATATGCAAGTGAGGAAGAGCGCACAGATAGAACAAAAGATACAACATTGCCTAAAAAAATTACAGCATGGACTAAGTATAATTTTACTGCTAGAAATAATAAATATTCTGATTTTAAGTGGAACTATAAGCATTTTAATGGAACAGATTGGGACGAAAGTGGAAGAAAGAATGGAATCTTTAGGTTTAGCGGAAAACATTGGGACCAAAATGTAGACCAAGAAAATGGAAATTATGATTATTTAATGGGAGCAGATATAGATTTTAACAATCCAATTGTTGTAGAAGAATTAGAAAAATGGGGAAAATGGTATTTAGAGCTTACAGGAGTTGATTCTTTTAGGTTAGATGCAGTAAAACATATCAAATCTGATTTTATGGCAGAGTTCATCAGAAAAATGAAAGAAGCAAGACCAGATTTGAAATGTGTTGGAGAATATTGGAATAGAAATTTAGACACATTAAAATGGTATATAGATAAAACCAATTCAACGATTCCATTATTTGATGTTCCATTACATTATAATTTATATGAAGCTGCAAATTCTCATGGAAATTATGATATGGGAAGAATATTTGAAAATACATTAGTAAAAGAAATGCCAAGTTTAGCAGTAACATTTGTAGATAATCATGATACAGAGCCTGGTCAAGCATTATTTTCTTGGATTCCAGACTGGTTTAAGCCATTAGCATATGCACTTATCTTATTAAGAAAAGATGGTTTGCCATGTATATTTTATGGAGATTATTATGGAATTCCATCACAAAATATTGAAGGCAAAAAAGATATGTTAGAAAATATGATGAGACTAAGAAAAAATTATGCTTATGGTGAGCAAAAAGATTATTTTGATCATCATGATATTATAGCATTTGTAAGAACAGGTGATGATGAACATGAAAATTCAGGGCTTGTTGCAATTATGAGTGATGGACCTGGAGGAGGAAAGACAATAAATGTTGGACCTAGACTTGCTGATTCAGTATTTTATGATTATACAGGACATGTAAAAGAGACTGTATATGTAGATAAAGATGGAAATGGAATTTTCTATTGTGATGGTGGAAGTGTTTCAGTTTGGGTTAAAAAGTAAGATTATAAAAAAGAAGTAGGATTTTATGGTAAAACTTTAACAATTTTGCCAGGAACTCCTACTATTGTTACATTTGAAGGAACATTTTTTAGGATAACAGCATTTGCACCGATTTTTACATTATCTCCTATAATAATATTTCCAAGAATTTTAGCACCAGAACCAATAAAAACATTGTTACCAATAGTTGGATGTCTTTTGCCTTTTTCTTTGCCAGTCCCGCCTAGAGTTACACCATGAAATAGTGTTGCATTGTTTCCAATTATTGCAGTTTCTCCTATAACTACGCCAGTGCCGTGGTCAATGAATAATCCTTTTCCTATTGTTGCACCTGGATGAATTTCAATCCCAGTTTTTCTTTTGGCTTTTTCACTTATATATCTTGCTATTAGAAAATGTTTTTTTATATAGAAATAATGTGAGATTTTATAATATAGTAAAGCCTTGAAAGTGGGGCATAGCATAGCTTCTAGTGAATTGTTTATCGATGGGTCTCTTGATTTTATTAATTCAATTTGTTCTTTTATATAATTCATAATATTTCTCCTGATTTATTATATGAATTATTGCTTTGTATTGACAATTAAATTTTATTTATTTATAATGTGTATATGCGGGTGTAGTTTAGTGGTAGAATCCCATGCTTCCGACCTGGTGGCCCGAGTTCGATTCTCGGTACCCGCTCCAACGACGTATCTGTTCGAACTTTTATAGAACAGATAGATATGAAAATCAATCAGTAAAATGGTTGATTTTTTCTTTTGCAAAAAATCATCCTAATTCTATAAGGAAAGGATGGTGTTTGAAATGAAGATAGTTAAACAAGAATTAGAATTTGAAGAATGTCTAAAACAACGACTTGAATTTATATGTGAGTTTTCTAAAGTTAGTCCTACCTTTATCAATGGTAGTATTAGAAAATTAGAGAAAACTAATCTTACATATATTGAGCCACATAGAGTGATTATTAAAAATATTACTCTTTTAGTTTTTAACTATTCAAATGATGTGTATATTTCAAATTTGACTAAAAAGATTAAATTATCAGAGTTAGAAGAATATTTGAAAAACATATAATTGTAAATAATTGACATTTCTTTAAATCGTGATATAATATAGACAATAAATTATGTATAGCTGTCCGTCAAAAGCTATATGTTTATGAGTACTTTGAAAAAAATATATTATATTGCATTATTGTATTTTAGTTTATGATAAATGGATTTAAGAGATGTCAGTAGTACTCGTATTGTACTTTGATGTCTCTTTTTTGTTAGATTGGAGGTTTGAAAATTGAACGAAGAAAAGAAACAATGTGGGTTATATTTAAGAGTTTCAACAGAGGATCAAGCAAGAGAACGGATTTAGTTTGCCAGAGCAAAAGGAACGATTAGAGTCTTTTTGTAAATTTAAAGGTTATGAAATAGTAGATTATTACGAAGACGCTGGAATAAGTGCTAAAACTGGTAACCATAGACCAGAATTTGAAAGATTAAAAAATGATATAAAAGCTAAAAAAATAAATACTATTGTTGCTCTAAAACTAGATAGAATAACAAGAAGTATTTATGACTGGGAAAATCTAATGACATTCTTAGATGAGAATGATTCCTACATCGATTGTGTAAATGATGAAATAAATACAACAAGTGCAAATGGAAAAATGATTTCAAGACTTTTAATGAGTGTAAGCCAAAATGAAATTGAAAGAACTAGCGAAAGAACTAAAATAGGTTTAGCAGGTGCAATAAAAAATGGACATATTCCCCATGTTGCACCATTAGGTTATAAAAGAGAAGATAAAAAGTTAGTAATTGACTATTCTACTAAAGATATTGTAATTAGAATATTTGATATGTATTATAATGGTTTATCATACAAGAAAATAAGTAATGTATTAAATGAAGAAAAAGTATTAGGAAAAGATAATTGGCGAGATTCAACAATTATGGGTATTTTAGAAAATGAAATATATAAAGGAGATTTTGTTCATGGTAAGAAAACTAAACACCCTACTTACTATGAAGATGTGGTCGATCCTATTATATCAAAAGAAATGTGGGCAGATTGCCAAGTACAGAAAAAGAAAAATTCAAGAAGTTATAAAAGAACATTAACTTATTTATATTTACAAAAACTAAAATGTCCTAAATGTGGCAGAGTCTTAGGTGGAAAAGCAACTACGAAGAAAAATGGTAATGCTTACTTTTACTATTATTGTAATGATTGCAAAATCGAATTTAAAGAAAAGGTTATAAATGATTATTTCAATCAATTTATTAGTGAGTTAGTAGAATATGACTCTGTTGTAAATCAATTCTTCTTGCCTATGATAAAGCAAAAATTTGATGAGCCTAAAGAACAACTAGAAAAGAAAATCAATGAGCAAAAAGTAAAACTAGAGAGAATAAAAAAGGCTTACATTAACGGTGCTTTTGAAGTACAAGAATATAAAGAAGAAAAGAAAATAGTTGAAAATGCAATAAGTGAATTACAAAACAAACTAGAAACTACTGATTGCACTGAAGAACTTAAATTTACTCCAAAAGATATACTTTTAAAAAGAGATATTGACTTTATCAACAAAATCAAACTAGATAAGGAATATCAAGAAAGAAATAAAACTTGGAAAGATTATACAAGACAAGAACAAGCAGACTTAATAATGAAATATGTAGATGATATAGAACTTGCTTTAGTTGGTAAAGAAGTAGTAGTTAAACAAATAAACTTTAGAGAATCAATTTGTAAACCTTGTCAAGAATTATATGATGACGGTTATATTGATACTACAAAACCTATGATATTAGGTAATGTACTTGGTAGTGTTAGATTTAGTAATTATTTGCCAGAGGAAGAAGTTGGAGAAATAATTATGAGATTAAGACAATATTATGATGTTGGTTATACTGAAGCAACCTACTATGTTGATAAGCAAATGTTTTATTTTAACTTTGCTGAAGATAACTCTGCTATTGTTAGAGTATTCCCTTTAGAAGAATACTATAAACTAGATCCAGATAATAAAATGGAGACTTATGAATTTGGAATTATTTATATTTGTGAAGAAGATAAATTTCAAATGAAAGAAATTGATACTGCATTTGATTATATACCAGATGAAAGCAATGATAGTGTAATTTATACAAAAGAGCCTACTCCTATTTCAGTAGGTGTTAAACCAGTAAAGTTCTGCGAAGAAGATACAGAATAATTGTTGCAACTATATAAATATACCTACTATGTTGCAACAACAAATTAACGAGAACAAATTTGTATTTGCGATTAGCAAATATAAATTTTGTAGCGAGTTAATTTGATAAATTTTAGCTCTGTGAGATAAAATTTATTGCCTCGCAGAGCCCCCATGTTATGATAGTATGTCATAACATATAGGGGGTTAGGACTTATGGCAAAGCCAAAGTCCTATGCTACGAAGAAAATTCAAAGGAGGGATTTTATGGAGCAAGAATTAGCATATTCTTTTCACTTAGGTAGTGATAAAAATAAAAGTAAATTAGCAAAGAAAGTTGCAAAAGAAAATATATCTGGTACTACTTCCCTATCAAATAATGCAATTCAAAATGCAAAAGATTTGTCAGATGTTAATAAGCATAACTTACGAGATTATGATAATGAAAGAGATTTAATTAGAACAATTTATGGTACAAATGATATTGTAAATGATGTTCATAATTTATATATAGAAGAATTTGAGCAGTCCAGAATTGAATATAACAATAAACAATCAAGAACAGATAGAAAAATTGACAACTATTTTGAAAAAGTATGTGCATCTCAAAATGATATTGCATGTGAAATTATAATTGAACTTGGAGATATGGATTTTTGGCAAGATAAAGATGATGAATATAGATTTAAAATGGTAGATGTATTTGCAGAACAAATTGTAGATTTAAATACAATTGTACCAACATTTAAACTAGCAAATGCAACTATTCATTTTGATGAAACCTCTCCCCATATGCACATAGTTGGTGTACCTGTTATAGAAAATTGTTCACGAGGAATGAAAAATCAAGTTGGAAAAACAAAACTATTTACTAAAGAATCTTTAACTGCAATACAAGACCAAATGAGAACGGCTTGTATTAAATCATTTAACAAAGTTTACAACAATGATATGAGATTAAAAGAAAAACAAAAAGGCAGAAATCAAGACATAAATGTTAAAGAAATGACAAATTACAAAGCAATTAAAAATAACTATGAAAAGTATAACCTAAAACTGAAAAAGGCTAATGAGAAAACAAGCCATTTCTATACATCTTCTAATAAAGTAAAAGAAATGTTAGAAAATTTGAAACCTACTATGATGAATAAAAATAATAGTGTTATTTCAAATGAAAACATAAATGAAATTAAAAACCTTATTGAAGAAGTACAAGAAACCGCTAAATCAGTAAGTTCTGTAAATGACTTGAATATTATGTTTAAGGATTTTGAACATAGTTATAATGAAATTGAAAAAGAAAACCATTCTTTAAAATATCAATTAGAAAGTAAAAATGATGAAATTAGTAATTTAAAAGATACCCTATCTGCAAAGGATAGAATTATAAATAGATTACAAACTGAAAAAGAAAAAATACAAAAAGAATTACAAAAATTTAAAAACTTTTGGCATAAAGTGATGAAACATTTTCAAAATAAAATTGGATTTGATAAAGATAGTCAATATAAATATGTAGCAGATGATTTACACAAAGCTGATATATTTACAAATGATGAATTTGAAATTGCTACCAATCCTGCAAGAAAAGTAAAACTATCAAAAGATGATAATAATACCGAACAAATAAAAAAGAAAAATGATATGAATTTAAATTAGGAGGATTTAACAAATGGAATTTAATGAAATAATAGATTATATAAAAACAATGGATGAAAAAGATAGATTAAAATTAGCAATTAGAATAAACGAAACAGTTTATACTAACATTGATTATGATAAGAAAGAAATGTTTGAAAAAATTGATACAAGACTTAAAGAGATTGATGAAGAGTATAGAAAATATCAAATTATTCCTAAACATATTTTAATGATTGTTGCTAGAATTACTGAATTGAGTAAAGAAGAACAAAATAAAATTGGGATGTATTTGTTTAATATCATAAAAAATTAATTTACATATTGTAAAAATAAAATAAATTTAATATAATATCTATAAATCGTTATTGATTAAAGGAGGGATTAAGAATGAACAGTGCAAAAGAATATTTTGGAAAAAATTTTGTAAAAAAAATATATGAAATGTTTGAAAGAGCGGAACAAGAAGATAAATTTTTATTTATTCATGGTACCGATTCTCTCGATAATGCGATAAACAAAATAGTTAATGGACTACAATGTGATTATCCAGAACTTTTATATACTGCTGAATTAATGAATAAAAATGATAATTTATTATTTGAAAAATTAAAAAATTGGCCACATTGGGATTTAAAATATTTATTAACTTTATGTGTACCTAAAAACTCAGGTAAGGGTGGAATTCCAATATGGCTTGAAGGGGTATGTGGAGAATTTTATTTGCCTCCTCAGTTGATTAATGGAATTATTGATGTAAATAAAAAGTTGATAATACCAAATCCTCAGTATAATGTTCAAAAAGATATAGAAGCCACTATAGAAGATAGAAGTTTTGAACCTAGAACAGGAAAACTTATTGAAATTAGTTTACCTCCTGATGAATTAGATTTGTATGATGAAAAATCTGAACGTTAACGAAGAATCTAATGAATTCGAAATAATAAAAAATATAGATTAAATGTAGCTATACTTTAACAAAATTGATTGATATTCATATCAATCGTTAAAAGAGAAAAAGTTGTAGATAACTACGACAAAGGCTCCATAATGCGTTTTCGTTGAACCACTTGAAATTATTGATAAAAGCAAGTATGAAGAAAACAAAAGTGAATATCATTTCACAGTATAAGTCGATTTAGTCGGCTTAATTTTTTTGCTTTTAATTATCTTAATTGGTAAAAAAAGTAAGAATTAGCCTCAAAATATTGAAAAAAGGAGGTTTTTGTGATATGATATCTACAGTTAAAAGAGAAATAGCAATAGAAAAAGAATTACTTTCTAAAATTGAATGGGCTTGCACTTTTAGTAATTGTGAACCAAAGATAAAGAATGGTAATTTGAGGATGGTTGAAAAAACTAATATTGCTTATGTAGAACCACATAGAGCATTCATTAAAGATAAGTTATATTTATTCTTTAATGAACACGAATATTTTTACATAGGTAATTTAGTTAATAAATACCCACTCTCAAAATTAAGAGAATTTATCAATGGCGACTAATACTAAAAGATTTTTTGTTTTCAGCAAGTAGTATAATAAGAAAATATTAGAGTTTTTAAGTGTTAGTTAGCAATGGCTTTCTAGCACTTTGTTTGTTTTATGGGAGGTTTTAAATGGAGAACGAAGAAAGAAAAATTGCAGGTATTTATATTAGAGTAAGTACCGAAGATCAAGCTCGTGAGGGATTTAGTTTAGGAGAACAAGAAGAGAAATTAAGACAGCTATGCAAATATAAGGATTTTGAGATATTTAAAGTATATAAAGACGCAGGAATATCAGCTAAAAATATGAAAGATAGACCAGCATTTCAGCAAATGCTAGAAGATATGAAAGCAGGTAAATTAAATTATATAGTTGCATATAAACTTGATAGAGTAACTCGTTCTGTAAGAGATTTAGAAGTTTTAATTAGCACTCTTGAGCAATACCATTGCTATTTAATTTGTGATAGAGATGATGTAAATACTTCTACTGCAAATGGTCGTTTCTTTGTTAGAATGTTAACTGTTTTATCTCAACTTGAAATAGAAATAGTATCAGAAAGAACTAAGTTTGGATTAAATGGTGCTATTAAAGCAGGTCATATTCCTGGAAAAGTACCACTAGGCTATTACAGAGATACTGATAAAACATTAAAAGTAGATGTTACTACAAAAGATATTGTTTTAAAAATATTTGAATTATATTTAGAAGGCAAAAGCTATCAAGCAATATCTAATATTCTAAATGAGGAAAAAGTATTATCCCCTAATAATAAGAAATGGTGCGACTCTACTATTGATAGAATTATAAACAATAAAATCTATATGGGTGATTATGAAAGGTATAAATATGATACTAACAAAGAAACAGAATTATTTGTAGATGTTGTACCTCCTATTATAACAAGAGCTATGTGGGCGGAAGTTCAAAAACAAAAGGAGAAAAATCAAAGGCCTTATTGTAGAAATAGAGTTTATATCTTTTTTCAAAAACTTGTATGTCCTACTTGTCGGAAAAATAATGACTTGTAAAGGTACAGGTGGTAAAAAAGCTAAATATATGTACTACTTCTGTGATAACTGCAATTTATATTACAATGAAGCTGAATTAGAAGATTGTTTAATTGATTATATTTTAGATTTAGTAGAATATGACTTTCATGTAAATAAATACTTCTACCCTCTACTTGCCGAAAAGAAAGATAATGAAACTAAAGAAATTGAAAAAGAAATCAAGAAATTAAAAGAACAAAAGGAAAGACTTAGAAAAGTCTATGTCAATGGAATATTAAAAGAAGAAGATTTTGCAGAAGATTACAAACTAATAGAAAAGAAATTAGCAGATTTGGAAAACAAGAAAATTGACTCTTTAAATTTTGACAAAGAAACATATAATCCTCAACATCTACTTGCTGAAAGAGATATAGAAAGAGAAAAACTAACTGAACATTAG
>OJLA01000698.1_pt1 | contig 26019 bp, 29 predicted proteins | sample 1596611 | NCBI WGS metagenome assembly OJLA01 (sample SAMEA4350168, study PRJEB24818) | metagenome | biome: human; feature: gut; material: faeces | place: Denmark | collected 2013-09
GAATTAATTAAACACATATAAAAATCTCCTTTATAATTTTGTTTCGTTCACAAATATTATATATTTGATTTTTATATGTGTCTATATTTTTATGTTAATTTTGTTGCTTTAATTTTTTGAACTGAGTTTAAAATCATATTTTTTTATTTTATTAAATTTATTGATTATTTATTTAATCAGTAGTATAATAATTTTCAACACTAATAAAAATAAAAGGAGGTTTTATCTTGAAAAAAATTGATATAAATACACTAAATAAAGGAAAAAGTAAAAATATAAAAATAGGCGAATTATCCAAAGATGTAATTGAACTACTAAATTTAAATTTAAAACCTCAAAATATTAATATTTGGTCTACAAGAATTGAAGAACATTGTGAAAAACACAAAAAAGAATATTCTAGTCCTGCTTCTTATAATCAAGCAATAAATTCAATACCACTAATACTATCACAACCTGATTATGTTGGATTACACAAAAACGGAAATATCCAATATGTAAAAAAATTAGATGATATATCTTTAATTGGTATACAAATAATAAAAGGAAGTGGTGATTTATTATTTAGAACCATATTCCCAATATCAGAAATAAAACTAGAACATGCTCTAAAAAGTGGAAAGCTCATTCCATTTAATTAAAAAACCAGAATTAAGATTTTGTACGCAGTGCAAACTGCTACAAAATCTAATTTCTGCCATATTTATCTTCTATAGAAAGTTATCATACTATGATAACTTTCCTAGAATATAAAAAAAATTAGGAGATACTGCAGTATCTCCTTTTAAAGTGTGGTTAATTGGTAGGACGGCGTACCCTACATCTGCTTTTAAGACCATCTCTGGCGTGATAGCTGCCACTTTCTATCCTCAAATAACCATTTATAATATATGCAATTAACATATGTAATATGCATGTTGCAAACTAATTAATGATATTTTAACATCACTTTTTTTACCTGTCAACATTATAACACGAATTTAATATAATTTCAATAAAAATTGATTATTTTCACCCACAAAAGTTCTTTTATACCATTTCATTTTACCATATACATTGACTTATATACCCAATGCTTGTATAATTAAAACATAAAATAAAAGAAAAGGACTATAAAAATGAAAAATAAATATTTAGACAAACTAGAATACACAAAAATATTAGACAAACTATCAAACTATGCACACACATACATCGGAAAAAATATGTGCAAAAATTTAATACCATCAAACAATAAAGAAAACGTCAAAAAAAGCCTAACGGAAACTGAAGAAGCACTTAACATTTTATACAGATGCAACACACCACCAATTTCCGAAATAGCTGACAATACAAAAAATCTAAAAACAATCGAATCATACGGAACACTTTCTATAAAATCAATTTTAGAATTAACAAATATTTTAAAAATGGCAGATGAACTAAAAAAATATTTTTACAACGATTTTATAGATTCAAATGAATACATATATTTAACTGATATTTTCTCAAAACTATATTCTAATAGTTCCATTATCGAAAAAATATCTTACAGTATTATTGACGAAAATACAATCGACGATAGGGCTTCAAAAAATCTGGCTTCTATCCGCAAAAAACAACGAAATATCGAACAAGATATAAAAACAAAATTAAATACTTTTTTACATTCATCTACATATTCAAAATACATTCAAGAAAATGTTATTACAATTAGAAATGACCGTTATGTAATACCAGTAAAAGACGAGTATAAAGGACAAATTAAAGGTTTTGTACATGATATTTCAAGTTCTGGTTCAACAGTATTTATTGAACCAATTTCAGTTTTTGAATTAAATAATGAACTTGCCAATTTAAAGAATGAAGAGAACTTAGAAATAGAAAAAATCTTACAAGATTTAAGCAAATTATTTTACCCTTATTCAAATGAAATAAAAGAAGATATTGAATGTATTGGAAAACTTGATTTTGCTTTTGCAAAGGCTAAATATTCAAGAGCAATACATGGTATAACACCTAAAATAAATACGCAAAAACAAATCATTTTGAAAGATGCAAAACATCCACTTTTAGACCAAGAAAAAGCAGTTCCTATTTCACTAGAATTAGGCACAACATTTAATACTTTAGTTATAACTGGTCCAAATACTGGTGGAAAAACTGTTACATTAAAAACTGTTGGTCTTTTAACCGCAATGGCTTGTAGTGGTCTTAATATTCCGGCTTCAACACAATCTTCTATCTTTGTATTTGATAATATTTTTGCTGATATTGGTGATGACCAAAGTATTACTGAATCACTTAGTACATTTTCTGCACACATGACAAATATTGTTGATATTGTTAAAAACTCAACAGAAAATTCATTAATTTTAGTTGACGAATTAGGCTCTGGAACAGACCCAGTTGAAGGTGCTTCGCTTGCAATTAGTGTTTTAGATTACTTTAAATCAAACTCCTCTTTAACAGTTGCAACAACACATTATCAAGAGTTAAAAAAATATGCATTAACAACTGATGGATTTGAAAATGCTTCTGTTGAATTTGATGTAAATACATTATCACCTACATATCACCTATTAATTGGTGTGCCTGGAAAAAGTAATGCTTTTGAAATTAGTAGAAAACTTGGTTTGCCAGATTCAATAATAAATGAAGCAAAAGGCAACTTAACAAAAAATGATATTGATTTTGAAGAATTACTTAAAAATATTTATGATAACAAATCTAAAATTGAAAATGAAAAATTAGAAATTTCTAAAAAACTAAATGAAATTTCAGAACTTAAAAAATCATTAGAACGTGACAATACAAAACTTAATGAACAAGAACATGAAATTATTAATAATGCTAAAATTCAGGCTAGAAATATTTTACTTGATGCAAAAGAAGAGGCGAATGAAATAATTTCTAAAATGAATGATGTTTCTAAATCTAATAGTGATTTAAATAATTTAAGAAATAAACTTAATAAAGACATTAAAGATATTTCGGCAACTTCATTGTCTAATAATGTTGCAAAAGAATCAAAATCTGCTATTTCTGTTGAAGATGCAAAACCCAACACAGAAGTCTTTGTAACTACTTTAGGACAAAATGGTATTATAGTTTCTAATGTTTCTAAATCAAATGAAGTTCAAGTTCAAGTTGGTAGTATGAAACTTAGTGTTAATTTAAAATATTTGGAAAAAATCGTCAATACAAATAAGAATAATAAATCAACAAGTTCTTATAGTTCAGTTTCTAAAGCCAAAAATGTTAGTTCAGAAATTAACGTTATTGGTTTAAATGTTGAAGAGGCAGTTTTCGTTGTTGACAAATTTTTAGATGACTGTTCTATTGCAAATCTTCAAACTGTAAGAATTGTCCATGGTAAAGGTACTGGAAAATTGCGTGAAGGTATTCACAAATTTTTAAAATCAAATTCGCGTGTTAAGTCTTTTAGAGTTGGTACTTATGGTGAAGGAGAAATGGGAGTTACGGTTGTTGAATTAAAATAGAAAAAAAGAGAAAATTGGATATTAGCAAGGATACTGAAAAAGTCGTAAAAAAACGTTTTTAGCATCCTCGTGTTAGTCCTTTTTTTCTCTCAATCTTTTATTTAAGTTCTATCTCTATTTTTTTATCTTCTTTTAAATCAATTTTTCTATACTTAACTCCACAGCAGTCAAACAATTTTCTTGATGCAATGTTGTTTTCAGAATCTGCATATTTATCAGACAAATAAACAACTTCCTTTATACCTGATTGAATAATAATTTTGGCACATTCATTACATGGAAATAAATCAACATATATTTTTGCATTTTCTAAATCTTTTTTGCTTCCTCTGTAATTTAAAATTGCGTTTAATTCTGCATGGCAAACATATGGATATTTTGTATCTAGGTTGTTTCCTTCTCTTGCCCATGGAAATTCTTCGTCACTAAATCCATTTGGTGCACCATTGTATCCTATTGATAAGATTCTATTATCATTACTTACAATGCATGCTCCTACTTGCGTTGATGGGTCTTTGCTTCTCATTGCTGATAGTTTTGCTATTGACATGAAGTATTCTTCCCAACTTATATAATTTTCTCTTTTTTTGTTTACGTCTCCGCTCATATAAAAGCCTCCTTAAATCACTTTTTTATATGAACATATTACAATATAATTTTAGAAATATCAATATTTTATAACAAATTTTAAAATTTTCTAAACAATATACATTATCTCATTATTAGGAAAATACTTCTTCATCTGTTTTCTCAAAAAAATCTCACCATCAACTCTATATTGATTTTTATACATATACTTGCCTTTCCCCCTGCCAGTCATCATATCCTTATTATACAAATTAATAGCATTAGGGAAAGCTTCTTCATTAATTTTTGTATGGACAAAACTATATGTCATAAAAATAATTTCAAAAAACACATCTTTCTTAACTTTTTCTGTTAATCCCTCTGCCAACTGTTTTATCAATTCAGCGTATAACTCTTTCCAATTTTCAACCATAATTACCGGTGCTATTAAAATTCCAATATTATATCCCGCTTCTTTTAATTTATTTATAGCCTCAATTCTTCCTTTTAATCTTGAAGTTCCAAACTCAACTCTATTAATAATCAATTCTGGATTAACACTCATTCTAACAGTGACTTTTCCTTGATGGTCGACATTTAAAATATCGTCAACCATATCAAATTTTGTTGGAAATGTAAGATATCCCTTTGAAGATTTTTTAAAATTTTCTATTGTCCATGGTAAATTTCCGGTGATTGTATTTTCTAAAATCAAGTCACTATTACTACCAATTTCAAATGTTAAATCTTTTTCTGATTTATTTGCTACCTTTATTATTTTATCCAACATTTGCTCCCTATTTACAAATAGCCTTAAATATGCACATTTGTTGTAATTACACACCAAATAACAGTACATACATGCAGCAGTACAGCCTGATGATGTATATGGTACTAAATAGTCTGATGTTTTGTGGTTTTCTACAAATTTGTGTGTTTTTCTTACTCCTATTATTAAATTTCTTTTCATATCCATAAATTCTTTGTTTTGTTTTTTTCGCATTTCTTCTATATTATTATGATTTTCTATTTCTACTTTCGGAACATCTTCATATTTTTCTAATAACTGTTTTCCTAATTCGTAATTTTCAATTTCTTTTTCAAAATAAATTGCTTTAGGTTTAAACATAATATCATTCCTTCCTTGTCAATAGGGACGCCCCTTTTTGACAACTTCTTTTTTTAGTTTAACCTAAAGCATTTATTTTATTATTTTTTATTTATTGTTTTACTATTGTAATATAAATTTTCAGGTGCAATATCTTCACCATTTTGCCATTCTATCGTAATTCCAGTTTCTGAAATTCTTACATTTTTAAAATATTCATAATCTTTTAATTTTGCATAAAATTTCTCTTTTATGTCTTGTCCCATATCTAATATTTTTTCTTCACCATTTTCAAATTTTATATATAATTTGTATTTTTCTATTGCCTTCACTTCTATTGGTTCCGGTACTATATACATACATATCCCCCCTTTACCACTTATTATTTTAATGGTTCAATTTTAAAAAATTCACCTTGTTCTTGCATTAAATCCCATAAACTTTGTAATTCTTCTTTATGAATAAGTATCTTCAACCCTTGGAAACACTAATTCAAAAATAATTTTTGATTACATTAAATTGGGCAACCACGGTTGCCCAATTTAACTAATTATTATCATCTTTTTTTATTTTTTCAGAAATTTCTTGTTCTATCTCTTCAACAGTTGGTAAATTTGATTTTAAATCTTCTGGTATTGCTTTTATTAATTCATATTCAGAAATTCCAATAGGTTTATTTATATCTTTTAATGCATATTCTGCTTTTACTTTATTCTTTTCATTACATAATAATATACCAATAGATGGATTGTCATCTTTAGTTTTTAGCATATCATCAACTGCTGATAAATAGAAATTCAATTTTCCGCGCAAATTCTGGTTGAAATTCCACTGTTTTTAATTCTATTACTACATAGCATTTTAGTTTTAAATGATAAAATAATAAGTCTATATAATAATCATCTCCACCAATTTCTAGATGATATTGTCTTCCTACAAATGCAAATCCAGCACCTAGTTCTAGTAAAAATTGAGTAATATGCTTTACTAATTGGTCTTCTAAATCCTTTTCTTTATAATCTTTTGCCAAAGTTAAAAAATCAAAAATATAAGGATCTTTTAAAGTTTGAATTGCTAATTCAGATTGAACTGGCGGTAAAACTTTTGGGAAATTGTGTGTTTTTTCTTCTGCTGTTGACCTGTCATATAATCCATATTCTATTTGATGGATTAGTACACTTCTTGCCCAACCATTTTTTATAGTTTCATTTATATACCAATTTCTCTCATTTTCATCTTTTATTTTACTCATTAAAACAAGATTATGAGACCAACTAACTTTAGAAAGTTCATCTTTTACATCTAAATAATTAGAATATGTTTTTGCAAATTGGCTCATATATTTCAAGTTTCTACTTGAATAACCTTTTGCTCCTGGAAATGCTGATGTTATATCTTTTGATAAAGTTTCTATTACTTTTGCACCCCATCCTTGTTCTTTTTTCTTTTTTAAAATAACGTTTCCTATTTCCCAATACAAATCTAATAATGTTATATTTGCAGAAATTACCGCTTTTTGTTGTGCTAATTGTATTTTTTGTATTATTAACTTTAAAGTTTCTCTATAATCGTTTGGTAGTATTTCATTATTCATTCTATTGCCTCCTTTAATTGTGCAACTGCCGTTGCCTAATTTCCATTATTGGTTTTATTATAACATTTATTTCCAATTTTTTCATTAAATTTTAAAAATTTCACACATATATTAATTCTTTTAATATAATTTTCTCTGCTTGTTGCTTAATTGCATTCATAGTTCCCACCCAATAAAGTATATCTGTATTTTCCATAAACATTATTGTATATTCTGCTTTTTTATGTTCTTTTAAATAGTTTAATCTCATTTTTCCATATTTATTCAAATGTATTTTCTTTTGTTTTGGTAATACTAAATTTGGAATATAATAATCTCCTTGTCTTACATATTCTATTTCTGTTCTTTCATCAATAAATCTTTCTTTTAATTCTTTGTTCTTCATAATTTTTAAATCTCCTTTCAATTTTAAATTTTTAATTGTTATTATAAATTAAAAAAAGATGAACTTGTATATATTTTTTACAATTCATCTTTTAAATATTTGAAAATTTATGATTTTTACTAAATTGTTTGTAGGAGGAACCCTTTGTTATTACTATATTTTACATTCTTGTCATAAGAGAATATGGTTGTAATTACTAAAGCCACAAGAGTTATACCTCTACTTTTTCCTCTAAACATCACTATACAATCCTCCTTAGTTTTTTATATAGCATTTTTTATAAAAATATCTACTATTATCTATTTTCATTTTACCTCATACTATTTTTTCATCTTTTTAAATATAACAGTACTTATAAAATCAATACAAAATTTAATAAAAAAATTTAATTTTTTATATATAGTATTGGGCGGAAACCTATATCTACATCTCTTTTTTGATTATTATATGCAAATCTAATACTAGTCCAATTTTTTCTATCACCAAAAAATCCACCTCTAAAGCAAACTTTATTTGTTTCTATTTCAACTTCAGTTGTCCATTCATATATATTACTTGACATATCAAATATATTAACTTGAACATCTTCTACCGTCCCTTTTTCTGCTAACTCAAAATTTGAACTTTTCTTATTTGAATAATTATTTTGATTTGTACATTTTTGTATAAAAATAATTGCTGTATCCCATGCATATGCATTCGTTAAATCACTTGTAATAACTGAATTTATATACATTCTTTGTGATAACTCCTTTGCCTCGTGTTGTGCAATATAATTATAAACATATTCTTCTTTTTTCTCTGAAATTAATGTCAGTTCATCATATTTTGTTGTTCTTTTTTTATTTGTTCTTGCCTCAAATCTTCCTATATAATATCCTCCATTTTTTGTAACACTTTCCTTAAAATTTTCAATATAATTCGTATGTTGTAAATCTATTTCTTGAAATATTGCAAAATTTTCATTTATTGCATTCTCTTCATACGTCACTGCATTTCCATCTTCATCAAATGTATATCTATTTAATTCTATTTCAACTTGTGTTCCATCTGTTTTTGTTATTGTACCAACTGGCACCCACACAAATTGACTTCCTTTTGTTGCAGCATCTGTTACATCCTCTATTACTATTCCTTTGTCAACTGTCTTAGCATTACCTGTATCATCATTTACAACAACTTTAAATCCTGCAGGCAATGTAAAAATATTACCATTTGCATCCTTTAAAACTATATTTTCTGTTTCACTTAAAACTTTGTTAATTTTATCATCAGTTAACTCTTGAGCAGTATATTTATTCAACTCTCTCTCATATTCACTTAAAGTTTGTCTTTGTTCTTTTTCCGCATTCTCACTTGCACCTTTTGCATCCTTTGCCTTTTGAAATATTCCAGTATTCGTCAAAGTTGATATCGAAATACCAGCCAAAATAATCAAAATCACAATCGTTATTACCAACGCCACAAGCGTTATACCCTTACATTTTTCTCTCAACACTACTATACAATCCTCCTTTGTTTTATTGTTTCTTTTTCCTTCTATAAATACAAAATTGGTCGAAAGACAATATTTATATTGCTAACCAAAATAGAACCATAGTCACGATAACCTGTGTAAAAATCGTTATCACAGTAATTACCTCCCCTAACAACACATGGATTGGCTGACACATCTGACGTCTCTGTTGTCCATTCTCTTAAATTTCCTGCCATATCATATACATTACATTGCTTATCTATTTTGTTTATTTCAGTTAAAGTATTTGTTCCTGTTTGTAATGCTGAAGCACTTAAACCTTTTTGTCTGGAATATTTCTTATTTGTTCCACAATTTTGTAAGAATAATATTGCAGTATCCCATGCATAACTATTCATTAAATCGCTTGTAAAATTAGAAATATTATACATATTTTTTGCTTGACTTGCTGCTTGTATTTGTGTCACAAAATTATATACCTGATCTGTTCCCTTTTCTGTTATTTGTGCTAAAGTGTCTCCTTTATCACTTCTCGGATTTATTGTTCTCGCCTCATATCTTCCAATATAATATCCTCCATTTGTTGTAACACTTAATTTAAAATCTGATACACTTTTTGCAACCGTATTTCCTTTGCTCTCTGTTTCACTATAATAAATATCTACTACACTTTCATTTTGTGCTTTTGCAATTCCGTCTTCATCAAATGTATATCGATTTAATTTTATTTCAGCCTGCGTTCCATCTGTTTTTATTATTGTACCAACTGGCACCCACACAAATTGACTTCCTTTTGTTACAGTATCTGTTTCATCCTCTATTACTATCCCCTTGTCAACTGTCTTAGCATTACCTGTATCATCATTTACTACAACTTTAAATCCTGCAGGCAACGTAAAAATATTACCATTTGCATCTTTTAAAACTATATTTTCTGTTTCACTTAAAACTTTGTTAATTTTATCATCAGTTAACTCTTGAGCAGTATATTTATTCAACTCTCTCTCATATTCACTTAAAGTTTGTCTTTGCTCTTTCTCCGCATTCTCACTTGCACTTTTTGCATCCTTTGCCTTTTTAAATATTCCCGTATTCGTCAAAGTTGATATCGAAATACCAGCCAAAATAATCAAAATCACAATCGTTATTACCAACGCCACAAGCGTTATACCCTTACATTTTTTTCTCAACACTACTATACAATCCTCCTTAGTTACTTACTATTTTTTCTTATTATTTGTACTTTTCCAAAATTAATACACCTAACCTTATATCCTCCTTCCCAACACATTAAATGCCAGTAATTAGGCAATTTTTTTATCCTTTGTATTCATAAGAATTCACGTTTTATATATAAAAAGAATAGAAATTCGTAATTTGTGAATTCTAATTTTATTCTAGCATAACAAATTATGTATTTCAATAATTAAAAACATTTTTTATGAATAATTTATGATATGATCACCCATAAAACATTTTTCTTATACTATTTATATTTTTATTACAATTCAAAGCCCATAAAATCATTGTTTGTATATCCCCATCCCACTTAGTACATTATATTTATACAAAATTAGGCAAGAAAAATAGCCATAGGACAATTCCTACAGCCATTTATTTTTTTTAATTTATTTTCTAACATAATTTATATATTCATAACCAAAATCATTAGAACCATCATCTGGACCTTGTTCTCTAGAAACCTCTTTCCAATCATTCTCATTAATTATTGGAAACAAAGCATCTCCTTCAAAGTCTTTGTCTATTTGTGTTACATACATCTTTTTGCAATATGGCATTAACAAATTATAAATAATTGCACCACCAATTACAAAATTTTCTTCTTCATCATCCATATATGGTTGTAATTCTAACAAAGAATGAACAACTTTTACATAGTCTGAATCTATATTAAAATCTGGATTTCTACTTAATATGATATGCATTCTATCTGGAAGAATTCCACCTAAAGATTCAAATGTTTTTCTTCCCATTATTATTGTATGTCCCGTTGTTTTTTCTCTAAATCTTTTTAAATCATCTGGTATTTTCCAAAGCATACCATTATCTTTTCCTATTATATTATTTTTTGCTTTTGCTACTATTATACTTAACATTTTCTTTTGCTCCTTTATCTCTATATTGACACGTCATAGAAAAGCTCTAATCCGCATACATTTAAAATTAATTACCCTAAATTGCAACTGGAATTTTCCCAAGTTTTATTTCTTTATTGTAATCATAATCTTGAACTTCAAAATCTTCAACCTTAAATTCATAAAAGTCTTTTGTTGGATTATTAATGACTAATTTTGGACTACACTCAACTGGTTCTGCATCAATTAATTTTTGAATTAATGGCACATGTCTATCATAAATATGACAATCACCAATATTATGTGTTAAAGTTCCAACTTCAAGTCCAGAAACTTGTGCAAACATACATAATAATGCAGCATATTGCATTGTGTTCCAACCATTTGCTGCCAACATATCTTGTGAACGTTGATTTAAAATAAGATGAAGTTTTCCACCTTTTACTAACCATTGTGTAGAATATGCACAAGGCTCTAAGTTCATATCTTTTAACTCAGCATGATTAAATAGATTTGTCATTATTCTACGGCTTGCAGGGTCATTTTTTAACAAATACAAGGCATAATCAACTTGGTCCATTTTTTGAATTCCTTCTTTTGTTTTAAATTCATACTTTTGTGCAAATTGATATCCATATGCTTTTCCAATTGTTCCATCTTCTCCTGCCCATTGGTCCCAAATATGTGAATTTAATTCACTTACCTTATTTGATTTTTTCTGCCAAATCCACAAAATTTCGTCAATTGCTCTTTTTACAGTTTGACTGTTGTTTCTTAATGTTATCATTGGAAATTCTTTTCCTACATCATATACATTTTGAACACCAACTATTGAAATATAATTTGCCTCTGAACCATCTTCCCATCTAGTTCTTACACCTGTTCCTTCTGAAGAATATCCTTCCTCTAGAATTCTTTTACAAGTTTCTTTAAAATGTCTATCTGCTTCTGTCATTTTAAACCCTCCTCTTATAAACTTTATTAATTATAAACTGATTATAACACACCAAATTACATTTTTCTACATTTTTTTGATATTTCTATAAATCAAATTCCCAATGTGGAACATATTCTTCCTCATGCTCCCCAAGTTCTTGAATATAGCCATTTTCCAGGTCAAGTCTATACAAATAATTTTCAATCTGTTCATACTCTTCCTTAGTCAATTTTCTATTTATATCATCAATCTCTTTAGCCTTATATGTAGGAAAATACTGAGCCATAACACTTACATAAACATCATGCATATTTTCATTTATCCACTTTAAAACTCTTCTAGAATTCAAAATATGATTAGGCAAAACCAAATGTCTAATAATCATACCTTTTTGCATAATACCTTCCCCATTAAAAACTGCTTTGCCAGTTTGTCTATACATTTCTTTTAATGCCTCAGTTACAATTTCAAAATAGTTATCCACTTTTGATAATCTTTTCCCCAATTCATTATCTGAATATTTAAAATCTGGTAAATAAATATCCACATATCCTTCTAACATCTTTAAAGTTTCAACTTTTTCATATCCATTTGTATTGTAAACTATTGGCAACTTTAATCCATTTTTTCGTGCTATTTTAATTGCCTCAATAATTTGCGGAACATAACTTGTTGGTGTTACCAAATTGATATTCTCAACATCTTTTTCCTGTTGTTTTATAAAAATATCTGCCAATTCTTCTATTGAAATTTCTTTTCCTTTTCCCTGTTGACTAATTTCATAGTTTTGGCAAAATACACAATTCATATTACAATTTGAAAAAAAGACTGTACCTGAGCCTTTTTTTCCACTAATGCAAGGTTCCTCAAAATTATGTGTTGAGTATAATGCCACTTTAACAGTATCTTTTGACTTGCATCTTCCTATTTGATTATTTAATCTATTTATTCCACAATTATGTGGACAAATTGCACATTTTTCTAGAATTTTTACATCCATTTATTTCACACCTTCAACATATATATTTCCATTTGAACTCTTCTTTAAGTTCACTGTTTTTGTTGTGAACTTGTCTAAATTTTCTTTAACAACATCTATTGTTTTAGTTTCACCTTCTGTATTTTTTACATTTGCAATTGTCTCTTCATTTAAATTTTTTATATAAATTTCATATATTTCGTTTTCATCCTCAACTCCAAGAGAATTCACGTAATCTTCTAGATATTCTGCAATTTCAACTTCATATCCATCTTTAGTTTTTCTTATATTTTTAATATAAAAACAATCATCTAAAGTATCAAGTTCAATTCCTGTAGATATGTATTTTCCTAGTTTTTCATCATATTGCATATATTCAGTTCCTTCTTGTGGAAATTGTTTTTTAAATTGATTTCCAAATAACTCTGTTGCTTTATTTTGTATTTCGTCTTTTGTTAAATCATAATTTTCCAAATTTTTCTTTACAACTTCCCATGTCCATACATCAGGTGCATCATTTATATTATCAAATTTTGGTAATGCCTCACCTGTAATTTCTTTCCACATATATATTTTTGAAATATATTCTTCCACTTTTTCAACTTCTGTGGCAGTTATCAAATTTTGATTTGATTTACTTCTGTTGACATACATTCCTACAAAAATAACTAACAATATACAGATTATTGCTACAAGTTTTTTCATTAGCATACACTCCTATTTGCCAATTGTGATATTTTTGTCATAATTGACAAAACTCAAATTTATTGTTTTACTTCAGTTCCTACTTTTTCTTCTACTCCTGTTGCAATTACTGTTACTTGTACATCTTCTCCCATATCTTCGTCAATTACTGTTCCAAATATAATATTTGCATCTTCACTTACTTTTTCATTTATAAGTCCAACTGCACTATTTATTTCCATAAGTCCTAAGTCACTATTTCCTTTAACATTGAATATTACACCTTTTGCTCCATCTATTTTGCTTTCTGTTAATGGATTTTCTATTGCTTGTCTAACTGCTTCTTCTACTTTCTTTTCTCCTGAAGCTCTTCCTATTCCCATATAGGCTTTTCCTCTATAGTTCATTGTTGTTTTTATGTCAGCAAAGTCTATATTTACTTCTCCTACTGATGTCAATAGGTCTGTAATGCTTGTAATTCCTTGTTCTAATATGTTATCTGCTAATGAGAAAGCATTGTCTAATGTGATTTTTGAGTCTGTTATTTTTAAAAGATTGTCATTTAAAACAACTATTAAATCGTCTACATTACTTTTTAGTCTTTCTATTCCTTTTGAAGCTCTTAAACTACGTGCTTTTCCTTCGAATAAGAATGGTTTTGTTACTATTCCTACTGTTAGTATTCCCATTTCTTTTGCTATTTCTGCAACTATTGGGGCTGCTCCTGTTCCTGTTCCTCCACCCATTCCTGCAGTTATAAATACTAAGTCTGCTCCTGCTAGCATTTGTTTTATATCTTCTTTGTTTTCTATTGCGGCTCTTTCTCCTACTAATTCATTTGCTCCAGCTCCTAGTCCTCTTGTTGTTTGAACTCCTATTTGTAGTATGTTACTTGTTCTTGATCTTTTTAGTGTTCCTGTTTCTGTATTTATCATGTAGAATGTTACTCCTCTTACGTTGTCGTCTATCATTCTTGATATTGCATTGTTTCCTGCTCCACCTACTCCTATTACTTTTATTTTTAGTGTTTTGTCTAAGTCCATTATATCGCTCATTGTTTAACTTCCTCCCTGTTTTTTTCTTTTTGTTTCAATTTGTTTCTTATTATATATAAAAAAAGTCAAAAAAACAACTGTTTTTTGACCTTTTTTTAATTTTTTATTTAAAATTTATAAAGTATAATTTTTTATTTGACTATATTTTATATTTTTCATACTTTTCACATAAATTAAGGGTTGCTTTGTTTTTTATTACTTCAATTGGAATTCTAAACAATTCCAAAGAATCTGTAACAATAAATACTTCATCAATATTTGTATCCACAACCGTTTTATATGTTCCTCCTTTTGTTCCTCCACAACTTTTTAAAGCAACCTGATATTTATTATATTTTGTTTTGCAAGATGTTGCTTTCACCTGTATCTTTTTAAGTATATTATCTTTATCTACTATAAAATCATAATCTTGTGTATCATTTAAAGGAATAGATACAGTATATCCATTTGCACTATAATATGCAATTGCAATTCCCAACCCAGTATTGCCTTTTTCTTTATTAGAATTAAACTTCATATTTATCTCTCCTTTCATTTAATCTATATAGTTCAGCATTTCTTATTTTCTGTAATTTCTTGTTTTCTGGTTTGTACCGCAAAATAGGTTTGTGCTAAAACAAGCATTTTCAATCTTTAGTTTTTATTTTTACTCATAAGTAAAAATATGATAAAAATAAAAACAAGTCTCCTTGTTTTTATGGTGCGTTAGCGGAGGACGTATTCGAAAAACGCCACGCACAAACGTACCTTATTATCCGTTTCAAATTTAGTTATAGCAATGGTTTGAAAAGAATGTATATACAAATGTGAGTTTTTCGATATAACTATATTTATAATTTAACATAACATTTTATATTTTGCAAGGCTTTTTTTTCAAATCTTCATACTACATTTCAAATTTAATTTGCGTATGTCAATCAAAATTACTTTTTTAAGTTAAACTTTTGTAATCTACTTAAATTTCATGTAATCATTAAGACTTATTTTTGCTGGCTTACTTTCGGTATCAATTGTATACTTTACTCCTAATAAGTTAGTATAATATTCATTCGAATCATAATCAAAGGAAAAAGCAATAAATTGTAACCACTTTTCAATATCATAATAAGAATATATATCATACTTATGATTTGGCAAACAAGATATCTTACAAGCAACAACATCATTAGCTGTTAATAAAATTTGACATCCTTCAATATTATTTAAATTTGTCATCTCAAAATGTTTAAAATTCAAAACCATATTAGAAAATTTTTCTAATTTTACATAATCTTCTTTAGTAAATAGATTTTTCAGTATTGTAATATTGTTAAATTTTTCTGAATTAAATTTTTTAAATATTTCTTCATAACATTCTATAACATTTTCGTCTCCTAAAAAATTTATAAAAAAAGGAATGTTTAGTATAATATCAAGCAATTGCCTTTCTATACCCTCAGTTTGAAGAGATGTTAATACAAATTCGTATGTTTTATATACATAATCAATAACTTTTCTCTCTTCTTCATCTATTGCAAAAAAAACATCTGAATTATTGTATAATTCCATGAAAGACTTATAATCTACAATATTATTTAGTCTACTATTTATTGAAACATTGATTTTATTATTTCTTTCAAACTCTTTTTTCGAAATAAAGTTTGATACTTTCATCGTAGAAAAATAAGTAACAATTCCCACCATAACCGCATCTCCAACTATATTCAACACTAAATAGTCAAATTCATTAAATCTTCTAGTAAAAACAAAAAAACCATTGTATGAAAAAAACATAATAACTATAGTTAAAAGAATTAAAATTACAAAAGCTACTATCTTAGATTTTTTATTTTTTAGCATATTCTATGTCCTTTCTATAACTAGTTTAATTTCATTATTTTTTTTGTTATTTTTAATATTACTTATTTTATTTTCATAGTTCCACACTGTGGAACCAGTGCTATTGCTTATGTTCAAATTTTTTAAAGTACTGGTTGATCAAACAATCAGTTCTTTAACTTTTTTTGTTTCCAATAATCAAGGAAATAAATTATCTTGAATCTTGTAATTTTTCCTTTTTTTGTTCATAATATTCAAAATCATCTTCTGTTAATACAATACTTCCCAAGTTTTTTGACATTATATTACTATAATCCTTAACAAAGTTTCTTTTTATAGAACGCATAACACCATTATGAGTTACTATTAGGATTTTTTCATTATTCTTATAAGTGTCAAATAAGCTTTCTACAAAATCACAAACTCTTTTGTCAACTTGTGATGTAGTTTCTGCTCCTGGTGGAGTATACTGTCCAGCCCTATATAAAGCAACTAAATCTTTATCAAAAGAATCTTTCTTTTTTCCTTCCCATTCCCCAATAGATATTTCAATTATTCTTTCATCAACAATTGGTACACTTCCTGGTATAATAGCTTCTAAACTTTGCTTTGTTCGTTTTAAAGGTGAACAATATATATAATCAAAATCTTTTTCATCATCCTTTAATAACTTTTTGGCTTGTTCAAATCCTTCTTGAGTTATATTGCAATCAGTTCTCCCTGCAAATATACCAGCTCTATTAAAATCCGTTTCAGCGTGTCTAACAAATGTTAATCTTGGCATAGTTCCTCCTTGTAATAGTTTCTTATTTTTCTTCTAAATTTTTCTCTCTATTTGTATAATCAAAGTCTCCATGTTTAGTTCTAGCAAATAATTGATGCATTTGACCATATATTTTTCCAGGACATATTCTCATGATGCTATCTATATGTTCTTGTAATTGTTGAGGGCTCATATTAGACGTTCTTACTGAAACATCATTTCCGATATTTATACTTTGTCCTCTTTTAAAGCGTTTTTCACCTATTTCAATCCCATCATTTGAATAACTAATTCTATCGGTAGCATTGTTTAATCTAACTCCGCAACCATGTGGTGTTAAAGTTATATTTTTACCACTTAATTGTATAGTATTATCTGAAGATGTCTCTGGATGAACTAAAAATATATCATTTCCTGGAGCTGTCAATAAGGTAAAGTCTTCTTGTTCCCATTGACAACCTATACATACAGCATTATTAGTAGGCATACCATAATGACTCAGATTAATTATTTCCTCATCAGCTAAATCTCCTAAAACCTTTTTGCAAAAGTACCTATTTCTATCTTTATTTATTGTTTGCAATAATTGTGCTAATTGACAAAACTTGACTGCTTTTTCTCCATAAATATATCTTAAATATCTATTACTTTCTATATCATATTCTGTTTGAATATCATCATAATACCAATTTCCTGGTATAGGATATAATCCATATTTTAAATTATCTTTTTTTAATTCTATAGCAGATGCATGTACTATCATATATTGTCCCGCTGGAAGTTCTGAGTTTTCTTCATTTTGTTCTGCAAGTATAGCGAAATGATTACCAACATTGTAATTCCAAAAGAACTTGCTTTCATCATTCACATCAATAGAATTTAATATTTGAGATGGTAAACGTATTTTTGCATATTCCAAATATGTTTCTCTCGTTTTCATAATATCATCTAATCTTTTCTTGAATTCTTGTGTAGTAATTCTTCTTTTTAATTTATAAACTGCTGTACCACAAACATTCACTGTTGTATCAACTGGAATAAATGGAATATTAGAATTCCAAGTATAACACGCACCAGTATAAAATCCTCCTAACATCCTTGTTCCATTTTGTGCTATACCTAAATCAGGCATAGCATATATTATGCTTTCTTTTGGATTTCCTGATAGTTTTGTCCCTACTTTACTTAATAAACGTGCTGTTATTTCTATATGTCTCAATATTTCTTTCTGTGTATTATCGTTTAATGAAAAATTTTTTATCATTTAAATTACCTCTTTTTTTATATCAACTAATGAGTATTATATCACAGATTCCTTAGATTTTCAATAATTTCGCGGATTCTTTGCAATTCACTTTTTCTTCAAAGCTTTTTTGTTTTCTTTTTCTAATTGTTTTAAACTCTTTTTAGGTGTAGGTAAATCTTCTGGCATAGTTCCTCCAAGCTCTTTTATTGTATTCCTTATTTTAGAACCAACTTCATAATGAGCTTTATTAGCATCTTTTTCAGTTTGTATGTTATCTCTTTTTAATTTTTGTTCAGTTTGAGAAATTCTAAATAAATTTGCTATAAGTTCATCACTTCCCATATTATCTAAAATATCTTCTCTATATCTTAATCCTTTTCTTTTAGCAATATCATCTGCTGTTTCTCCATTGTATAAACCTTTATATCCAGAATTATGAAATTTATCAAAATTTTTAACTCCTGCATTTTTAGCTGCTTGATTAAGTGAGTAATTTCCTTTTTTTGTTAAATTTCTTTGATAAAATCTTTTTTCATCTTCCGTTAATGAACTATACTCTTTTTCACTAATTTCTTGTTTTCTAGTTTGAACTGCAAAATATGTTTGCGCTAAAGCAATTACTTTCTTTCTACTATCTCCATTTTGTGCTATTAAATAACAAGCATAACGAGTTAATTTATAATCTTTAATTACAACCTCTGCATTATTAGCGCGTTTTGACAACTTGCCAACATCGGCAAAATGTTCAAAAACACTAATGCCACTATTTTCACAAGCTTGTTTTGCTTTATCAATTACATTTTCAAATCTTCTCCATTGTTTATACTCTAAAATTTTCATTAACTCTCTTGCATACCAAAATTCAATTCCGTTTTCATCTGTGTGTTTAATATCTTCAAAAGTTTGATTAGTATAATTTTGATTTTTTTCTAATTTGTTCATTTTTATCATCTCCGTTTCTTATTATTTCATATTCTATTACATTTCTAAGTAAATTTCAATATATTTACGAAAATTTGTTTTTGCTTCATTAGTAATATATGGAAAGGTTGCTACACGTATATGATTAGTAACAACCCTTTCAATTACTATCTCACATATCTATCTTTTTTCTTTGTTTTAGTAATATCTTCTTGAGCCCTTTTCATTTGTCTTTCAATTTTTATAACTTCTTTAACTTTTGGTGTATCTTCTAAAATATAATTTGCTATTTTTAGATTTTTTCTATACTTATTTAAAATAGTAGTACATTCATCTCGCTTTGTTTTGTATTCTTTTATTAGATTATCATCTGCGCAATTTCTTAGCTTATTTCTATATTTTTGTCTTAAATTGGTAACACTTTCTATATCTTTTTCAGTTTGTGAAATATAATTTTTTACATCATCTAATGTTTTAAATTTTTCTGTCACAATAAGTCTAATTTCATTAGAATATCGTTGCATTTTTCTAACTTCTTGCTTCATTTCTGGAGATAATGGTTTGTAATTTTCTCGTTTCGGCATTAAGCCTAATAAATGAAATAGTAATATAAAAAGTATATCAATTCCACTCATTTTACTAATATCTTTTAAATTTCCTTTATATTTATAAACTTTATATTTTGTATAATCCTTTTTTGGTTTTATCAATTTATAATATTCATCTTGCACATAACATGGATTTTGAAAAACTCTTTCTGCAATATTTTTCGGCAAATACTTTTCTCCTAACTGATACATTCTTACCGCTTTTTTATCATTCATTGAACGAATTGTAGGATATTTTCTATTATTATCATCATTTATAATATAGCCTTTTTTATACATTAACTTTTTAAATTGCGAATAGCTTACGCATATTTCCATTGCTTCGTCCATAGCTTGTCTCATTAGATTATATTTGGTTGGCTCACCTCTTTTCTCTGCGAAATATATATTTCTTAGCGTTTTCCCTTTTGGCTTTTCAATAACTGTTAGTCCATATTCTTTACATAACTCATCTGATAACTCTCTGAAATGATAATATGCTCCTTTATTACAATTAAATTTTTTACCTGTAAACATATTAACTGAATTGACTACAAAGTGATTATGATATGTGCCCGTATTAAAATGTGTTGCAACTATTACTTGATGCTCCCTCCACATTTTTTCTGCCAGTTCTACTCCTATTTTATGTGCCAATTCTGGTGAAACCTCTCCAGTTTTGAAACTTTGATATGCATGATAAGCAATATTTCCTGTAGATTTATCAAATCTATTCTGTACTGCTGTCATTTCTTCATGGGCTGTTTCTCTATTACAATTTACTCCAGTTACATACATAATTTTTTCATTTTTATCAATAGTTTTCTCATCATTTTCTGCATATTTTAGTACCTGTTTCAAATCAGAGAAGATTGTTTTTTCTGGATTCTTTGCATAATTTACTACACGAGAAAGACTATCTTTAATTGCCCATATTTTCGTTGTTGCCATTGTCATCACCATCTTTTTTGTAATTGTAAATGTCTAAGAAATCACTTTGCATTTTTGCTATTTTCTCTTTTATTTCTTCATTATTCATATAAGGAAATTCATTTTTTAGTTCAACAATTCCTGCATAAATTTTACGAAGTTCTTCATCTGGTATTGCATAAATTTTTTGTTGTAATCCAACTTTTCTTAAATAAGATGATAATTTCAAGTTAGCCTTTTGGGCATTTTTCTGTAATTTTTTCTTTTCATTTTCACTTACTCTAACGTTAATTCCTATTGTTCTATTTCTCATATTTTTCCACATCCTTTTTCAAAAATTTTAGTTCATTTTTTATAAAAAATCTTTTTATTTTGCTTTTAATTTTTTCTAATTTTAAGATAGGGGTTATAGGGGGCAAAGTCCCCTTTCATCGTAAGATGTCGGATTTGTGGCAATACAAATCCTATGCTCGCTACACTTATAGACATCAAATTTGTATATACATTTCGTTCTGTAGTTCTACTAGCAATTTCTTATACATAAATTAGTTCATTAAATACAATTTCCTCTGCTTCATTTTTAAAATTGTTCATCATTCCTACCCAATATAATTGATTAGTATTTTTCATTTCTTCTGTTAAATTATTTTCCTTTTTTAATTGCTCAACTATAAGGTCAACTCTTGCTTGTGCTGTTTCTTGTATTTCTTTTAAATGCTTATTGAGAATTTTGTTCATACACATTATTATATATTCTGCTTTCTTATTTTCTTTTAAAAATTTTAGTCTTAATCTTCAGTATTTATTTAAAGTGATTTTTTCTTCTTTTTCTAAAACTAAATTAGGAATATAGTAATCACCAACTAATCTATATTCAATTCCTGTTCTTTCATCAATATAACTTTCTTTTAATTCTTTGTTTTCCATAATTTCAATTCCTCCATTTACTAAATTTTTTAACTAACCTTTTGTCGTTCTTTGACTCTAATTGTTCCAACAATTCTATTTGCTTTTTTCTGTGGGAACTTTTTATCATCTGTAATTAGTTCAACTAATTTAAAAAGCTTTTCTCCATTTTCATTTATTTCATCTATTGTAAGATATTTTTTCTGATAACCTTTCTTTGGGTCATCTAATCTTGCAATCTCGTAATAAGATACTTCATAATAATCATTTAATTTGTCGATATAATCTTGTAATTCTTGCTTGTCCATTATAATTGTTGTTCTAACATCTTTACCTTTTTCATCTGCAATAGTCATATCAAACATTCCGTTTTGCATTAATTTATATACTGCTTCTATAAATGTTTTTCTTAATTTCATATTGACTAATTTGTAGTTTCCTTTTTTATCTTTTTCTATAGTAATACTTTCCAAAAACTTTGATATAAATTCTTGCTTTTCTTCTTTGCTTTTATTGTTCCATTCTGCCATTAGCATATCGTAAAATTTATTAGAACGAATTAACTTTTCTTTTTCTACATCTCTATCTGCCATTAAATGTTGTGGAGAAAAAGTTTGCTTATTCAAATCAATGGCTTCAATTCGCTTTTGTTCAAGCAAATTTAGCTTTTCATCAACTTCTTTATATTCTTTTGAAAATTCCTCTACATTAACAATTTCTTTTAAATATGCTTCTTTTATTCTGTTCTTTCTACTTTGTAATGATGATATTTCTTTATCTAGTTTGGCTGTATTTCGTTCTTTCTTATCTGCTAAAACAGGATAAAAGTATTTCTTTACTGTCATATCATATTCAATTAAGTCCATTATCATTGGCATAACCTGTTCTTCAATTAAGTCTTCACGAAGATAAATTTTACAATCTGTACAATGGTAATACATATATTTTTTCTTTTTACCACCAGTTCCTTTACATTGCATTATTTTGCCACATTTTGGACATATCATCTTCTGCATAAATATATAAACTCTATCTCTACAATATGCTCTTTGATTTTTCTCTTTTTGAATTTGAACATCTTCAAACATTGCTCTTGTTATTATTGGTTCTACAACATTAGGATATATTACAGGCTCTTTTCCTTGTTCTTTTGCAACTCTTTTAAATCTTTCATAATCTCCTACATAAATTCTGTTATTGATTATTTTTTCGATTTTAGAATCTTTCCATTTCATTGGACTTAAAACCTTTTCTTCGTTTAGGATATTAGCTATTGTTTGATAACTTTTGCCTTGTAAATACAGATTAAATATTCTAATAATTATATCTTTTGTAGTTTCATCAATTATCACTTTCTTTGTTTCATCTCTTTTGTAACCTAGTGGACAAGTTCCGTGGAATATGTCCACATTTTATAGCACCTGTTAGACCGAATTTTGTTCTTTCGCTTACTATTTCAATTTCTAATTGTGATAAAACAGTTAGCATACGGACAAAAAATCTACCGATTAGCTGTACTAGTATTTACATCATCGCGGTCGCAAACAAGATAGCAATGATGTGTTTCTAAATCTGATATTAATACCTCTAAATCTCTTACAGACCTTGTAACTCTATCTAATTTATATGCAATAATATAATTGATTTTACCTGCTCGCATATCTTCTAGCATCTGCTGAAAAGCTGGTCTGTGTTCCATATCTTTGGCTGATATTCCTGCATCCTTATAAACTTTGTAAATCTTATAGTCCTTATACTCACAAAGTTGTTTTAACTTTTCCTCCTGTTCTCCTAAACTAAATCCTTCCCTTGCCTGATCTTCTGTACTTACACGAATATAAATTCCTGCAACTTTTCTTTCTTCATTCATTACAACATTACCTCCTTCTTTTAATGAATAGTAGAAAGACACCAAAAAAGTGCCACATAGCATATCAGCTTAGCTATTGACACTTTAAAGTTTTTATTTATTGTTTTAACTATCTCTATTTTTCTTTTAAACATAATTAATAAATCAATATAGTACATTTTTAAAAAAACTCTAAAATATCAGATGCCTTGCTTCTCTATGTTATGTATTCATTAAATTTTGATAGTGGATATTTATTTTCCAAACTATCTATGTAAAAGTAATCTTGCTCATTAAAGAATAAGTACAGTTTATCTTTAATAATTACTCTGTGTGGCTCTACATACGCTAAATTAGTATGTTCCAGAATTCTTAAGGTACCATTGATAATTTCTGGTTTAACCTTTTTCATTTTGCAAGTCCATTCAATTTTAGAGAGTAATTCTTTACTCATATTGATTTCTTTTTTAATTATATGTAACATAATACCACAAAAACCTCCTTTTTTCAATATTTTGGGTCAAAAAAAGACCGTTTCTTTTGAAACGGTTTAAGATTTTTGTGTTCATCAAAATTTTGTTGTCTTGAAATTAAGTTGTATCAAGGCTTTCAAAAAGTTCGACGAAAACTCGTCTTGGTGGGCAGGGAAGGATTCGAACCTTCGTACTCAAATGAGAACAGATTTCTTACTACTATAGTTTTCACTACCAAATTTCTTTGTTTGTAGTCTGGACTTTCTCTTTGTCTTATTTCTAAGACACCAGGTATAAAGTCTCTACACTCGGAATTTCTTCCTAGCTCGGGATTGTCATCAGCCTAACTGTTAAGAGTTCCCCGAATTAGCCTAGTTTTCATCTTATCATCACTGATAAGCGCTGCAATTTAGGTTTTGATTTAAAACCAAAGACCACAGTCTGCCGCCTTTAGCCACTCGGCCACCTACCCATATTAAATTTTTAAAATATATTGTCGACGCATCGACAAGTGATATTATAATATTTTAATAGAATTTTGTCAATACATTTCTAAAAATTTCTTCCTAAAATCACAAATTTTTTTGAACCACAAAATATTTCAATAAAAATCAAAAAAAATTTTAAAGGGATTCTTAGTTCTAGACACAGAATCCCAAGTTTTTAGTATATTTTATTTAAAAACAAAATACCTAATTATTAGCATATTTTATTTTTAAATTGTAAATCACCTAATTTTTCTGTTGTAATATATCCAGGCTCTGCATTAATAACATCAGGAATTCTATTAACAACTGTAGCACAAGTCAATTCAACTGTTGCAGGCTTTTCAACAGTAATAGTTGTAGTAGGTTCACCCTCAACCGTCCAAACATTTTTATCAAATTCATCTGGTGCATAAACTTTTCCTATACATTCAGATTCAATAGTAATTCCCTCTTTTGTTTTAGTTGTAACAACAGCACTCATTCCTGTTGCATCTCCTGCTTTTATTGTCATATTCAATGTTGAAGAATAAATATCGTCTTTATATGTTTGTGGTACACATTTTTGTGTCTGGCTTATAATTGTTAATCCTAACTTTGAGCATAGCCATCCATTTACATTCCACATATATGATGGCGCATAATCACCTTTATTTATTATTTCTTGTCTTTCTTCATCTGACATTCTATCAACAGACGCAACTTGTTTATCAAAATCTTCTAATGTCAATCCTGCTCCATGTGCCTCTGCTAAAGCAATTCCATAATCTTCAACATTGTAACTTGAACTTCCTTTTATTTTTGTAATTTTTTGTGTTGAACCCGCAATTGAGGTTATAAGTTGCCCCCAATATATGTCTTGATATCCTGTTCCTGTTATTGTACAGTTATTTGCTTTTGCCAATTCATCAATTTTATTTGTTAATGTTGGATTTGAATTTTGTGGATAAAATGCCTCTTCACATGTTGATATTGCATTTATTCCCAATTTTGCACATAACATGTATGGTTCTTCTAATTCCGCTATTAAACTTCTTGTTGTTATTATACATATATCTGGTTTTGTTGTTTGCATCATTTCTTCTGCATTTTCTGCAGATGTAACAACTACTCCTAATTTTTTTCTTCCTAATATTTCTCCTATGTCTTTTCCTATTACTGCTGGATTTACATCTACTGCTCCTACTATTTCAATTCCTTTTTCTAGCATGTATCTCATTGTGTATAAACTCATTTTTCCTACGCCATATTGTACGGCTTTGATTTTTTGTTCCATATTTTGAAACCTCCTTTGTATTTTATTTTATATAATTTTTTTAATTATATACATTATTTTTGAATTACAAAGTTGTTATCAATTTTACTTTTGTTTTCATAGTCAAATCTTATTTTTTCATTATTATAATATACTTTTTTTCTTTTTTTGTAAATATTTTTACAGAACAAATCTGAAAATTTTCAATTTTCAGTCGTAACTCTACTTTTTATCATATCCAATAAAATTGAAATTTTCAGTAAATTTGTTCGCGTGCGAAAATTTATGAAATAAATTTTCTGTGCAATGTAATTTTATATATTAGGAAAGTTGTATAACTTTCCTAATATATAAAAAACATCGTATTTTTTTACGATGTTTTTGATGGTGCCAACGAAGTAGTTATCTACAACTTTTTTGAC
>OJLA01000709.1_pt1 | contig 25732 bp, 20 predicted proteins | sample 1596611 | NCBI WGS metagenome assembly OJLA01 (sample SAMEA4350168, study PRJEB24818) | metagenome | biome: human; feature: gut; material: faeces | place: Denmark | collected 2013-09
ACAGGTGGCCGTCCTCGATGGTGAACTCCATATCCTGCATATCGCGGAAGTAGTTCTCCAGACGGGTCGCGATCTCAACGAACTGATCGTACACCTCAGGCATCTGATCCTTCAGGTGGCTGATGGGGGACGGAGTGCGGACGCCGGCGACGACGTCCTCGCCCTGTGCGTTGATCAGGTACTCGCCCATCAGCTTCTTTGCGCCGGTGGCGGGGTCACGGGTGAAGGCGACGCCGGTGCCGGAACGGTCGCCGGAGTTGCCGAATGCCATCTGCTGCACGTTGACAGCGGTGCCCCACTCGTAGGGGATCTCGTTCATCTTACGATAAACGTTTGCACGGGGGTTGTCCCAGCTGCGGAAGACGGCCTTGACAGCCTCGATCAGCTGATCGCGGGGATCCTGCGGGAAGGGTTTGCCCTCGTTCTCTTCGTAGATCTTCTTGAAGACGCCGACCAGTTCCTTCAGGTCGTCAGCCGTCAGGTCCACGTCGTTCTTGACGCCCTTGGCTTCCTTCATCTTATCGATCTCGACTTCGAACAGGCTCTTCGGGACCATCATAACGACGTCCGCGAACATCTGGACGAAGCGGCGGTAGCAGTCATAAGCGAAACGGGCGTTGTTGGTCTTCTTTGCCAGACCCTCAACAGCCTCGTCGTTCAGGCCGAGGTTCAGGATGGTGTCCATCATGCCGGGCATGGACTGACGTGCGCCGGAACGGACGGAGACCAGCAGGGGGTTCTCGTTGTCACCGAAGGTCTTGCCGGTGATCTTCTCCAAGCCCTTGAGGTGCTCGAAGATGTCAGCAGTGATCTCGTCATTGATCTGACGGCCGTCTGCATAGTACTGGGTGCAGGCCTCGGTGGTGATGGTGAAGCCCTGCGGCACCGGCATACCGGCTGCGGTCATCTCAGCCAGACCGGCGCCCTTGCCGCCCAGAGTATTCTTCATGGTGACCTTGTCGCCGCCGAAGGCGTTGTTGCCCTCGCTGAAGTAGTACAGATACTTTTTGCTCATGCGTTGTTTACCTCCCAATTGTGGCCCCCGGTGCTTTGCTCCGGCGGTCTCATCGTTTGTTCACAATTCTGATACGATGAACATTGTCATGTGAATGCTAAACTATTATACCAGAAAATCCACGTCTTGCCACCATGCAAAACACCGAATTTGTTTGATAATTTTTGTGCAATCCCTTGCATTTTACTCAGTTTTTGAGTAATATAGAATGGGAGAGATTTCGAGAGGTTTTTGGTTTCTGGAGCCGTTTTTCAGCTTGTTGGATACAACTTTCTATCCAATGTGCGGGATCGTGGACAATGTACCAGAAATTTGTCGGAGTTTCTCCTCATCATGGATACAACAAAAAGGTCATTTCGTCCCGAAGGAGGGATCAGTTTATGGAATCTGTTTCCAATAACGCGCTGGAGGCTGCCCGCGCAAAACTGGCCGAAGCCGAGGCAAAGCGGGAAGAGCTCCTGCTGCGCCACATCGCAAACGGCGTAAACATCGCAAGCCGCACCGTGGAGATCGACGAGGGCGTGGTCATTGCGCCGGGTGCCACCATTCTGGCGGGCACCATCCTGCGCGGCAAGACCGTCATCGGCGCGGGCTGTGTCATCGGCCCCAACAGCCTCATCGAGGACAGCACCGTGGACGAGGGCACCACCGTCAACGCCAGCCAAGTTTACGGCAGCCACCTCGGCCCCCACAACAACATCGGCCCCTTCACCCATGTGCGGGTGAACACCGTCACCGATTACGGCGTCCATCTGGGCGCTTACGTGGAGACTAAAAACTCCAACTTTGCCCGCGGCAACACGGTCAGCCACCTGACCTACATCGGCGACAGCGATGTGGGCAAGTACTGCAACTTCGGCTGCGGCACCGTCACCTGCAACTACGACGGCAAGGATAAGTTCCGCACCCAGATCGGCGACTACTGCTTCATCGGCTGCAACACCAACTTGGTGGCCCCGGTCAAGGTAGGCGACGGTGCCTATACCGCTGCAGGCAGCACCATCACCAAGGATGTGCCCGCACAGGCGCTGGGCATCGCCCGCGACCGCCAGACCAACCTCGAAGGCTGGGCCGCCCCCAAGATGGAAGCCTACATCGCCAAAAAGAAGAAGCTGGAGGATGCGCAGGGCAAGTAAGCGTCCGTTCCCATTTTCACCGCCGCACCGCTGGGCCGTGTGGCGGTTTTTTCGCGTTTGACGATATTTCGATTCAAAATGTATATCTTTTTATCCGCGCGTATGATATACTAAGAACTTGCTTTCAAAGCATCATCAAAAAACAGGAAAAGGCAAATCACGATATGAATGCAACTGACATCTGGCTGATCGCCGGGCTGGGCAACCCGGAGCCCAAATACGACGGCACCCGCCACAACGCCGGGTTCGCCGCGCTGGACTCCCTCGCCGCCAAGTGGGGCATCGCGGTCAGCAAAACCAAATTTCAGGGCCTGTGGGGCCAAGGGGATGTGGACGGCCACAAGGTCGTGCTGCTCAAGCCTCTGACCTACATGAATCTTTCGGGCGACTCCATCGCCCCGCTGGCGGGCTTCTTCAAAATCCCCGCCGACCACGTCATCGTCCTGTGCGACGATATCACCCAGAACCCCGGCAAGCTCCGCATCCGGCCCTCCGGTTCGGCGGGCGGCCACAACGGCCTGAAGAGCATCATCGCCCGCCTCGGCGGCGAGAACTTCCCCCGCATCCGCATCGGCGTCGGAGCCAAGCCCCGCCCGGACTACGATCTGGCCGACTGGGTGCTGGGCAAGTTCCCGCCCGACGATGCCAAGGCCATGGCCGACCGGTATCCCGATTTGGAGGCCGCAGCGAAGCTCATCATGGATGGCAAGCTGGGGCTGGCACAGAGCAAGTATAATGGATGATTGCGCTGCGTTGCAGCGCAATCATCCTCAGCCCACTGCGAAAGGAGGTCCACGATGTACGAATCCCTGCTGAAAAACACGGCAGAGTACCAGAAAATTTCTGCGAGCCTTGCCGCGCCGGGCCCGGCAGCGCTGTTCGGGCTGCCTCCGGCGGGCCGGGCGCTGCTGTATGCGGTGCTGCAAAAAGACCTTGGGCGGGTGCTCTGCATCGTGACGCCCGGCGAGGCTGAGGCCACCCACTTTGCGGACGACCTCAAGGCGCTGGGGCTGACGGCAGCGGTCTTCCCGCCCCGCGACTTCATGCTCCGCCCGGTGGAGGGCGCGGGCCGCGAGTACGAGTACCGGCGGCTGTCGGTGCTGGGCGCACTGGCGGGCGGGCGGCTGAATGCCGTCTGCGTCCCGGCGGAGGCGCTTTTGCAGTACACCGTCCCCCGCGACGAGTTTTTGAAGAACACCCTCACCCTCAAGCCCGGCATGGTCTACAACCGGGAGGCGCTGGTGGAGCGGCTCTTCTCCGCCGGATACGTCCGCCGCAGTCAGGTGGACGGCCCCGGCCAGTTCAGCGTCCGCGGCGACATCGTGGACATTTACGCCCCCGATATGCGCCAGCCCGCCCGTATCGAATACTGGGACGACGAGATCGATTCGCTGGCCTCCTTCGACCTGCTGACCCAGCGGCGGGACGGCGCACTGGAAAAAATTTACCTCTCCCCCGCCCGCGAGGTGCTGTTCGGCAGCACGGCCGACACCGCCGAGGCCCTGCGCGCGGCTCAGAAGAAAGCCCGCGGCAAGCACCGCGCCGCACTGGAAAAGGCCATGGAAGCCGACCTGTCCCAGCTGGACTCCGGCCTGATGCCCGAAGCCATGGACAAATACTATGGTCTCCGCTACCCCGCCCCGGCCACCCTGCTGGACCACCTCGACAGTCCCCTCTTCGTGCTGGACGAAGTGGGCGGCATCCGGGACGCTCAGAAGGCCACCGAGTTCCGCCGCAGCGAAGAGCTGACCGGTCTGCTGGAAGAGGGCGTCCTCTGCCCCGGTCTGGACGTGCTGTATCAGACCATGGACGACCTCGTTATCGCCGCCCAGAAGCAGAGCACCCTGCTGTGCGAAAACTTCCTGCGCGGCATGAACGAGTTCCAGTTGAAAGCCCTCATCAACGCCGAGGCCTTTGCCGCCCCCAACTGGGGCGGTGACATGGCGTCCCTCCGGGAGGACCTCGACCCCCTCATCGCGCAGGAGTATGCGGTTACCCTCTTCGCCGGCACGCCCAAGGGCGCAGCGGCCCTGACCCGCGACCTTGCGGACAAGGGCTACGCCGTCAGCATGAGCCGGGACGTCCGCCCCGCCAAGGGGCTGGTGCAGGTGCTGCCCGGCCACCTGACCGCCGGGTGCACCTTCCCCTTCGCCCGCATGGCGGTCATCTCCTCCCGGCGGCACGGGCTGGACGAAGCCTCCGCCGAAGCGAAGAAGCGGAAAAAGAACAAAAACGCCCTGTCCAGCCTGTCGGACATCAAGCCCGGCGACTATGTGGTGCACCAGAGCCACGGCATCGGCATGTATGCGGGCATCCAGCGTCTTGAGGTGCAGGGTGCCATCAAGGATTACCTGAAGATCCAGTATTCCGGCTCGGACGTGCTGTATGTTCCCGTCACCCAGTTGGACCTGCTCAGCCGCTACACCGCCCCCGGCGACGAGGAAAAGGTGAAGCTGGCAAAGCTGGGCGGAACCGAGTGGCAGCGCACCCGCGCTAAGGTCAAAAAGGCCACCGAGGAGATGGCGCAGGAGCTCATTGAGCTGTACGCCCGCCGCCAACAGGCCACAGGCTACGCCTTCCCGCCCGACGGCGACTGGCAGAGCGACTTCGAGGCCCGGTTCGAGTACGACGAGACCGACGACCAGCTCAACGCCACCTCCGAGATCAAAAAGGATATGGAGCGCGGCTATCCCATGGATCGTCTGCTCTGCGGCGACGTGGGCGTGGGTAAGACCGAAGTGGCCCTGCGGGCCGCGTTCAAGTGCGTCATGGGCGGCAAGCAGTGCGCCATCCTTGCACCCACCACCCTGCTGGCGTGGCAGCACTACAACACCATCCTTTCCCGGATGGAAGCTTTCCCCGTCAAGGTCGGGATGCTCTCCCGCTTCCGCACCGCCAAGCAGCAGAAAGAGACCCTGCGGGGCTTACAGGCGGGCAGCGTGGACATCGTGGTGGGCACCCACCGGCTGCTGTCGAAGGACGTCCGCTTCCACGACCTCGGCCTTGTCATCATCGACGAGGAGCAGCGCTTCGGCGTCAAGCACAAGGAAAAGCTGAAGGAAAACTTCATCGGCGTGGATATGCTGACCCTCTCGGCCACCCCCATCCCCCGCACCCTGAACATGGCCATGAGCGGCATCCGGGACCTGTCCACCATCGAGCAGCCGCCCATCGAGCGGCAGCCCGTGGAGACCTTCGTTTTGGAGTACAACGACGTCATCCTCGCCGAAGCCATGAAGAAGGAGCTGGCCCGCGGCGGTCAGGTCTACTACCTGCACAACCGGGTGGACAACATTGAATCCTGCGCCGCCCACGTCAGCCAGATGGTACCCGGTGCCCGCATCGGCATCGCCCACGGCAAAATGACCGAGGAGGAGCTGAATCCCGTCTGGCAGCACCTGCTGAACGGCGAGATTGACATCCTCGTCTGCACCACCCTCATCGAAACGGGCATTGACGTGCGCAACTGCAACACCCTTATCATCGAGGACGCCGACCGGATGGGTCTGGCTCAGCTCTACCAGATCCGGGGCCGGGTAGGCCGTTCGGGCCGGAAAGCCTACGCCTACTTCACCTTCCGGCGGGACAAGACCCTTTCCGACATTGCCCAGAAGCGGCTTTCCGCCATCCGGGAGTTCACGGCCTTCGGCTCCGGTTTCCGCATCGCCATGCGCGACCTTCAAATTCGCGGCGCGGGCAGTCTGCTGGGCCACAGCCAGCACGGCCACATGGAGGCCGTGGGCTATGACCTCTATGTCAAGATGCTGGGGCAGGCCATCGCGCGGGCTAAAGGCGAGCCCATCCAGCGGGACAAGAGCGAATGCCTTGTGGATCTGCGGGTGGACGCCTACATCCCCGAAAAATATATTGCCGACGGCCCCGGCCGGATCGAGGCCTACAAGCGGATTGCCGCCATCCAGACCCCCGAAGATGCCGCCGACGTGCTGGACGAGCTGATCGACCGCTACGGCGACCCGCCCCCCTCGGTCAGCGACCTTGTCAACGTCTCCCTTGTCCGCGTTCAGGCCACCGCCGTGGGCGTGTACGAGGTCACCCAGAAAAAGGACACCCTCGTGCTTCAGGTGGAGACGCTGGACGTGCCCATGATCCGGGGGCTGCTCGTGGCCTTCAATGGCCGCGTCACCGCCGGGGCGGGCAGCAAGCCCTACCTCTCCGTCACTCTCCAGAAGGATGAAAAGCCGCTGGAACTGCTGCAAAGCATCCTGAAGGCAATGGGAGAGATCTTAAAAGATAAATAACTCCTTCCGTCATCGCATTCGCGATGCCACCTCCCTCCCGGAGGGAGGCTTTTGGCCCCCTCCCAGAGGGGGCTGTCGAGCGAACGCGAGACTGAGGGAGTTACAAAAAATAGGAGTATATTTATGAAGAAAAAACTTCCCGCACTTCTCTGTGCACTGGCCCTCATCCTCAGCCTTGCGGGCTGTGTCATCTCCACCCCGGACACGGTGGGCACCATCGGCGATGTGGAGATCACCTCCGGCCTGTATCTGCTGGCCCAGTACAACGCCTACCAGTCCGCCGCGAATCTCGCCTCCTCCGATCAGGACGCCGCCAACGTCAAGAGCTTTTTGAAGGAGACCATCACCACCGATCCCGACAGCGGCGAGACCGCCACCGTCAGCGACTACATCGCCGACCAGACCCAGAAGAATCTGGATCTGTACGCCGCCGTGGAGTCCCGCTTCGACGAACTGGGCGGCCAGCTCACCGAGGCCGAGGAGTCTCAGGCCGACAGCTACGCTTCGCAGCTGATGGACCAGTACGCCGACACCTACAAGGCCAACGGCATAGGTCTGGAGACCCTCAAGCGCTTCGAGCGCATCCTGCTCAAGAGCAATGACCTGCTGGAGCTCGTGTACGGCCAGAACGGCGAGACCCCCGTCTCCGACGCCGACCTGACCAGCCACCTCGAAACCAGCATGTACGAGCTGGCTTACTACACCGTCCCCCTCTACAACACCAGCACCCACGCCTTTGCCAACGATGACCAGAAAGCCGAGATGCTCTCGCTGGCACAGGCCGCCGTGGACAGCTACAATGCCACTGCCCCGGACGATGCCGCCACCCAGTTTGCCGCCTTCAACGCCGCCGCGTCCAACGCGCTGAGCGGCATCTACGCCGTGCTGGATTCCACCGTCCCCGCTGACAGCACCACCTCCCTGCAGACCGAACTGCTGGGCAGCAGCACCCTCGACTCGACCTTCACCGCCGAGGGCTCTGCCGACGCCATCCGTGCCCTGCACTGCGGCGACGCCGTGGCCGTGCAGTATTCGTCCCTCTCCCTCATCATGGCGGTCCGCCTCGACCCGCTGGACGGCTCTTCGCTGGACGCCGTCCGCTCGCAGGTGCTGAGTGACCTGAAGAGCGACGAGCTGGCCGACGCCCTCGCCGACTACGGCGCTTCCATGGAGCATCACCTTGATGCTCCCGCGATGAACAAACTCCCCGTTTCCAAGATCGAACCGGCAAGCTCGTCCAATCGCTAAGACCGCCCCAATATCTTCTACAGCCTCCTCGGAACACCTTTTCGTTCCGAGGGGGCTTTTTTCGCAAAAATCGCAGCGTCCTTATTTTTTCTCTTCATGACTTGACCCCTCCCCATCAATATTGTATACTAAATCGCAAGAATTTTACTTTTTTATACAATTTTAACGGGTAGGACGTAGGACATTCATGAAACAAAATCATCATTATACATTTGAAACAAAAGCCGTTCTGTATAGCGGTCTTCTCACATTCGCTCTCCTCTGCATTCTGTTTGCAGTCGGCGGCCTTGCCCCCTTCGGCTCAAAATCATTGGCCGTCATGGATGCAGACATTCAGTATTTGGACTTCTTCTCCTATTTCAAGGATGTCCTTTCCGGGAAAAACACGATCGGCTATACGTTTGGAAAAAACTTTGGGCGGCTCCAACATTGCTGTTTTCAGCTATTACCTAAGTTCTCCCTTTAATCTTCTGCTGTTCTTTTTCAGCAACCAGCAACTGCACACTTTTTTCGATCTTGTGGTTGCGTTGAAGCTCACACTTGCTTCTGTGGCTTTTGCCTATTTCAGCGTACACCGTTTCAACCGTTCTTCCGATGAAAATCTATGCCTCTATGTCCTGATCTCCACTGCATACGGCCTGTGCCAGTACAATTTTGCTCAGGCCAGTAATATTATGTGGCTCGACGGCGTTTATATGCTGCCTTTTATCCTGCTTCAGGTCTATTATATCGTCCGCGGCAAAAAGTCTTGGACGCTTTCCTTTTTAGTCGGAACCGCTATTCTTTTCAACTGGTATTCTGCCGGAATCGACTGCCTCTTCAGCGGCTTCTGGTTTTTATTTGAGTGTGGATTGTTGTTCATCGAAAAGCATCCCCAGTTCAAACAGCTCGTAAGACTCGCTCTGCGCTATGTTGCCGCCATGATTCTGGGCGTTCTGCTCAGCGCCGCTTTATTCTTCCCGACGATCGGCGCCCTTCGGAAGAGCACGCGCGGCTCCCTGCACTTGGGGCGTTTAGAATTCCTTGGTAATTTTTCAACTGCATTTCAGAACTACACTTACGGTTCGGTCAGTAAACTGGGCAGTGTTGCCTTATTCTGTGGAAGTCTTGTCATCATCCTTGTTATCTCCATTTTCTTTAACAAAAACATCTCCGTTCCCAAACGCATTTGGCTGGGTGCATTGTTTGCCGGTTCTCTCTTGATTTTTTACTGGAAGCCCTTTTATCGAGCATTTTCGCTGTTTCAATGGGTCAGCAGCTACGACTACCGTTATTCCTATGTGACGATCTTTGCACTGCTGTTCTTAGCCTTGCACGGGAGCCGCGCCATTACGAAAGCCATGCTTCCCCGCATCGCTCTCATAGCAGTCCTCTATTCGCTATGTCTGGTCATATTATTCCATCTGCATCCGGTCAACACACGCGCAAATGTTTATGGAACCGCTCTTTTTATTCTGCTGACGTCCGGACTTTATATTCTGCTCAAACTCGCTTCTGTGCAGGGGGCTGCCATTCCTCGCCTAATCTTCGCGGCCGCTCTTGTCCTTGCATTTTCACTGGATCTCTCCATCAATGCAAAGCTTCTCATTCCCATCTATTCCTCTGACAATGTCGCGTCTTACCAGTCCTACCGAACCAATCAGGAAGCCTTGATTTCCTCTATTAAAAACTCCGATCCCTCGTTCTACCGTATTTCACAAACCACAACGCGCAGTTTCGGCGGCAGTCACCTGACCGCTTATTATAACGAAGCTCTCGCATACAATTACGCTTCTATCAGCGGTTATACTTCTTCTCCTGACGATAATCAACGAGCATTTCTTGACCGCCTCGGCTACCCAATGTGCGGCGAGAACATGTGCATCACGAACACCTCGATTCTGGGTGCGGATTCTCTTCTTGGCGTCAAATACATCCTTTCTCCCTACCCCATTCAAGGTTTGGAAGAAATCAGCACCGCCTCTGACAACGGAAAGGCGATTTATCAAAATCCCTACGCGCTTCCGATGGCGTTTGTCTATCATTCTGAGCAGGGTTCCCTTTCTGACTCTTCTCAAAACCCGTTTGAATTTCAAAATGCACTGTATAAGCAGTTGTTTGATCTGCCGGACGATGTTTATACTCCCTTGGCCTTCACATACGACATTGACGGCAATTCTTTGAACATCCACTTGTCCGTCCCTTCCGGCTCGAATTATACCGTTTATGGAAATCTCCCGTGGAATTCCGAGGTAAATGCGTCCATTTCCGCAGACGGGCAGTTCATCACGCAGTATGCGTGCTGGCTTTCTCCTTCCGTTTTCTATATTCCGACCTCCGGAGAATCATCCATCTGTGAAATTACTGTTTCCGCCGGGTCACTCGACTTCAACTTGGATAATATGCAGTTCTATGCACTGGACCAGAATGTTCTGGCTCAATGTGCCGCACTTGCCAATTCACAGAAGGTCGAAGCCCTCTCCGTTGAGAACGGCTCCATTCAGGCAGACCTTACCGCACGTTCGGGCGACAAGCTCTTCCTCTCTGTTCCGGCAGATGACGACTGGGATATTCTTCTGAATGGTTCTCCTGCCGAAGTTGATCTAATTGGAGATTGTCTTTACAGCATTTCTCTCTCCGAAGGGTCAAACAAGTTGTCTATGGCTTACCATATTCGATATTTAAAACCGGGCATCGCGATTTCTTTGCTGACTCTTATTTTGCTTTGTGCGATTGAGTTCATGAAGAAAAAAGCAATTTTTCCTCAAGGCAGAGGAGGACGTCACAAATGAAGATTTCAATTATCGTACCCTGCTATAACGAAGAAGCGGCGCTTCCAATCTTTTACAAAGAGATCAAAAAAGTGCTAATGGGTCTTACCAGCACTTATGAACTCATCTTTGTAAATGATGGCTCCAAAGACCACACCTTGCCCCTCCTTCGCCAGTTAGCAGAAGAAGATAAAAATGTAACCTATTATTCCTTCTCCCGCAATTTTGGAAAAGAAGCCGCAATGTATGCCGGATTTTGCAATGCACATGGTGACTATGTTGCTGTAATGGATGCGGATATGCAAGACCCTCCCGGCCTTCTTCCGAAAATGATCGAGATTCTCGAAAGTGGCGATTACGACAGCGTCGCAACACGCCGTGTAAGTCGGCAGGGTGAGCCCCCTATCCGCTCATGGTTTGCCAGAAAATTTTATAAGATCATCAATAAAATTTCCGATTCCGATATTGTGGACGGCGCACGAGATTTTCGACTGATGAAATCTGACATGGTAAAAGCAATTGTTTCCATGAGCGAGCGGAACCGCTTTTCAAAAGGCATCTTTGGCTGGATTGGTTTTAGAACTTATTGGCTTCCCTATGAAAATGTAGAGCGCGTTGCCGGTGAAACCAAGTGGAGCTTCTGGAAGCTTTTCAAATATGCGATCGAGGGTATCATTGACTTTTCCGAGGTTCCGCTCAATATCTCTTCGTGGTTTGGAATTGTAATGACTTTTGTATCTGCCGTTATGTTGATTTTCTTAGTTGTCCGAAAGCTTTGTTTTGGCGATCCCGTTGCCGGATGGGCATCTATTGTTTGCACTCTGCTGTTGATTGGTGGTATCCAGCTCTTTAGCCTCGGAATTATAGGACAATATCTCGCACGAACGTATACTGAAGTCAAGCACCGTCCACATTATATCATTTCAGAATCCAATCATCCTGATTTTGATTCTGTCAAATAACAACGCCAAGGCCCCCGGAAGCAGGAACCTTCCGGGGGCCTTGGCGTTCTATACGATCATCGGGTCAGTTTCTCAAACTCCGCTTCCAGCGCCTCATTTGCGGCGCGGACGGCGGCGGGGTCGGGCTTGAGGGCCGCGCGGTCGTAGGTGAACAGGCCGTTCACCTCGTCCTCCACATCGCTCACTTGGGTGTACACCAGCGCGGACAGGCCGTTTTTGAGCTGAGGGAGCACGGTGTCCCGCTGCAATTTCTGGTAGCGCTCCGTCAACTCGGCGCGGCTCTTGGCCGTGCCGTAGCCGTAGGTCCTGCGGGGCGGCTCATGGCCGGGCATGGGCCACGCGATGCCGCCGTATTCGCTCAGGGCCGCCACCCGCTTGCCGGGCCGGACCCGGAGGGGGTAGAAGTAGTTGTGGCGGGAGTCCACATCCCCGCCGCCTTGGTCGTACCAGCCGCTCGCCTCGTCCACAAGGCGGCTGGGGTCGAGGGCGCGCAGGGCCTCCACAGCCTTGGCCGCGTCGAACTGGCCCCACCCCTCGTTGAAGGGCACCCAGCAGCCGATGCAGGGATGCCCCCGCAGAGCCTCCACGGTAGCTTCCAGCTCCCGGCGGTATGTTTCCCGGCTGGCCTCGCTCCTGCGGCTCAGAAGGCCCCGCAGGGCCGCGCCGTCGGGCAGGTGCCGCAGCAGGGGCTGGAACACGTTGGTCAGGTAGGTCACGAACCAGAGCTTGTAGGGCTCGCCGCCGTTCACCATGTCCTGCCAGACGATGAGGCCCAGCTTATCGCAATGGTAGTACCAGCGCTGGGGTTCGATCTTCGCGTGCTTGCGCAGGAGGTTGAAGCCCAGCTCCTTCACGGTCTGCAATTCGTGGACCACCGCCGCGTCGGAGGGCGGAGTGTAGAGGCCTTCCGGCCAGTAGCCTTGGTCCAGCAAGCCGTTCAGCAGAATAGGCTCCCCGTTCAGGCAGAAGCGCAGGATGCCCTTCTTGTCCGGCTCACAGCTCCATTTCCGCAGCGCGAAATAGCTGTGCACCGTGTCGAAGCTCTCTTCGCCGCCCTGCGTCGTGCCCACGGTCAGGTCGTAGAGGAAGGGGCTGGCCGGGCTCCACGGGAAGAAGTGCTCCTCCGGGATGGTCAGGGTCACCTCGCCGTCTTGGCCGGCCTCGTCGCTGCCCCAGTCCTCGGCGATGGTCACGCCGCCCGCCCGCACCACGGCCCAGAGGTTCGCCGCGCCGCCGGGCTGGGCCGTGTGGGCCTTGACCGTCACGGTGCGGGCATCGTAGTCCGGGGTGACGGTCAGGGTCTCGATGTAGTTGTCCGGCACCCGCTCCAGCCAGACGGTCTGCCAGATGCCGCTCTGGGCCGGGTAGAACATCCCGCCGGGCTTGAGCGTCTGCTTGCCCCGCGCTTGGTGCCCGGTGCCGGTGGGGTCCTGCACCGCCACCCACAGGCGGTTGTGGTCGGCGTTCAGCGCGTCGGTGATGTCGAACGTAAAGGGCCAGTAGCCGCCCCGGTGGCCGCCCACCAGATGCCCGTTGACCTGCACCGCGCAGGCGTGATCCACGGCCCCGAAGTGGAGCAGCACCCGGCCGCCCTCCCCTGCGGGCGGGGCAAAGCTGCGGTGGTAGTGGAGCCACTCGCCGGGCCGGAGCGTCCGCCCCACGCCGGAGGCTTTTGCCTCCGGGGAGTAGGGCACCCAGATGTCGCCGTCCCACTGGGGCGGGAGCTTGGCCGATTTTGTGATGGCGTACTGCCACACACCGTTCAGGCTCTCGAAGCTGTCCCGCCGCAGCGCGGGGCGGGGGTATTCCGGCAGCGGGTGCTGGGGTCTCGATGATTTCGGCACTTGGGGCATTTGGGATCACCGCCTTTTGCAGTTTGTTGTATTTGACCCCATTCTAGCACAGAAGCGCGGCCTTGTATAGAAGCTTTCCGCATATCGCGGGCCCGCCCCGCATAGAATGCTTCCAGAACCAAACAAGGGTGGGAGGCATGGGCATGTTTGTGGTCACACTGAACAAAGCAAGTTTGAAGAAATTCGGCATCGGGGCCATGTGCTGTGCGCTGGTGGCATTCAGCGCCCTGCTGGGGCGGTACATCAGCACCCGCACAGTCAGCGTTTCGGCCAGCGTGAACAAGATCGAGAGCGCACAGGATATCCAGACGTGGTTCACGGGCTACGGGCTGGATGTGGACGGCGCGTCCATCACGGCGGATAAGGTCAAGATCCCCCGCAAGTGGGACGACAGCTTCTCGGCCTTCAACGGCGTGGTACAGCAGAGCGGGCTCGACCTTGCCCGCTACAAAGGAAAAACCGTCGAAAAGTGGACGGCTCTTATCCCCGCCGCCAGCAAGGGCGATCTGAGCCAGTACGGCGTGCTGCTGGTCTACCGGAAAAAGGCCATCGGGGCGTATTTATTGGAGAAGCCCTCCGGCACCGTCACCGGCATCAAAGACGCCCAGAGCGCAGCGCTCAGCGAGGAGACCCCCGCCGAGGAAGTCTCCGGCGAGGATTACAGCGGCGATTGGGGCGAGCGGCATGACGAGGAGCTGGGCGCTTCCGACCAAGCGCAGCAGACCTCCGGCGAGGACTACAGCGGCGACTGGGGCGAGCGCCACGACGAAGAGCTTTCCGCCGCCGATCAGGCCCAGCAGACCTCCGGTGAAGATTACAGCTACACCGATCTTCCCCTCGACGCAGAGGGGTATCCCGTCGAATGAACTCTGTTGAAAATTTTCCACAAAAAATTCTGTTGAACTATACCAAAAAAACCGTATAAAAATCAGCGAAATGAAATGGTGAAAAATGAACGATCCGGGTTTATAATAGAGGCAGGATATCCCGCAGCAAGATCGGCTGCGTCCGGCGCGGCCAACGGCCCCGGATTTTTAAGATGATGATAAGGGATACCGGTAAGGAGAAATGAGCATGAAGGAATTCCAGTACACCGTCAAAGATGCCTGTGGCATCCACGCACGCCCCGCCGGGCTTCTGGTCAAGGTCGTCAAGGGCTTTTCCAGCACCGCGACCCTTGAGAAGAACGGCAAGACCTGCGACCTGCGCAAGCTGATGGCCCTGATGGGCATGGGCGTCAAGCAGGGCGAGACCGTCACCATCAAGGTCGAGGGTGAGGACGAGGACGCCGCAGCAGAAGCAATCCAGAAGTTCCTGAGCGAGAACGTCTGAGCACCAGCGAACCAAAGCCCTTGCGGGAACTCCCTGCGGGGGCTTTTTCGCACAATGGAACATTTTGATGAGAAGGAGAAATGAACGATGCAGGTAGGCACCGGCAAAAGCATCCTGAATGGGATCGCGATCGGCAAACTGAAACTTTACAAGAAAAAAGATACGGTGATCTCCACGGCAGACGCGGCCGACCCCGCTGCCGAGGAGGCCCGCTTTGAAGCGGCCCGCGCCAAGGCCATCGACCAGCAGACCGCCCTGTACGAAAAGGCACTGGACGAGGCGGGCGAGGACATCGCCGAAGTGTTCAACATCCACGCCATGATGCTGGACGACGACGACTTCGTGGACACCATCAAGGAGATCATCAACGGCCAGCACAAATGCGCGGAGTACGCCGTCAAGACTGCGGGCGACAATCAGGCCGCCGTCTTCGCGGCCATGGATGACCCCTATCTTCAGGCCCGCAGCGCAGACGTCATCGACATTGCACAGGCCATGCTGGACATTTTGCAGGGGGTGGACAACGCCTCTTTGCAGGGCACCGAGCCCAGCATCCTTGTGGCCGAAGACCTCGCCCCCTCCGAGACAGTCCGGATGGATAAGAGTCTGCTGCTGGGCTTCATCACCCGCGAGGGCAGCTCCAACAGCCACACCGCCATTCTGGCCCGCAGCATGAACATTCCCGCCCTGATCCAGTGCAAGGAGATCCAAGACGACTGGGACGGCAAGATGGCCGTGGTGGACGGCTACAACGCCTGTGTGTACGTAGACCCTACCCCCGACCTTTTGGAGAGCCTGACCAAGCGCCAGCAGGAGGATCAGAAGAAACAGGCCCTGCTCAGCGAGCTGAAGGGCAAGCCCAACACCACGCTGGACGGCAAGACCATCAACGTCTTCGCCAACATCGGCGGCATGGGCGACGTGGGTGCGGTCCAGCAGAATGACGCGGGCGGCGTCGGCCTGTTCCGCACCGAATTCGTCTACCTCAACTGCAAGGACTTTCCCACCGAGGACTACCAGTTCGAGGCGTACAAGCAGGTCCTTGAGAGCCTTGCCCCGAAGAAGGTCGTCGTCCGCACCTGCGACATCGGCGCCGACAAGACCGTGGACTATATGAAGCTGGACCACGAGGACAACCCCGCCCTCGGTTACCGCGCCATCCGCATCTGCCTGACCCGCCGGGACTTCTTCAAGACCCAGCTCCGGGCCCTGCTCCGGGCCTCGGCCTACGGCAACATGAGCATCATGTTCCCCATGATCACCAGTCTGCGCGAGCTGCAGGACGCCAAGGCCATCCTCGAAGAGTGCAAGCAGGAGCTGACCGCCGAGGGCAAGAAGTTCAGCGACAACATCGAGGTCGGCACCATGATCGAGACCCCCGCCGCCGTCCTCATCGCCGATGATCTGGCCGCCGAGTGCGACTTCTTCTCCATCGGCACCAATGACCTGACCCAATACACCTGCGCGCTGGACCGCCAGAACGCCAAGTTGGAGCCCTTCTTCGACCCGCACCATCCGGCTGTGCTCAAAGCCATCCAGATGACCATCGAGGCGGGCCACCGCCACGGCATCTGGGTCGGCATCTGCGGCGAGCTGGGCGCGGACACCGCCCTGACCGAGACCTTCCTGCGGATGGGCGTGGACGAGCTGTCCATGAACGCCAAGAGCATCCTGCCCGTGCGCAAGATCATCCGCAGCGTAAACCTCAGCAAGCCCTCCGCCAAGAACGTCTGAGCGTTCCGGCGGCCCTTGTAAAACCCCATAAAACCGCAGCCCCCAACCGGCCCAGATGCCGCCTTGGGGGCTATTTTGCGTCTGCGGAACAAGACGAAATTTCATATAACAGCGCTGTAACAAGCCGCGCTTTCATCGCAAAACGCTTCACAATGCTAAAGTAAAATGTTATACTAGTTCCAAGTCATTCCACCGACAAAATTTATCTGTATCAGGAGAAATCGGTATGACCCAGCTTTTGATCCGCCTGTTCATCAAGCATCCCTCCGACACCAAGGACCCGGCGGTCCGCACCGCTTACGGCAACTTGGCCAGCCTTGTGGGGATGGCTTGCAATATCCTGCTCTGCGTCGGCAAGCTGACGGTGGGCACCCTGTTTGGCTCCATCGCCATCATGGCCGATGCGCTGAACAACCTCTCGGACGCTTCGTCCAACGTCGTCAGCCTCATCGGCTTCCGGCTGGCCTCCAAGGCCCCGGATGCGGAGCACCCCTACGGCCACGCCCGCTACGAGTACCTCGCCGGGCTGGTGGTCAGCGTGACCATCCTTGCCATCGGCCTTTCGCTGGGCAAAGAGTCCATCGGCAAAGTCCTGCACCCCACGCCGGTCGTTTTCAGCTGGCTCAGCCTTGGGGTGCTGGCCGTTTCCATCGCCGTCAAGCTCTGGATGAGCCGCCTCAACCGCACGGTGGGCCAGCGCATCGCTTCCGAAACGCTGCTGGCCACCGCCGCCGACAGCCGCAACGACGTGCTGACCACCGGTGCTGTCCTGCTCTCCACCATCCTCTGCCGTGTTACGGGCTGGAACGTCATCGACGGCATCATGGGTGTGGCAGTGGCTGCGTTCATCCTCTGGTCGGGCTGGGGCCTCGTCATGGATACCCTCAGCCCCCTGCTGGGCGAAACGCCCTCGCCGGAGCTGGTGGCGCACATCGAGCAGACCGTCATGTCCTACCCCGGCGTACTGGGCGTGCATGACCTGATGGTCCACGACTACGGCCCCGGCCACCAGTTCGCTTCGCTCCACGTCGAGTTCCCCGCCGAGGCCGACCCGCTGGCCGCCCACGACGTCATCGACAACATCGAGCGGGATTTTCTGAAAAAAGACAATTTACAGGTCACCATCCACTATGACCCCATCGTGACCTCGGACGCCGCCGTGGGGGTGCTGCGCACCCGGCTGACGGAGCACCTCCGCCAGTTGGACCCCCAGCTTTCCATCCACGATCTGCGCATCGTCCCCGGCGGCAGCCACACCAACGTCCTGTTCGACCTCGCTTTCCCGGCGGGCTACACCGGCGACACCGACGCTGCCATGGCCGAGATGTGCCGCTTCGTCACCGAACAGGATCCCAAATACAGCTGCATCATCAAACTGGAGCAGAGCTATTCCGTCGCTCCGCAAAAATAAGATCGTTCACAGGGGGAAGTATTTATGCTGAACGAAACCTACCGCGGAATGCTGAACCACAAGAGCGTCATCCGCGAGACCTTCATGTACGGCAAACAGCGCGCCGCCGAGATCGGCTATGAAAACGTCTTTGATTACTCGCTGGGCAACCCCAGCGTGCCCTGCCCGCCGCAGTTCACGCTGGCTATGCAGAACCTGCTGGACACCGAGGAACCGGTGGACCTCCACGGCTACTGCCCCAGTCAGGGCGACCCCGGCTTCCGCACCGCCGTGGCAAAGCATCTGGCCAAGACCTTTGCTCTGCCCTACCAGCAGAAGCACATCTTCCCCACCACGGGTGCCGCCGGTGCCATCGCCCACGCCATCCGCGCCGTGACCCAGCCCGGCGACGAGGTGCTGACCTTTGCGCCCTACTTCCCGGAGTACGGCCCCTACGTCGAGGGCACCGGGGCCCGCCTCAAGGTAGTGCCGCCGCAGGCCCCGGCGTTCCAGCCGAACCTCGACGCCTTTGAGCAGATGCTGACCGAAAAGGTCACCTGCGTGCTCATCAACACCCCCAACAACCCCACCGGCGTCGTTTACTCCGCCGAGACCCTGACCCGGCTGGCCGAGCTGCTGGCCGAGAAGAGCCGCGCCTACGGCCACACCATCTTCCTCGTCAGCGACGAGCCCTACCGTGATATCGCCTTTGACGGGAAAGCCGTCCCCTACCCCGCCGCGTTCTACCCCCACACCCTGACCTGCTTTTCCTTCTCGAAGAGCCTCAGTCTGCCGGGCGAGCGTCTGGGCTATGTGGCGGTCCGCCCCGGCTGCGAAGGCGAGGACATTCTCGTGGATATGATGGCCCAGATCTCCCGCTTCACCGGCCACAACTGCCCGCCCAGCATCATCCAGCGGGCCGTGAGCCGCTGTCTGAATGTCACCAGCGACCTGTCCGTCTACGAGACCAACATGAACCTGCTGTACGACAAGCTCAAGGCTCTTGGCTTTGAGGTCGAGCGCCCCGGCGGCACCTTCTACATCTTCCCGAAAGCGCTGGAAGAGGACGCCAACGCCTTCTGTATGCGGGCACGGCAGTATGACCTGCTCCTCGTCCCCAGCGACACCTTCGGCGTCAAGGGCTATGTACGTCTGGCCTACTGCATCGACACCGAAAAGGTCGAGCGCAGCCTCCCGGCTCTGGAAAAGCTGGCTGCTTCCTACCGCAAATAAAGCCGAACCTCCGGTGCGCATCTGGCAGTGCCGCCGGAGTCCTTGCTAGATTTTTTGATTTTTGTAAGAGAGGAAAGGGACCCCATCATGGAAAAGATCAAAATGACCACCCCCCTTGTGGAGATGGACGGCGACGAGATGACCCGTGTGCTCTGGAAGCTCATCAAGGACGAGCTTCTCCTGCCTTACGTCGATCTGAAGACCGAGTACTACGACCTCGGTCTGCCCAACCGCGACGCCACCCGCGACCAAGTGACCATCGACGCCGCCGAGGCCAACAAGAAGTACGGCGTGGCCGTCAAGTGCGCCACCATCACCCCCAACGCGCAGCGGATGGACGAGTACAAGCTCCACGAGATGTGGAAGAGCCCCAACGGCACCATCCGCGCTGCGCTGGATGGCACCGTGTTCCGCGCCCCCATCATGATCGACAGCGTCAAGCCCGCCGTCAAGTTCTGGAAAAAGCCCATCACCATTGCCCGCCACGCCTACGGCGATGTGTACAAGGCCACCGAGTTCCGCATCCCCGGCCCCGGCAAGGCGGAGCTGCGCTTCACCGGCGCGGACGGCTCCCAGCAGACCGCCACGGTCTACGACTTCGAGTGCGGCGGCGTGCTCCAAGGCTCCTACAACAAGGACACTTCCATCCGCAGCTTTGCCCGCAGCTGCTTCAACTACGCACTGGATAAAAAGCAGGACCTCTGGTTCGGCGCCAAGGACACCATCTCCAAGAAATACGACCACACCTTCAAGGACATCTTCCAAGAGGTGTATGACACCGAGTACAAGGCCAAGTTCGAGGCCGCCGGCATCGAATACTTCTACAGCCTCATCGACGACATCGTGGCCCGCGTCATCCGCAGCGAGGGCGGCTTCGTCTGGGCCTGCAAGAACTACGATGGCGACGTGATGAGCGACATGGTCTCCACGGCCTTCGGCTCCCTCGCCATGATGACCAGCGTCCTCGTCAGCCCGGACGGCAAGTACGAGTTCGAGGCTGCCCACGGCACCGTGACCCGCCACTACTACAAGTACCTCAAGGGCGAACCCACCTCCACCAACCCCATGGCCACCATCTTCGCATGGAGCGGTGCGCTGAAAAAGCGCGGTGAGCTGGACGCCCTGCCCGACCTCGTCCGCTTCGGTGAGGCGCTGGAAGCCGCCAGCCTCCAGACCCTGAACGACGGCATCATGACCAAGGACCTCTGCGGCCTCGCCGAGGGCATCATCCCCACCCCCGTGGACAGCATCGGCTTCATCAAAGCCATCCGTGAGCGGTTGGAAAAAATGTTGTGAGCCTCTATTTTATCGGATAACACGAAAGGCGTCTGCCAGCACGGCAGACGCCTTTCGTGATTTTTATATACGCTTTTACGCCTTTTTCGGTTTCGCCCAGCCATCCACGGCATTGACCAGCGCCTTGCCGCGCTGGCCGAAAATTTTCGGCAGGAGGAGGCGGGCCATAGCCCAGACCCCGGCGAAATTGTACAGGATGATGGCGGCGGTGATGAGGCCGGTCCACAGGCCGTAGAGGGGCACACCTGCCAGCAGGACGAAGGCTTCACACATCAGCGCCCCAAGGTTGACCGCCACCCGCGCGGGATGGATGGACATGCCGATCATCTTGTGGGCGTCCAGCGCACGAAGGGTGAACACCAGCCCAAGGCCGAGGAAGGATGCGAAGGTCGCACCGATGGGGCCCCACCACTTGATGAAGAAATAGTTCATGATGCAGTTGCTCACCGCGCCGGAGAGCATCGTCCACAGGCTGTGGCTGGACTTCTTGTTGACGACGTAGACGCTGTTCAGGAACTGGTTGAAGCAGTTGCAGGTGGACGCCAGCGTCAGGAAGGGCACAAAGTGCCACGCATAGTAGTAATTCGATTTCATGATGTGCATGACCGGGCGGCAGAGCCAGATGATGCCCGCCGCACAGCAGAACAGCACGCTGGAATAGGTGCGGAAGATCTTGGTGAAGAACTTGGCGCGGCCGTCCTCCTCCGTTACGGCGGAAAGCTGCCATGCGTCGTAGAAGATCAAGCCCAGCGTGGTCAAAATGGTGGGCAGGAAGTAGCCGGTGGAGAGCAAGCCGCTCCACGCCTCGCCATTGTTGCCGTCGAGGCCGTTGCACATTTCCCGCACGAAGAACAGGTCGGACGCATTGATGACCCAGAAGCTGATCTGAGCCGGGATCATGGGCAGCGAGAAGCGGAGCATCTGCTTCCACAGGTCGCGGTTGATGCCCTTGAACTCCACAAAGTTCCAGAGCTTGCCGGTGAAGCTGAGGAAGAGCACGCTGACGAAGTCGCCGCTGATGATAGCCAGCAGGTAGCCGTTGGCGCCCCACTTGAAGCCCAGCAGATACAGCACATAAAATGCCATGGTCGCCACGGTGCAGAGCACGCCGTCCACGGCCACCAGCTTGTTCCACTGGCGGCTGCGCACGAACTGGGTGCAGAGGGTGCGCAGACAGCTCATCAGAACGTAGATGTAGATGAGCATCCCGTACTGCGCCATATCGGGCAGGAACTGCGCCACCGGCCAGCAGAGCACCAAGATGCCGAAGCCGCCGAGGATGGTCAGCAGGCCGTTGGTGAACACCTGTTTTTCACTGTTGCCCTTGTCCAGACCAAAGCGGATGATGGCATTGGACATTCCCATCGACACAAAGGGGATGAGCAGGTTTGCGTACTGGCTCAGGATCTTGGACAGGCCAAGGTCGGCGATCTCGGCCATGGCATAGGTCAGAAACGGCTGGACCAGCAGCGTCAGCAGCTTTGACGAAAAGCTTGAGATCGCAAAGATGATGGTATTTCCGGCCAGCTTTGAATATTTGTCGCCGGTGTTTTTTTCATTCGACACGGTTTTTCAACTCCTGTACTATCCGCCCTTGCCCGCAGGGCGCTTCTTTTATACGTTCCCGATCTGTCAAAATCTCCCGCTATAGAGGAGCTGGCGCGAAGCGCCTGAGAGGGCTATTTTAATAACATCCGCCGAGCTTTCCAGTCCGGCAGAATGTGCTCCACCTGCGCCCAGAAGGCCACGCTGTGATTGGGCACAAGAAAATGGCAGTACTCATGTACTACCACATAGATCTGCGCCGCAGCGGGCATATTGTAAAGCTGGAGCGCAAAGGTGATCTGCCGCTTTGCGGGCACGCAGACCCCCCAGCGGCTCGTCATATCCCGCACCTTGATGGTAGGCTTCTGCCCGCCCAGCACGGCAGCAAAGGCCGGGTAGACCTCGTCGCTCATCCGGGTGAAATGGGCCAGCGCCTCCGCTTTTTCGGGCAGGGGCTGACGGTACATCTTGGCTTGCCGGGCAGTAAGCTCGGCTTTCGAGCGCTCGATCCACTCCCGCCGCTCCAAAACCAAGCGGTCAGCGTCCGCCCAGCTGCACCCCAGCGGGATGCTGACGGCCACGGTGCCGTCCAGCCGGACGCGGATGTTCAGGTTCTTCACCCTCCGGCGGGCGGCCTCGTAGTTGATGCCGCCCGCGGTGCGCAGGGTCACTTCCGGTTTCCGGCCCGGCATTTCCGCCACTCCTCCACCGGCAGCTGGGCCAGCACCACAGCCGCGAAGATCAGCACGCAGCCGAAGCCCTCCCGCACAGAGAGGCGCTGGTGCAGGATCAGCCAGCCGCCGAGGGCGCTGAACACACTTTCCAGACACATGATGAGGCTGGCAATGGCGGGGTTCAGCTCCTTCTGGCCCAGAATTTGTAACGTATAGGCCACGCCGCTGGACAGCACGCCGCAGTAGATCAGCGGCAGCCAGTTGGCCCCGAACTCGGCCAGCGCAGGTGTCTCAAAGAGGAACGCCGCTGCGGTGCTCTCCACGGCCACGACGAAAAATTGCAGCAGACTCAGCCGCACGCCGTCCACGAGGGGCGAAAAATGATCCACCGCCATGATCTGAAAACTGAACAGCACGGCGCAGCTCAGCAGGATCCAGTCGCTCGGCTCAATGCCGCCAAAGCCGTTCTTCATGCAGAGCAGGTATAGCCCGCCCACCGAGATGACCATACTCAGCCAGAGCTGCACGTTCCCCCGCCGGCCCAGAAAAAGCCCGAACACCGGCACCAGAACAACGTACATCGCCGTCAGGAAGCCCGCCTTTGCGGTGGAGGGGTTGATGGTGATGCCGATCTGCTGGGCCGCGCTGGCCGCAAACAGAAGGGTGCCGCAGATCAGGCCCGCGATCAAAAGCGTTTTGCGCTCGGCGTTGGTGGCGGGCCCGCTGAAGGGAACGCCCTGCTTGCGGTGCACGGCGTCGAACGCCCGCACCGTGGGCAGCAGCACGATCACGGCCAGCCAGCTCCGCCCGGCCAGAAACGAATAGGCTCCCATACCGGAACCCGCGCTCTGGGCCACGAAGGCCGTGCCCCAGATAAAGGCGCAGAGCATCAGCATCAGAGAATGTTTGGTTTGGGTATTCATCAGCCGATCCCCTCCACCTTGAGCAGACCATAGAGGTAATACTTGCTCGAATCATAGGAGATGGTCAGTCGGTAACTGGCATTGGGGTCGAGGTTGCCGATGTCGCAGTGGTAGTTCTGGCCGTCGGTGACGAAGTAGAAGGTGGTGTTGTCCACATACTCTGCGCCGCCATCAACCTTTTTCCACAGCGAGATCTTGAACTTCTGGACACCCTCGGCGGTACCGCAGCCGTAGACTGAGATCATCCCGTTCGGGGCGGTGAAGTAGTCGGTCTGGCGGCTCCATACTCCGTTGAACACGATGTTCAGCGAGCCGTTGGCTATCGCCGTGGCATACTTGGCCGAGGTGTCGGTGATGCCATCGATCATCAGCGGGTCACTGCTGAGGACGGCCCACTGGGTCGTGTCCTCCTCCTGCACCTCGTCCGACGAGCCGGTCAATTTGTGTGCAATGGACGTCAATGTGCTCTTGCAGCCGGCCAGCACCAGCAGTGCCAGAACTGCCGCCAGCGCAAAAGCAACGATCCGTTTTGTTTTCTTCATGGTTTATGCTCCTCAAAAATTGCAGAAAGGTGCACTTTTCGCAAGCGCTATACGGATATAGTATACCGCATTTTTTTCCTGCATACAAGGGCATTTGGTGCGCTCCGTCGGCAGATGGAGCGCATCCGGCAATTTTCACAAAATCGCAGGAAAAAGATTGGACACGAAAATGCGGAAAACGGTTGACAAACTCACCGAAACCCGGTGCAATAAAAACGACACATTTTGACGCATTTTCGAGCAAGGAGGCAGTATGAGACGATGGAATGACCGGATTTTTCGCAAGCGCCTCGGCCGGATAGCCGTTCTGTTCTGTCTTGCGGTGCTGCTGGCCGGGTGCAGCGACAGCGAAAGCGCGGTGCCGCCGCCCATCCTGCCGCCGGCGGATACGGTAACGGACGATTCCCCGAAGCAGAACCCCGCCCCGGAACCGGAACCAGAGCCCGAACCAGAGCCGGAGCCGGAACCTGAACCGGAGATCATCGGGGATGCGCTGGCGCTGGTTTATGAGGTCTGGAATCTCCGCAGCGTTTCGGTCCAGTGCCAAGGGAAGCCGGGCACTCTGATCGTGATCCAGACCCACGCTGAGAACCAGACGGCTCACAAGGCGCAGCTGAAGCACACGCTGGCAGAGCTTGGCTCGGTCACGCCCAGCAATGCAAAGGACGGTATGGACGCGAACCGGCTGTTGGCGGGTGAAGCCGAAGATGCGCTGGGTGCATGGGTCGAAACCGACAAGAATGAGCGCATCTGGAGGCCGATCGTGGCGGCAGTCGATGCCGCGTCCGTGGAGATCAGGCTGGGCGAGGAAAAAATGGTTTACTGGTATATTTTCCTCCCGGAGGAAGACGGCGCATGGACTCAAATGCACTGGGGCAGTCGGGAAGAACAGCGCGGCCGATTCAACCCAATTCCACATAAAACCGCCTGAAAAAGCGTTTGTTCTGCCCAGCGGCAGCGCGAGACCGGGAATACTGGTGGCTTTCCCAAGAAAAGGAAGAAGTTTTTGTCGAAACCGACCGCAATCATTGACGAAGCGGGATGGATTTTGTATACTGGGCGTACGACACTGGCACAATTTTCCTGTGGCGGATCAACGCCGGGCATTGTGGCCCGGAAAACGATGGAAAATGAGGAACCCCTGCGTCGTAAATAAAGGAGAAGCACATCAAAGGAGAAGCACATCACATGAAAAGTACCGGAATCGTACGCGGCATCGACAACCTTGGGCGTATTGTCCTGCCAAAGGAGCTTCGGACCAGCATGAAGCTGGAAACGGATTCGAAGCTCGAAATCTTCGTGGAGGGTGATCAGATCATCCTCAAAAAGTACCGCGCCGCGGGGAGCTGCGACTTCTGCGGCGAAGTGGACCCCAATGCCGTGCAGTTTGCGGGTTACTGCATCTGCTCGGAGTGCCGCAAAAAGATCGGAGCCCTGTAACAAAAGGAGAGACTCTATGAGCCAGATGATCGACCTGACACTGCCCTCTACGGTGCCGGGGCGGACGCTTCATGTGTTCCGCTGCGTGCCGGAGGGGGAAGTGCGCGCTATTTTGCAGCTTTCACACGGGATGGTGGAATTCATTGACCGCTACAAACCGCTGGCCGAATTGCTGGCCCAGCGGGGCATCCTTGTGACCGGAAACGATCATCTGGGCCACGGCGGTTCCATCCGCACCAAGGCCGACTACGGCTATTTCGCCGAGCCGGACGGCAACCGCGCCGTGCTGGAGGACCTTCACTCCGTGACCAAGCTGACAAAGCAGCTCTACCCCGGCGTGCCGTATTTCCTGCTGGGGCACAGCATGGGCTCGTTCTATGCCCGGCAGTATCTCTGCGAG
>OJLA01000714.1_pt1 | contig 25636 bp, 26 predicted proteins | sample 1596611 | NCBI WGS metagenome assembly OJLA01 (sample SAMEA4350168, study PRJEB24818) | metagenome | biome: human; feature: gut; material: faeces | place: Denmark | collected 2013-09
CCGCTTTCCCGGAAGAGTCTGTTCAGTTCCTGTATCTCCGCCAGCGTCTTGGCAGCGGAGAAATGGAACAGGTTCTGCTCCATCGCCATACGGAACAGGTCATCCGACAACTTGTAGGCCACGTCCACATCGGCATTGCTCGGTCCTTCTTCAAATGCCGTTCGAACAGCCTTTAAAAAGTCTTCGGCAAAGAACCGGAAAAGCTCCGGACTGAAACCGGCCAGTTCACCGTTCCATACGGCAGCGATGAGCCTTTCATCCAGAGGGGAGGTATCACTCATGCGGATTATGCCAGCCCCGCCCGGATGCGGGGCTGCTACGAAAAAAGACCTCACCCGTTCCCACAGTGTACATTCATCCTTGTTTTTTATAGGATCATGCGGGGGGGCATCCTGCTTTCCCGGTCTGGCCTTTGCAGCGCCATCCGTTTCGCCATCCGTTTGGGTTGGTGTCCCCAGAAATATTTCCTCGCCGTCCTTCGGCTCAGGTATGCCGTATTTCTCATAGCCGTAACTGCGGGGTATGGGAATCATGGTGGAAAGCGTCTTCAGGTCGTTCACCGTGATTTCGTCCTTCTTGTCCACGAACGAGAACTTGCCGCCATGCACCGGATATCCCCTGCTTTCAAGCAGCGGTACAAGGTATTTGTTCAGCATGCGTATGACAAAACGCCGGTCACTGCGGTGTTTCTTCTCCTGCACTTCCATGTGGACCTTGCTCTGTGAGAGCGACGCGCCGTCCCTGGTGGTCATGGTCTGTCCCAGTACGGTTATGAGTATCTCCTCGTTGCAGGCATTGCGGAAATCGTTGTAGAGCGCGCCGTTGCTGCTTCCGCTGAGTGTCGTCTGTTCCACGTCACTCTCTTTGGGGATGACAATGTACGGTGCCGATCCCGCTTCCTCGAACGCCTGTATGAGAAGCCTCCTGCTCTGTTCGTCCATGCTGTTGTACTTTCCTATGCGCTGCGGCATCCCGAAGAGTTCCACGAACTGTGCCCAGTCCCCGAATCCCCCGCGCTTGTATATCACATAGGGAGCCACTTTCAGCAAGAGCCCCAGATCATCATCCTCTCCCCACTGTATGATCATGCCGTCATCGCTGTAACTGATCCCGTCCGTATCGTACTGGCGCCGCAGTATCAGCTTCTCTTTGGGACGTATGTGCTTACGCGGTATGCTGTTGAAGTCGAACCCGTTCACGAAAGAATATTCGTCTACGGATATTCCCCAGAAAAGGCTCCACATGATCTCTTTCAGCTGGTTCTCGAACTCCACAGTATCTATGAGTTCCGTTATCCGGGGTACTTCCTTTCCGTTTACCGTAAAGTTGATGTCGCAGTCGGTTATCGCCTCTATGCGTTTGCCGATGGCATCCGTCACAGTCCCGTCCATGAGTATATCCTCATACAGGTCGTACAGTTTGCTGCGCAGCCCCATGTCAGCCGCCCTGAGCGCACTTTTCCATGTGCCTATATCGTTTATTCCCCTGTGCACGGGCTGCACCAGTATCTGATTATATACCGGCGTCACAATCTTTTTGGGCACAGCGCCTGCCTGCCGTTTTTTTCTCTTCCTGTTTGTCATAAGGTTTCCGTTTAAAAGTGGTTGTCACGTTTCCTGTTGCTTCCGAACGCCATTTCCCCGCAGTGCCTGCACTCTTGCCGTCCCGGCTGCTCCGGCGCTGCCGGCAGGTTCGGGTTCTGCCTGTTCTGATTGTTCCTGAGCCATTCAATGGCGCGGTCGTAACGTTTCTCGCGCATTTCGATATCCACTCCGGCGTTGCAGATATTGCAGAAGTGCCAGGCGGCTATGTCCTTTACAAAAAGCAGCAATATGGGATTGCGTTCCTTTCCCCTGGCGGCGAATATCTTTCCCGTGTCGTACTTGGTAAGATATCCCTGCACCTCCTCTATGGCGGCGTCTATGGCCGACATCATCGCCGCGTCATCACCATGGCTGATGGTATCCATATCCTCCTCATAGATATGGGTTGTCATTTCCTCTACTTCCAAATAAGCCATATATGTTCATTTTTAATGGTTTGTCACATTCTTTTTTTGTTATGGGGGCGTCTTCCTATCCAGTAGCTTCCGGCTTCCATGTGGGCGTTCAGTTGCTGGCACATGTAATATCCCCCCTCGATGGCATCCGGTCCGTCTGCCGGTGCCGGCAGCCCGTCATCGAACAGCCTGAACTGCTCCTCCAGCCGCTGCATGTCCGGGTTGTCCTTCTCCCGTATGTTGAAAACGAGCCTTCCCGCCCTGTTCAACGGTTCCAGATTACCTTCTATACGTACGAATTTATCAGGTTTGTCACGCCCATCGGGTGAGATATTGATGTAATGTCCTTTTTCCTTCCCTTTTGCAAGGAAAAGAGGAACGAATACCTGCTGGTAGAACGGATCCTGCAGTTTGTTGTTTTCTATGTAGTTCCTCTGCTGCGTCCTTTCCCTTACGTAGTCCCGCTGATAGTAATACCAGTTCACGAACTCGTCGTTGGTGACATGCCGCAGATATCCGGTATATACATACAGCGTTCCCTCGTATAGCCCCATGAGAAAATTCGCCTTGAAGGAGTTCTTCTTCGCCTTCCTGCCGGTGGTGTTGCTCGGTGCCGGGTCCCCGTAACTGACAATATATTTGAGCTTGCCTATGGGCGGGCACTCTCCCCAGCGTATCTCCTTGAAGTAGGAACCCTCCACGACCGGGTTGTTGAAACACTCCTTCTGCCCGCTGGCGAGGCTCACCTGTGCCAGTACCTCGTCTATCGTCTCCTCAGTGTTCTTTTCCGGCCATACGGACGTTCCGAACTGGTAATCCGCCTGCGGATCGGGCTTGCCTATATCCACCATGCGTATATTGATGATATCCCAGTTTCCGATAGGTTTCTCCCTTGCGGCCAGTTCCCTTGCCTTGTTGCCGGCACGTGAGACGCAGCAGTCCTTCGCAATGACGTTCCCCGTCCAGACGGTAAGCAGCGCCTCGCTGATGGAGCGGGTGAAGAACAGCGCCTGCTCGAACCAGTTCCATTTGTTGTTCACAGTCTCCGGATTGCGGCATTCCTCGTCGGTATCGTAGTCATCCATGAGCAATACGTCCGGGCGTACCTCGTCCATCTTGACTCCGCGCGGTGACTGTCCCCATCCCATTGCCATGAACGACACGCGGGTGCTGAGGGTGAAATAGTCCTCCGTCCATTTGTCACCGATGAGGTTGCCGTAGAAATATTTCAGCCGCTCGTTCGCCTCGAACTGTGCCCGGTACTGGTTCAGCAGCTTCCTCGCGCCGTCATTGGTCGCCGATGCCATGATGACGCACCGCTTGTTCTTCTTCACGATGACCAGGTAGAGTACTATGAACATCACGATGGTGGACTTTGCCAGCTCACGCGCCCAGCTCAGCACTTCGTACCAGTTCCCGTCTGAATGCCCGATGATGCGCCTGATGGCTTTCTTTTGGAATCCTGCAAACTCGTATTTGGCATATCTGTAGAACATGAACTTCACCCATGCGACAGGGTCCGCTTCCAGCTCGCGCAATCTCCTTGCCTTTTCCTCCCCGGTCATGGTGAAGTCAACGGCGGTCTGTGTGCGTATCTGTCTGAGGGTTTCTTCCCAGTCGTCGGAGAGTGCCCTGGTGTTTCCTGTCAGTCTTTTTCTTGCCATGGCGTTACCTTAATTTCTCCTTTACAAATTCGTCAAAATAATAACTCAGTTCGATTGCCTTCTGCGGATCACGCTTGCGTAGCCAGAAAAGGATCTGTTTGCTCACGCTGATGATATCGGCTATGCCGTAGTCCCCTTCCATTTTGGCGATGGCGGCGGACAGCTTGTTGATGGTGTCGGCCTCGGTGGAAGTGGCATACTTGTCACCGCGCTCGGCTATGGCCTTGTTCATTTCCGCTATCTGCATGTAGAGGTTGCGTATCTGCTCCTCCCTCGTGGTGGTGACTGCCGCCCGCAGCATCTCCCAGTTGCCCTCCCTGCTCCATTTGCTCATGGTGACAGGGCTGACGCCCACCTTTTCGGCTATCTGCCTGCTTTGCAGTTCTCCCTGCATGTAGAGCATCTTCGCCCAGTCCTTCTTCTGTTGGTTCGTTAGTGTCTTGGACATATTCATTCTCTTGATTATTACAGTACAAAGTTAGGCAGCGCATACCGATTAAAATAATCCGTCTGTAATGGTTTCCACCTGGCTTGTAACAGTTTCCAGCCGGAAGGAAACTGTTACAGGGGGATTTGCACACCTTCTTTTTATCTCTGAATTTTGCAGCAGACAAAACGGGAAAAGCAATGGGCAAAACATATACATTCTGCGTACATGACGAATCCGTAAACACTTACGGTTTCCGCATGCTGACCTCGGGGGCCAATCTGGAAGAATTCAGAAAGAACCCCGTGGTACTTTACAACCATAATGACTGGGACACCCCGATAGGACGCGGCGAAAACGTGCGTGTGGAGGACGGCAGGATTCTGGTGGATGTCGTTTTCGACGAGGAGGACGAAAAAGGGCGCACAATAGCCGGCAAGGTGGAGCGCGGCTTCCTGCGCATGGCCAGTATCGGCGCCTGGCCTCCTGAAGAGGTCAGTGATGACCCCGCATTGAAACTTCCGGGACAGACAGGGCCTACAGCCATAAAGTGGACCATGCGGGAGATGTCCGTCTGCCCCATAGGTTCCAACCATAACGCCCTTGCCATGTATGACCGCGCGACGAACAAACGTATAGACTTGTCTGACGGGCAGGCGCTTGTCAGACTGATGGATAAAAAAATCAGTATTAACCATAAAAAAGAGGAGAATATGAGTTATTTGACACAGATGCTGAAATTGTCGGACTCCGCATCCGACCAGGCTATCCGGGAAGCAGTACAGGGCCTGATTACCCTGCGCGACAGCCTGCAGGCCGAGAACGCCACGCTCAAGAGTGAGAAACAGACATTGCAGGAGCGTGTGACGGCCTTTGAGACGAAGGAGAAGGAAGCCAATAAGCAAAAAGCCGTCACCCTGGTGGACGCGGCTGTTAAAGACGGGCGTATTGACGCCAAAGGACGTGAGAGCTGGCTGGAGGACTTTGCCGTTGATTTTGCAAAGGCCGAAGTACGCCTCAGCTCCATTTCCGTACGTCAGTCCGTCAGTTCCCAGGTACAGACTGAAGGAAAGGCCGGAGGAAACGTGCAGCTGGCAGACATGTCTTTCAAGGAGATCCTGGAAAAGGATATGCTCAAGGAACTTAAAAAGGACAGGAACCTCTACCGGGAGAAGTTCCATGAAGCCTACGGTAAATACCCGGAATAATCATTTTATAAACAAAAGACAATGAAGACAAAATTCATCTTTTCACTGCTCACAGCAATGCTGTTCAATTTTGCCACCTCAGGTCTGTTTGCACAGAGTATCGGCATCGACCATAACCTGATGTTCAGCATCCAGATGGGGCTTTCGCTGGTTCCGTTGCAACTTACCGGCTGTCTGGCAGACGGGCTGAACAAGGAAATCTGGATTCCCGAGATTATCGAGAAGTTCTATCCGGAAAACTCGTTCGTTTCCGACTCGCGTGATTTCAGCATGTGGACCGATAACGAGTACCTGAACCTGCAGGAAGCGGGTATCGATCCCAGAGTATTCATCGACAATGAGGTATATCCGATACCGGTAGTCGCCCGTGGTGACAAACCCTACAAGATTCCGATGAAACGTTTCGATACGGAAAACACCGTACATATCAACGCCATCGAAATCGAAGAATCCGCCGAAAAACGTAGAAGCGTGGCCGCCGGACACCAGAAGTCACTGCAGATGCAGTTTTCCGAGCTGGCCATCTACAACTGGGCGCCCAAGAAGGATAGTGAAACTACCCCGGTTATAAAAATCAACGACGGCAATGCCAGCAAACAGGGTACCGGTTATGTGGCCATGACCTATGAAAAGGTTCTGGCGCTCTCCACCCAGCTCGACATGATGCTGGTTCCAAAAGAAGGGCGTATCCTGGCACTGCATCCGTACCATGCTACCGACTTGCAGCTTCAAGACCTGGAGATGTTCAAGACGTTCTTCTCTACCGGTTCCATGTTCGGCTTCAAAATTCACGTCACTTCCATGGTGCCCAAATACAACGGTACTACGGGTGAGAAGGTGGAATGGGGTGCTCCTGTCCGCGATACGGACGCTATCGCCTCCACAGTATGGTACCGTGATGCAGTTTGTCGTGCCAAGAGCATGGAGGACATGTACTACCGTCTGAATGATCCGGAATACCGTGGTGATGTCCTGGGCTTCAATATGCGCGGCATCGCATTGCCTATTACAGGCAAGTATCTGGGTGCCATGTTTACCACCAAGAAATCCTAACCCTAAAAATTAAAGAACAATGAGCTATATCAATATGAAATCGCGGAGAAGCTTTGACTTCTTCGCCCCCTATACAGAAGAAGGTGACCGCTGTGTACAGATACCGTTCCCGGTCGCTGTAACCCGTAAAACTGAAGGTAAGTCGCTGGTGCATGACTGCAATCCACAAATAGTAGATATTGCAGCCGAAACCGCAGCAACCACTTTTGAACTGGACACGCAAGTCCAAGCCGGTTCGTTGCTCATCGTCAGGAATGCCAGCACCAATGCCCAGACCATCGGCAAGGTTGCCTGTGCGGCAAGCAAAGTGACTACGTTGATGTATGACGGAAATGCTTACATCAGTATCGGAACCTCAGAAATCGGAGAATGATGGCAGCACGAGGTTTACGCAACAATAATCCGGGTAACATCCGCCTGTCACGTACTGTGTGGCAGGGGGAAATCCGCCCCTCGCGTGACAGGTCTTTCTGCCAGTTCCGTACGATGGCCTACGGTTATCGTGCCCTGATAAAGTTACTGCAGAACTACCGCCGTAACAACGGCTGCCGTACGATAGCGGACTTCATCAACCGCTGGGCGCCTCCTGTGGAAAACAACACTTCCGGCTATATCAGCCGGGTGTGCCGGGAGATGCAGGTTCCGAACACGTATGTGCCCGATGTGAACGACCGGGTAACCATGTGCGCTTTTGCCGCCGCCATCTCACAGGTGGAAAACGGAGTGCCGGCAGTAACGGCGGACGTGGAAGCGGGATGGGAACTGCTCTGATGATTGATAACCCTTAATGATTTCCAGCCATGAATTCAGACCTGATAATGCAGATTCTCTAATGGCTTGTGCCGAGCGGCATTGCCGGTTCCCTCTGGGCATGGCTGAGACATCGGGAGAACAACAAGGTACTCGCCGCCAAGGAGCGGAACGACGCCTATAAGGAAATGTACGACAACCTGTCAGGAACATTAATAGACTTACAGAATGAGAACATTAAACTCTACAAGGCAGTGCGGGAACTTAACCGTACCATTCAGAGGGCTTCTACTTGCCGGCATTATGCTGACTGCCCTATCCGTGGCGAGCTGCAGAAGTCCGGAACCATTGGTACGGAACGAGCACAGCCAAAAAGACAGCCTCTCGGGCAGAAGCGGGTTCGCTCTCCTGCAGCAGCCTGTTCCGCCCAGCATGGCGAAGACGAAATTCCCGACGGATATGCTGGAACTGATTCCGGTGGGCACAGGCTTTAGCCGCCGCAGCGGGCAGGCTACGGTGAATGTCACCCGCATATCGGAAGACAGCCTGGAAGTGACGGCTGCCTGCGACAGCCTGGCCCGGCAGATACTCATCCTTACCGAAGAGAACATACGCATCCGTAACGAGCTCTTCAGGGAGAAGGAGAAACCACCACCTGAAACGGTACATGAACCTACCGGCTTCCAGTGGTTCCAGATATGGATCGGGCGTACGGCCGTCGCCGCCCTTCTGCTGGGAATACTCAGACGGCGATTTATTAACCCTTAAACTTGGAATAAACATGGATAAATTAATATTCGGAATGTCGCAGGTCAAATTCTGCGGCCTTGAAATCGGCTGGTTCGACGAACAGGGAGTCACCCCTGCGGGTACCGCCGCTACCCAGGTGGACATCTACGCCGCCCAGGTAAAGGACGGCCCTGTGGCGACAATCACGAGCAATCCGGGAAAGAAGGCCTTTACGGGCAACCTGATTGACATGTCGGCTGAAAACCTTGTGAATACAATCGGAGGGAGCAAGGATGACCAGGGCAACTGGGAGCCGCCCGAGAAATGGGAGAAGACGGGTGTCATGGATATTGTCTGTGACAGCGGCCATACCATCCGCCTTTACAAGGCGAAAGTCACCGGCAATGACTTCGGCGGCGGCGTGAACTCCCAGGGCGTACTCTCCGTCCAGCTCAACATCGAGGTTATGAAGGATGAGAACGGCAAGCGGATGAAGATATTCGCCCCCGGCATCGATCCTGAAACCGGCAAACCGAAACCGTCTGAAGAAGCCTGACGCGTATGGAGCGCCTTGAAATGGAAATCCTCTCGGAAAGGGTAATGCAGGACGGGGGCATCTCGCTTCCCTTGCGCCTTCCCGGCGGAAGGCATATCCGCTGGGTGATGCGTGTCCCCACTTATGCGAGCCTGCTGAATATCGGCCGGATGTACCTGAAACTGGGAGTCCGGTATGACGAGGTGAAGGAATATGACTTCGAGCAGAAAGTGGAGTTCATCACCCGCCACGGGGTGGGCGTGAGCCGCATGGTGGCCTGCGGTATCGTCCGGGGGCGTATCCTCTCCCCGTTGCTGAACCGCCCCGTAGCCTGGATGCTCCGGCACTGGATGCACCCGGCCGCCCTTGAGGAAGCCTGGATAATAGTCGTGCGCATGTTCGGTACTGTCCCTTTCGGAAATATTATCAGATTGGCGGAGACAATCAACCCGATGTCGCCCCTGCTGAGCCACGGAAAAGGATAGAACGGGAGTTAAAGGGCTATATGGAGCCTTCACATAGCCCGTTCGGACTGATAGGACAGATAGCCCGCGATACGGGCTGGAGCATAAGGTATATCCTGCACGGGGTGAACTATCCGACGCTCATGCTGATGTGGCGGGACTGTCCCAGGCATATTCCCGCACGCAGAAAGACGCCCGCCGAACTTTCCCGGGAGATGTCCGCCCGCAGCGGCGGTACCCCGGAAAACATGTCGCCCCTGGAGTTCTTCAGGAGCATGGAGGAAGAGGAATGAAAACTGTTTGTCACATAATAAACCGCTATAAGAAATGCAGCCTATCAAGCTTGAAATATTTCTGGATGACAGGACGCTTGTCGGCATGAAGTCGGCCGAGGGCAACATAGCCGCCCTGGAGAGCTTCAACAGGCAGATGGTCGAACGTCTGCAGGGCGAGCTCAAGCAGCTGGAGAGACAGTACAGGCAGCTGCAGAAGCAGGGCCTTGCCGGTGACAGGGAACTCGCCGACATACAGGCGCTCAAAGGTGTCATCGGCGGCCTGAAGGATGAGATAAAGGCATACGAGGCCGCCAAGAGACAGGCCGGCGAGACGCCCCTTGTGGCGCATGACCCGGCACCGAAGCTGAACCAGGTCAGAATGACCATGGCACAGATCGCCCGGGAGCTTCCCTCGCTGGCCATGGGGCCGCAGATGTTCTTCCTGGCAATATCCAACAACATCCCGATGTTTACGGACGCCGTGAGCAATGCCCGCAAGGAATACGAGCTCATGACGGCCGCAGGAAAGAAGGCGACCCCGGTATGGAAACAGGTGGCAGCTTCGCTGTTCTCCCCGCAAACGGCACTGGCGGCGCTTATTACGCTGACGGTGGTATACGGTAAAGAAATAGGAGAATGGATAAAGGGGCTCTTTGGCGGGAAAAACGCTATGGATGAACTGCGTGAATCCATGCGGGAAACCTATGAGGTGGAAAAAGAGGCGAATGCCACATTCGTGAAAAGCCGGTTTGAGATGGACAGGGTAATCAAGTCCGTAAAGGAGTTCAAGGGAAGCAAGGAGGAGGAACGCAAAAAGGTAACCGAACTCAACCGTACATACGGTGAAACGTTCGGCTACTACCAGACATTGAGCGAATGGTATGATACGCTTATGAAAAAGAGTTCCGACTATATCGAGATTCTCGTATTGGAGCAGAAGGCCCGGAAATGGCTTGACAAGGCCGTAGAGGAGAGCGATAAGGCCGACAAGCTGAAAGCGGAAGGTGCGGAATCCCACCGTCCATGGTTCGGTGCCGGCGGTAAAATCCACAAGTTCTTCGGCGGAGGTTCCACCGACCAGTTCGGTAGCGACCCTGCTTTAGTGGCTTACAACAGGAAACTCAAGGGCATCTATGATGCGGAAGAGGATGCCCTCAAACGTGCGGAAGAGTTTCAGGATAAAGCCGCCCGTATCAAGGAGGGGACAAATATCAATACCGTAGTTTCCGGTTCGGTGGAAGAATTGGAAAACAGCATAGCGGAGAAACGCAAGGCGCTGAAGAAACTCACAAACAAGGAGGATTATGAGGCGGCCATGAAAGTAATAGAAGCCGAGGAGAAAAAGCTGGAAACCATTACGGGAAAGAAAAACAAGGACGGTGGCAGGAATGCTTCCGACTATCAGGATGCTCTTTCCGACGCCCGCCTGCGTGCACAACGTAAGCTGGAGGATGCCCGTATCGCCCTGATGGCGGAAGGCAGCGCCAAACGCAAGGCACTGCTCCGTCAGGAATACGAGCAGACACTTGCCGCCATCGACAAGGAAGAACGGGAGCTGCTCTCCAGGCTGGAGAAATCGAAAAAGGCCGGCAATCCGGTAGCCCCCGGGGAGGCTGACCGGATAAGGCAGGACGCTTCCTCACAGCGTGTGGTTGCCGGCGTGCAGTATATGCAGGATGTCTACGACGAGGAGAAGCAGTTCCGGGAAAAGGACCGGCAGGCGTGGATAGACTACAACAGGGAGTACGGCAGCTACCAGGAGAAACGGCTGGCAATCACGCAGGATTATGCCCTGAAGATTGCCGCAGCCGAAACCGAAGGTGAAAAGGCCATGCTGAAAAGACGGCGCGAGGACGAACTGAAAGAGCTGGATTTCGGTGAGTTCAAGAAGACCGTCAACCTGGCCGATGTATTCGGCAATCTGGATGCCCAAAGTACGGAGGCGCTCTCCGCACTTCGCGACAAGCTGAAGGAATACATCAGCGGAGCGGCCAAAGAATTACGCCCCTCGGACTTGAAGCAGCTGCAGGACGCACTGACGAATATCGACCTGAAGCTTGCCGACCGCAAGCCCTTCCGGGAACTGAAACGGTCTATGGATGAATACGCCAACGCCCAGGAAACTGTCCAAAAGGCGCAGGAGGATCTGAACACCGTCATGGCGGGCGGAAAGGTTATCACCGGTCTGTACAGGGATGAGACGGGCAAGCTCGTCACCGGACTGCTTACCCAGGAGCAGGCGGAGAAGAAACTGGCTGAAGCCCAGGAAAACCGCCGCAGGAAACGTACGGCAATGGCTCAGAGCCTGCAGGGGGGTGCGGGCGAAATGTCATCCTACGGACAGGCGGCCGATGATGTCGTCAGTATGCTGGAAGGGTTCGGAGTGTCGGTGGACGAGAATGCCAAGCGGGTGATAGAGGGGTTCAATACCATGTCGGAAGGTATCGGCCAATTTGCGAACTCCATGCTTTCGGGTGACATCGGCGGCATGATAAGCGGCGTGGTGAATACAGCCGGCGGTTTTGTCAAGACATTGGGCAGCCTTTTCGGTACGGATTGGGGCGGCCAGCGTTCCGAAAGACGTTACCAGCAGGCAAAGGAGCGTTATGAAAGCTATATGGCGGTGCTTGACAAAGTCATCGCCAAACAAAAGGAACTGGTGGCATCCATGGAGACCGATACGCTGGCGAATGCCAATAATTCCTACAAGAAAGCCGGAGAACTCCTGCAGCAACAGGAAGAATACGCCCGCGAAATGGGAAAGGCATATCTGAATGCCGGGGCGAGCAAGGGGTTTCTCGGTATCGGTTCCAAGGCTTCCCACGGAACGAAGCAAAGGGAGGGCATATCCTCTACCGCATGGGAACAGGCGCGCCGGGTGTTGGGAAGCGATTTTTCCAAAGTGGCCGACGGCCGTATGACCGGTCTCTTTGACCTGAGCTATGAGAAACTGGTGGAACTGCGTGATGAAGCCACCGGCTTCTGGAGTGAATTACATGAGGACACGCGCAAATATCTGGAACAGATTATCGAGAGCGAGGAAGCCTGGCAGGAAGTGCAGGAAACACGCAAGGAAGCCATGACGGGCATCTCTTTCGAGAGCGTGCGCAGCAGTTTTCTGGACATGCTCATGGATATGGACAGCAGTACGGCGGATTTTGCCGACAACTTCGAGAAATATATGCAGAAGGCCATGCTGAACAGTATGCTCTCGGAAAGCTACAATGAACGCCTTAGGAAGTGGTATGACTCGTTCGCCGAAGCCATGGAGGAGAAGACGGAATGGCGGACGGGCCAGGGCAGACGCGGACGTAACAGGTATAAAGTTACCACCGAAGCCGCGGGCGTGCTGAGCCAGTTGGAATATGACGCTCTGAAGGAATCCTGGGATTCGATAGTGAGTGATGCGCTGGCTGAACGTGACGCGATGAAGGAGATATTCGGCTGGCAGGGTGATCCGGCAAGCTCACAGTCCGGACGCAACGGAGCCTTCACTACCATGACACAGGAACAGGGCACACTTCTGGAAGGGCTGTTTACTTCCTTGCAGGACCATGCCAGCGGCATGCACAAACTTCTGGAAGAGCTCGCCAAATCAAGGAAGGAAGACCACGACCTGCTCGTCAGCATTGCTGAGAATACAGCCTACTGCCGGTATCTGGAAAGTATCAACGAGATTATGGAATATTTTAGAAACAATGGAATAGAAGTGTCATGATGTACGACCTGACAGGATATATGGTGATTAACGGCAAGGATGCCTGGACGGAGTATTCGGCCTTCCTCTGCGAGGACAGGCCGGAAGACAGCACGAACGTGACCGAACTGCTCAAACCGCCCGAGATGAAGGAATATACGGCTGTGGATTTCAGGGAGCGTAACGGTGAGGAATTGCCGGAGCAGCTTCCCCTTCCACGCTGCAAGGCCCGCGACCTTACACTGTATCTGGCTGTATACGCCTCTTCACTTTCCGAATGTGAGACAAGGCGGCTTGCCCTGATGCAGGCACTCATGCAGGGCTGGGTAACCCTTCGGGTAAAAGGGATATCCATGGAATACAGGCTTTACTACAAGGCTGCCACACCGGCCGATATCCTGACCGATGCACTTGACGGAACTGCAGTGGCCAGATGGAAAATCAAGTTCAGGGAACCGAAACCGGCCCCCTTTTAAATGATATTTAAAGACTGTTCGAATGGAGCTCAATATCTATAACCAATCCGGAGAACTGAAGCTGACCGCCTCGGTAACCTCATCCTCTGTATGGAACCTCGAGTTGATGAGAGAGAATGCACTCTCGCTTACCTTCACAATCCCGGTCTGTGTGCCGTTGCAGGTGAATGACTATATAATACTGGAAGGTGTAAGGTTCAGCGTGAAGAAAGAGTACAAGCCCAGGAAAAAGAACAGCCAGAAGTATAGCTATTCGGTAAAGTTCTATGCTCCCATACATGATGCCCAGCAGGTGGTATACCTTCACCTTACGGATGGCCAGTACGAACCTCAGTTCAGTCTTGACGGCAGTCCCCGGGAACACCTGCAGAAATGGGTGGACAACATGAACCGTATTTACGGTGAAGAGCGCTGGCGTATCGGTGATGTGATTGATGCACCTAATCAAAATATAGAATATAGCAATACTACATGTTGGGATGCACTGGCATCCATGGCCGATATTTTCTCGACCGAATGGTGGTCGGACGGCTTCTATATTAATCTGTGCCGTTGTGAGCGCGGGGAACGTGTGGAACTGGGATACGGGAAGGGACTTACCTCGCTTACGCAAACGGAAAATAGCGATGACGTAAAATTCTTCACCCGGCTTATTCCGCTGGGAAGTACCAGGAACATAGACCGCAGCCGCTACGGTTTCTCCCGCCTGCAGCTGCCCGATCGCGCCAAGTATGTGGACAGAAATACGGACTACGGACTGTATGAACATGTGGAAGAGGACGCCTTTGCGGGTATCTTTCCTCATTATACGGGAACTGTGTCCTCCGTACGTTCACAGGAAAGGACCGGGAATGACGGCAAGCCCTTTACGGTCTATTATTTCAAGGACGAAGGTCTGGAATTTGACCCATGTGATTATGAGATTGCGGGACTTGTCAAACAATTGTCTTTCCAGAGCGGTGAGCTGAACGGGCGTGATTTCGAGGCAAACTATCATTCGGAAAGCAAGGAATGGGAAATCATCAATACCTACCCGGATGAAGATACGCAATTGCCCGGGGGAAACCTTATACCGCATGCTGGTGACAAATATATCCCCTGGAATTTCCGTATGCCCGAAGCTTACGAAAAACAGGCCGAGCAGGATTACAAGGCGGCCGTTGATGACTTTCTCTCGTCCTACAGCGAAGACACCACCAAGTACGGCGGCGATACCGATTACACCTATATTGAGAAGCACTCCGTCCCTCTGCGGCTGGGACAGTCGGTAAGGCTGCTCAGCGAAGAGTATTTCCTCGGTATCGGTTACCGGGATACACGCATGACAAAGGTGACACGCAAGCTGGAGAACCTTTCCATGGCGGCTATTGAATGCACGAACCGCGTCGGCAAGGGCTGGAAACGCAGCTTGGAAAGTGACCTGAACGGATTGCAGTACGTTGTCGGCGGACTGCTGGACCGCTCGGTCATCGAGGTGCTTAAATCCTGGGACAACCGTGAGGCCAGCGAATACAACGTATTTTCGGCTTTACGCACGATAAAGGAAATAACCCGGCGCGCCATCAGCAAGATCGGTCCGGATGGGACATCCTTTCTCGTTTCCTTTCTGGGCGGTGCTTGGTTCGGCGAGTTCGTAGACAGTATGATTGCCGGTAAGGGTGCTGGGATATTTCCTGATGGCCGGGCACAGGTAGAACGGTTGGAAGTCCGCGGTTCACTGTCAGTGCTTGACCTTATTATCAATCAGATTCAAGGAATGGAGTCTGACTACTCCTTTACCGAGATTGGCAAGATAGAATCCGTGGAGGATTTGGGAGAAAATACCTACCGTCTGAAAATAGAGAAACGCACGGACTTCGACTTCATGAAGTTCCAGGACAACGATGTCTGCTTCTCCATCATTAACACACTGCTTACAGGTGGCTCCGAGTATTACACCAGTTGGATGCGTATTCTTACCACCAATGCGCAGGAGAACAGCATAACGGTCGTGCTCTATCCGGACAGCGAAGTACCTGGAGGCACGAACTATCCGCCGTTGGCCGGCTACAACGTAACCCGCAGGGGTAACAGTACGCTGCCTGAAGCAGGTGGCTTCAACGAACGGGCGCAGTCGTGGATGATTTCTTCGCGTGAGGGGCGCATTATGTTTTTGGCTAACGTGTTTAAACCAATACTGGAGGACTACAACTACTCAATCAGTATCGGCAGATTTCCCCGTACCAAGGCACTTGAAAAGCTGCCGATTTCCGAGAATGAGACAGGCGTCATGGCACAGACGGTCATTGCCGAGAAATTCTACCAACTCGACCATAACGGCGATGTCATTCCCAACAAGGTAGACCGGGGCGCCTGGTCGCTGGAAACGGCCCAGAGCGGCGCTCCTTACCGGTTTGTACAGCACGAACTGTCGAAACCTTCCGGCAGTGAATATACCCTGCTGGAACAGCATACGGTCTACCACCTTGGCTGCAAGTGGGGCTGTCTGAAGGACAAGACAACCGACGAACCGAAATGGAACTCCCCGTCATGGGGACTCCTTGAGGGCGACAGCAGGTATTCGCTCCAGCTCTCCCTTTCAGGCGGGGAGGCATTCGTCATAGGCGGTGTGGATACGGTAATGTCCGGGCGTATATATTTCGGAACTACGGATATAACGGATGATGTGATGGCGGACGGTGCCACTGAAGTGGAATGGTTCCGTGACAGCGGCAATGTTCCGGCGGACAACCTCTGGACGCCAGAGTACGTGGATGGCAACAGGCTTGCCATCCATATCGACAACGGGAACCAGCACGGGGTCGGTTCAGACTTCGGCTTTGTAAGCAGGTCCGTTGCCTTCGTATGCCGGGTATTCATTCCGGTTGAAGGGGAAATGCAGCAGATAGAACAGAGATTTGGTTTTGACATATTATAACTATGGGAATAAAGAGTAACAAACAGCAGGGGCGTATTTATGTGAGTCCCCTTTCCATCCAGGGAGAGATAATTGTACTGTCGGGCAGTCCCGTGCAGACCTATGACAAGCAGCTGCGGGAATACAGCCCCGACCGGACCCTGACACCGCTGGTCATCGTGCCGAAGGTATCGGCATTCGACGAGAAGACGGTATTCGGTGAAATGGAACTCACGGGGGTGGAGTGGTTCGAGGGCACACCCCGTGACAAGTCGGCCAACCGCATCGTCGAGGGTGAGTATTACAGCATTTCCGACGGCAGCGGCGGTGTGCCCAAATACGCGCTTACCATCCGGAAGAACACGCCGCCGGAGAAGCCGGTGGAGTATTTCGGCATCGCGATATTCACGGACCCTCGTACGAACCGCGAGGTCCGCTGTGAACGGAGCGTGAAGTCCTATGCGCACCTTTATGACAACAAGGCGTATTCGCTGCGTCTGAAGGGGGATTCCGTGATGGTGACCGACCCGCTTCGCCTGGCCGACCGTTCCGGCTATTGGGACAGGGAGATAGAACCGCAGCTCTATACAGGCACTGAACCGGTGGATGATGAACATGCCGCATATTTCTGGGACATCCTTGAAAACGGAGCATACCGCCCGGTTACACCGGATGACCCCGGTATTGTCTGCCATGACGGGAACGGTGTATATACAAGAAAGCTGATGTATCAGGCGAAATATGTCACCGGTGCAAGCTTCCGTGTTCGTGCGTGTGAGTATGCGGGTAGCAGACCGCAGGCACCTACGGACGGGCGGCTGGAAAAGGTTATTGAGGTAAAGACGGAGATGGCCGTTTCCTTAAATTGCGAAATTATCCAGACGAAAGGCTTCACCCTTTCCGATGATATGAAGCAGCCGAGCGCCTATGAGGTACGCATCTTCGACAACCGCCGCGAGTACGGTACAGAGTACGATGACCTTTTCCGCATCACATGGAAAGGGCAGAGTGCGAAGCCGGGCGAGCCGGAGAAGGTGCTGGCAACCGGCGGGCGGACGTTGGAGTTCATTCCGGCGGACAAGGGTTTTCCGGCAGGACATATCTTCCAGGTGTGGGCGGAAGTGGGGCTTCTCACAGGTGAGTCCCTGATGGGAGACGAGGAAGGCGCCGTTATCTCCTCACAGATTGACGGAAAGACGGTATTCATTGCCACGGGTCCGGTATATGAATAATTGAGTAACAACTTTAAACTTTAATCAATATGTACGTAATTGTAGAAAAGGCAAAGCTCGAAGGCAAATTCTTTGGGATAATGAATACCCTTCCGGATGGCAGGGTGTACATTCCTATCAGTGAGATGCGGAATGTGGGTACTCTTCTTGACATCGACATCATCGGTTCGGCACGTGAGTTGAAGGAACTGATAGAGAAACAGCAGGAAGCGATGCAGGGTTCAGAGGACATCGACCCCGGTTTCAGTGTGACACCCGAAGAGGAAGAGGAAATAGACCCCGGTTTCAGCCAGGAGCCGAATCCGGACAGCGACAGCGGGGCGTCGGAAGAGGGTGATGGTAGCGTGACCGGTTCGGAACAGCCGGCCGGGGCAAAGATTGACGGAAAAAGGAAAGGAGGCAGACGATGAACCAGAATCAAGTGACCGCTTCACTGGCTATCGTGGCGGTGAGCAACGGAACAACCGTCAACGGGTATGTACGCGTGGACAATGGTCCGCTTATCCAGGCATGGACAAAGGGAAGTGACAAGTATACGCCGGACTTTGAAGCGTTGGCGGAGGACAAACTCCCTATTGTCATTGTCGTGTTACGTGACGTGAGCAGCGGGCGCATCCTCATCCCTTCCAGGCTTGTTTTCAAGTACAACGGTACCGAACTTGCATTCGGGGAGGACGGACTGTGCAATACGGAACAGTTTGTCGGCATGTTCAAACGCGTAACCGGATACAATGTAAGTGTGGACTCGCAGTCCTATCCCATGACCGGACTTCGCGTCATGAAGAACCTCGTACCCATTTCCGGATATGACAATGACCGTATAACTGTTTCCGGGGAAGTTGAAATTGGCGGGCATACGGTCGCATTCAACGAGCTTGCGACGGATGTTGTTATCCAGGAATCATCGGGTAAACAGTATGAGTTATTCATCACTTCAGACAAGGGTACGCAGATAATCAATCCGTCCGAAGTGCTGACGTTGAAGGCATCGCTGTACAGCGGCGGAGACCTTATCAACGATTTGGGGAACATTACGCTCCAATGGAAGAAGCAACTGCCATCGGGAGAGGCCAACCTCGGAACTCAGGGAACCCAGAACATTGCCGCGAATGATATTGACGGTTCGCTGGTGGTAAGCTGTGAAGCTGTGCAGAATGCGAAGGTCATTGCCAAGGGCTTCATTACCGTGTTCGACCTTAGCGACCCTATACTGGCGGCATTCAAGGTCAAGGGGCTTGCTTCTGACGGGCAGATATATCCGGGAGAGACGGGAACGCTGACGCCGTATGCCTATAAACGCCAGTCCGGAGAGGAAGTGGCGGTGGCAAGCTGGGACTTTGCCACATTCGACGGTGAAAACAATCCGTTCACGCTGTCGGGAAAGGACAGTAACAAGTTCCAAGGAAAGGACATCGCACTGACCTATACGGATGCAGCACGCGCCAAGACGTTCAGAGTAATCGCAACGAACACTAATCCTATTGAGCTATGATGGTGACAGCGTTTTTGAGTGTCGTGGCGGTACGTGAGCCTGACCCGGTGGAATACGTTGACATCGAGTGCCAGCCGGCTGCCATCTCTGTGGACTGTAACAATGTACAGATGGTGCCGCTGAAGCAGAAAGCCCTGCACCGCAGCGGGGCTGATGCGGCCCTGCTGGATGCATTCTGGCGGCTGCATGTCCAGTCGTCCGGCAAGGACCTCGGTACGGCGGATTCCCCCGGTGCATCGTCCGAATGGGAATACTACCTTCCGTCTGACAAGTGGGGCAATGCGGATTCTATTATCGTGGAAGCGTACCGTGATAGTGCCCGCGAGACCCTTCTTGCGCAGAAACGGATAAGTATTGTGCGGCAGAACCCGTCCCCCTTCCCGGTCGATGGTGACTGGAAACCGCTGCCGTTCAAGTATAAGAACGGGGAGTATTTCCTGGATAAGGAGAAGGGGTTTGTATTCATGTGGATGAATCCGGTGGCAGGAAACAGCGAGATGCACCCGTTCGACGATGTGGCCCAGAACCCGGACACTACTTCCTGGAAATCCATCCAGGAATACCCGCTATTGGGCACGCAGCTTTTGCTTGCCAGGAAGATAGACGCTGACCTTATCGACGTGGATAATCTGCGGGTGAAGCACCTGGATGGCGCAGACGGGGAGTTTACAGGCAGTGTTACCGCAACCGAAGGTTATATCGGTGCATTCAAGATAACCAACAGAGGACTTGAAAACGAAAAGGAAAATCCGACCGCGACATTGAGGATAGGCAAGGATGGCGGGAAATTTTTTGAAGTGAATGTCTCGTCCGGGGCAATGTGCCGTATTCGTGGAGATGGGATTACGGCACTCAGTTTGGATGCCTACGGTGACCATTCAACCGGTGTAAGAGTGATGGCCCAGGCCGGATATGATACTTGCGCGATAGAAGCATTGGGTAATGTAGATTTGAATGCCAGACGCGGTGAATCTGTAAGAATAAGCAGATTACGGGCTTCCGGATTTGCTGCGGGTGTCCGCATTTTAGGCAGCAGTATGATGTCTGCCCCACCGAGCTATACGGTCAGTGATACCGATGACATTATCATATATGGAGGACCGGATCTAAATTTTGACCCTACCCTGTTTCTTCCAAGTTCGGCTGTTACGGGTCGGATTGTATATTTGAAGAACCAGTTGAACCGGAATGTTTGGGTAAAAGGTCCCCTGATGAATGCCAATAACAGAGGCACAACGAACGCTTCTTCAATCAATCAAATATCCTGCTTTTTCGTTTTTGACGGTAGTCATTGGATTCATTTTTACTGTGGATAATGGTTATGTTGGATATGCTTTTAAAACTCAACGACAAGCTGCTGCATTTTTTTGCATGCCTTGCCATCACGCTGACAGCGGGTGAACTCTGTGCCGTTACGGCAGGCGTGACGAAAGAAGCCGCTGACTGGATGTATAGGAAGAACTGCAAGGTCGGTTCGGGCTGGGACTGGCTGGATGTACTTGCGGATGCTGCCGGCATAGCGGTCGGCAGCGTATTAAGGAGATTGGTATTCGATTATTAATGTAATAAAAAGGATTATGTTAGACACATTATTGGTTGCGCTGGTGATCTCAGTAGATACCGCGCAGGTAAAGGAATTTCCGCAGAAGGCGGAAGTCGAGTTCAAGAAAAACGATTTAAAAGAGAACATCATTAAGTCAGCCCTGAATTTCCATAATAGCGGAAAGAAGGATGATAAGACCTGGAACTGGAAGATTCAGGATGTGGTGTTCAAAAAGGATTAAAACAATGTTCAATTTAAAATCAAATAATTATGGGAGCTATAAAAACGATGAAGGAAGTCGAAAGCGCACTTCCCCAGAAAAAAGAGATAAATTATGTACGTGCTTTGGATAAGAACGGCAATCCGATTTTAATCAATAAAGAGGACCTGGCGCAAGTTCGTGGGAGAACTGTTCACTTCTTTAGGATTTTTCCCGTTTATGCAGCGTGATATAATTCAAGGAGAAATGTCCCCCGATGACATACGTACAAGTGGAATGTATGACGTGGGGAATTCTACCACTATGCCATTCAATTACGGTGGATTACTTGTATTTAATACTAAGACTTTAACCATTCAAACAGGTGTTGATTTACAGGGAAAAACAATTTGTATACGGGTAAGTTGGAATAATGGGCCTTGGTCCTCATGGAACAATTTTACATTCAATCAGCAAAGCATTTAATCAATTATTTTGGCCGGGAATATAACTCCCCGGCCATTATACCCTAATCATACTTCGACGGCATCTATTGCATCTTGTGGAAATTCTTTAATTACTTCATTCTTAAATTCCAGTCTCGAAAAGTCTGATGTAGATAGGATTGAAATCACCGGGTCATTGCTTTCAATATAGATATTCAAGCGGTTATCTTCTGTTTTCTTATACTTTAATTTAAGGAGAATCAACTGATGACTTTTAGGAATTAAGTGGTGATAGCGAACCGAAATATATGTATCATCTACGCCATACATAACCTGTACAACAGCAAGTGTATTCTGGGCTACATAAGTGTGCCGGGTTGAGACTAAGAAGTTGACAACACACTCTTGACTTACAGTCATTAATAAGCATTTTGCATTCATCCAAACCGGAACCATTTTCTTATCCCAAAGTCCATTCTTTTGAAAGGTAGCCACAGGTATCAGTTCTCCCACGGTCGATTTACGGATGTGGGAGAACTGCTCGATGGTGGAGCTATCAAACAGAAGCGGTCTGACCTCAAAGATGCCGACCAATATACAACACCAGGAACATACTTCGTAAACCTATGGGGCGGAGTGTGGCAAAATATGCCGACTAACGACTGTTTTGGTCTATTTGAAGTACGTTCCTATGACGGTTATATAACGCAGCGGCTTTCGGCCGGCAACGGAAAGGTATTTGTTCGTGTAAAAGAAGGTGAAAAACCATTCAAGCCGTGGCCAACTGCCGCACAATAAACCCCGTTATAGCTTCTCCGTTATCTCCGTGAAGCTATCGTCGATGATGTCCGGTGTTCCGACCAATTGGACACCGTGAGGCGATAAAATATACGCATGATTAGGTAACTCGTTATTGAATGTAAATGATACGAATAGGTCACGTCCTTTTATGTAGTATTTTACTTGAAGCGGCTTTTTTAAAATTCTTTTTAAGGAAGCCGCCAAACCTGTATCTGGTATGTATATAAATGATAAAAAGTCCATGCACGTATCAGCAGAATCATTGCATAAGACCGCTATCGGGGCACGATACCAGTCAGTCACATTGTCTGCAATCTTATATACAGAATCGTAAGCATTTACAAAATGAGGATATACCTTGAATAAATCCGGAGATAACAACCCCGCTTTTTCAATAGTGGTTGTACCAATCAGTTCTCCCACATCCGTAAATCGACGTGGGAGAACTGTTATGGAAAAAATTACGTGTTACAAACTCTTTTGCAATCCATTATACCCATCAAATCCAATGGAACGGAGTAAGTCTCAATATCATTGGAAGCCATAATTTCTACAACGTAGGGGTTCGATTGGCAACCTACGCAAACAAAGTACCTTCCGATGGAATAGTCGGAGAGTTTTATTCCATACCATCCGGGTTTACCGATATAAAAGTGGTTTATAAGAATTGGGATGTTTACGTAGTATTCACTGTAGTACAAGGGCAATCTGTTTATTTTAAATACGATTGTAGCACCCCATGCGATATAATTAAAGATATTAGTTTCATTGACGAATCATACAAGGAGATAAAACCTATTGCACAATAGTGCAATCTGCCAGTCCGGTAATTTCATCATCTTGTGTAGCCATATCGTACATTGAATCTCTAACTATCAGTTCTCTGACAATAGTTCTATCACCTAATGAATTGTCCGAGGTCAAGTATATGGATATTCTATGGTCAGTTTCGTATTTCATTTTTAGGTATGTATCGCTATTGGGTTGTCCATATAGGTATTTGACATATACTTTTGTAGAATCTTGTAATTCCATAGTATTACCAGCAATGTAAACGTAAAAATCACTTAATGGTTCACCTGTGGATATACATGATACTCTGATAGCAAAAGGAGCCCATTGGGAAGATGATGAACGGTATAGTAATACGCTACGTTTACCTTCTGATTTTATCTTTGTTGTTGCAAACTTGGAATTACTTAATCCGTCTTTCTCAGGAGTTACAACTGGTATCAGTTCTCCCACATCGGTTTGCAGCTTCTCGTCCAAAAAAGTACATTTGGCTTAAAAATGGATAAAATAAAATACCGCTTAGTGTATAATCGAAAGAAACAGCTAAACAAACAGGGAACGGCCTTAGTGCAAGTAGAAGCCTTGCTCAATCAGAGGAAAGTTTATTTCCGTACAAATTTGTATCTCAAGCCGGAACATTGGAATAGTCGCAATGCTCAGGTTGATAATCACCCACAGGCTCATGACCTCAATTCGATGCTGTTTGAGTTTGTCCTACACCTGCAAGCGATTGAGTTATCCTTATGGAAGCGCGGCATTCCTGTAACGCTATCACTACTTAAAGATGCGATAAAGAAAGACAAGCCGGTCAATGTCACTTTCCCCGTATTTGCCAGAATCTATGTGCAGGAATCCGACCGTAAAAGAAGTACCAAGGAGAACCTGATGACAACGGTAACCGTGCTTCAGGAGTTCCGTCCCGGATTGGATTTCAAAGACATTACTTATACCTTTCTAAAGGATTTTGAAGTGCATTTGAAAGAGAAGGGAAATAGCGTCAATACGATAGCCAAGCATCTCCGGCAGTTACGTACATTAGTGAATGAAGCCATTAATCAGGGTTATATTCCTTCCGATGCTTATCCTTTCCGGAAGTACAAGATAAAGCAAGAAAAAGGGCGGAAAGAGTTCCTGACTCCGGATGAACTGCGGAAGCTGGAGAACCTGCAAGTGGCCGATAAGAAGCTTCGCCATGTACTCGATGCCTTCCTGTTCTGTTGCTATACCGGACTGCGCTATTCCGATTTCTGCCAGCTTACACCTGAGAATATTATTCGTGTGAATGGTAAGCGGTGGCTTTATTTCAAGTCTGTCAAAACAGGTGTGGAGATAAGACTTCCGCTACATCTTCTGTTTGAGGGTAAGGCACTGGCTGTATTGGAACGTTACGATATAGTAACTGATTTTGCTAAAATCGGACCCAATTCAGAGGCCAATAAGTATCTTGCCCAATTAGCTGCCCTTGCCAGGATAAGGAAGCACATAACCTATCATGTTTCAAGACATATTACTTTTTCTTACCCATTGAAAACAAGAAACTTACAAATATTGTCAGCTTGACAGGTAACGATTAGGAAACCAGCGAGCTTCTCTATTCTGCAATGTTCTGCACTAATCAAAAGAACACTTTTCTCATGTGCAAAAGTAGTATTTTTCTCCCTCATTACCAAAACTATTCCACTGAAAAATGGAGAAAATCGGACTTCCAAATATAATTTTTTATCATCCCTCTATCTTGAAGGTTATGTGATACTCTACGGATAACAGTCAGTGCTTGTTTTATCCCGGCAATAGGGATAGCATCTACCACTTCAACGATAAAATGTCATTTGTATATGCTAATACGTTTCTGTAATTAACGATACAAGCCATTCTATACAGATTCATTGTAACACACATTGATTTTTCCACTGAAATAGTGCAATATTGAATGGCTGTATCCAATATTCTTATATTTTAATCGGCAATCTGTTGCTGAATCCTTTATACGTTGCTGTACTGAAGTACAACAACACGCCAGTACGACAATAAGTCAGTATGTCAATACGTCAATAAAACAGCATGTCAGTACGTTATCGGTAAAATGGTGATATTGTATTGTAAATCAAAATATTACCATTTTGATACATTCTTTATATTCTATATCAATCCTAATAACTTGCAGCTTTTTATTAGCGTATGCCTGCGTACGACCATTTGCACTAACATGCATATATATCCCACCAACATCCCCAAAAGGATATTATCCCTCAGTTCCTATTCTTCTTTTAGGCAGCTTAGGCATCGGAAAACGATACTTTGAGAGCCGAAGTAATAGCTATTTTCTCAATCCGTTTCTTGACGGATTATTGATTTCACCTGAAATCAGCAAGGTGTCCTTTGAGTTACTCAAAGGCTTTTCGGTTACTCCTGAAAAGTGGAAGCAGCAAGGTATGTTTTGAGTAACTCAAAACCTTTCGGGTTACACTCGAAAGCCTTGCCGCCGGGCTTCCTCTCCAAAGTCGGGAAGCCTGATGTTTCACTTATCCACTATATACATACAAACGTACTATTTCCCCAATGACTTGAACATTTTGGTGATGCAACGCTTTTTCTGTTCCATGTTTGGATGGACATAAAGGTCAAGCGTGGTTGAGATATTTGAGTGCCCCAACAATACACTTACGGTTTTATAGTCACACCCAGCTTCAATGCAACGTGTAGCGAAGCTATGACGCAGACCATGATACTTCAATTTGGGTATGTTAAGCTTCACCATCAGATTATTATAGTAATTACGATACGTGCGTGGCTCTGTCGGACGTTCGTTATTAGTAAGCACATAAAAATCGTCATTAAGTACCTTTTTCAATGGCTTTATCATTGCAAGTAATTCTTTGCTCATAGGTATTTCCCGGCAGGAGTTCTTGGTTTTAGGTGTGTTGATAACAAGTTCTGTGTGTTTTTTCTCGCCTTCAA